>Ga0265327_10002181_pt1 | contig 21502 bp, 20 predicted proteins | sample 41621metaG_FD_202089 | JGI IMG/M metagenome (GOLD analysis project Ga0265327, IMG submission 202089) | Rhizosphere microbial communities from Carex aquatilis grown in University of Washington, Seatle, WA, United States - 4-16-21 metaG | ecosystem: Host-associated > Plants > Roots > Rhizosphere...
TACGCCGTATGGACTCGTGGCACTCCATTTGAAGCGCACTAATTGAATATCTAAAAGACGGCTTGATATCGTTTAGAAACTTTTGTGCTGGTCGGTCTTGACTTTAATATACTTAGTTTTTTTATTTAAAATTTTGGTCTCGAAATTTTGAGGTGTAAAATTTGTGCCCCACATCGGTCTTGAACTTGCGTGCATGAGGCCTTGTAAGCGTTCCTTGAGTATTTTTTATATTTCACAACTAGGCACATCGGTCTGGGTCTTAATTTGTAAATGCAACAATTGCAACGTAGTAGGGCAACTTTGAGGATGATGCAGTCACGATAATTTACGCCTTTAAATATGAGGAAAGTGACTTTTTTTCATTGTGGAAGACAGGGGCATACATCCTGAGTATAATAAAGATATTATCAATACTAATTTACAATATCATGAATAAATTTCTTGGTGCTCCCTTCTATCCCGACAGCATATTTTGCTCCTCATGTAAACGTATGGTCTCAAATAAAGGTGCGATCAACTGTGAACTTGAGCCGAAGTATAGAGGTATTCATGAAGGTAAATGTAAGTGCGGTACAGGATATTCCATCATCACAGGAATGTTCATGGGAGCCAATAAAGAAACGTATTGGGCAGAATACGATTCTACTGGGACATTGGTCACTAGAAGTGGTTGTCTGACACGAGAAGGAAAATGGGATGAAAAATCATTCATAAAAATACAGATGGCAAAGAATTTCAAGCCACAGATAACACTGCACAAAAATGACGCTGGTAGTATGTCAGATTAGGGGTGTGGAAAAGGAAACACTTTACACGCATAGTCATAGAGAGGTATAGTACACATGACAACCGAATATCTGTTATCTAGACAAATAGGACACTAGAGCCCATCTCGGGACACAAGAGCCATTGTCAGAATTATCAGCAAGTGCTGATGATCTGATGACGGCTCTTTTCGTTTGTCACCATTATTTACTAACTAATAAATAACATGACAAAAGTCTCAAAGAAATCAGAGTTGTTCTGGTCTACAGTAAAGCGTCGCCTAGGTGATCTTGTACCACATAAACTCAATCCACGAGTTGCATCGGAAGAATTCCGAAAGAAGCTCACTAAGATGATTCAAAAATTTGGTCTCGTAGAAATACCTGTGGTAGACCTAGATCAAACTATTTTGGCGGGTCACCAGCGCATAGCAGTGCTTCTTGCCCTACATGGACCAGACTACACAATCGAAGTTAGGATACCATCAAGACCTCTGTCTGAAGTCGAACGTAAAGCATATCTCCTAGCGAGTAATCGTCTGCATGCGGATTGGGACTGGTCTGCTCTTAATGAGAACTTCAATATTGAAGAGCTACTCTTAAGCGGATTCGACAGTGCTGATCTTAGTCGCCTCATCGACGATTCGCTTGAAGTCGAAAATGATGATTGGAATGAAGAGGAGGAGATAAAAAAGATTAAGACTCCGACAGTCAAGCGAGGTGAGATATGGCAATTGGGTGATCACGTACTCGGATGTATTGATGGAACTGACGAAAAGATGGTGCGCAAGTTAGTTGGTAAAGAGAAAATAGATTTCGTCGACGTCGATCCACCTTTCAATATTCACTATGACTACAAAGGCACAAATGATAAGTATGGTGGTGCTGAGAAAGACAATAAAACACCAACTGAGTATCGCGAATTTCTCAAGTCTCTTATTAAAAACAGTATTGCGGTCAGTAAGGACTCAGCTCACTACTTTTTCTGGTGTGATGAGCGTTGGGTATTTCTTCTACAAGAGCTGTACCAGGAACTCGGCATCATATCAAAGCGCCTGTGCATTTGGGTTAAGGACAATGGGATGCCGACACCGAAGGTAGCCTTTAATAAGGCTACAGAATTTGCTGTCTATGGCACAAGAGGTATTCCCTTCATTAATGATCAAATAAGAAATCTGAATACCATTCTAAACAAGGAAGTCAGTAGCGGAGCACGAGTGATTGACGACATTATGGATCTATATTCGATCTGGCTAGTTAAGCGTTTGCCCGCAGCTCAGTATGAACATCCCACCCAGAAAAATCCGACCTTACACGAGAAGGCTCTGCGCAGATGTACACGTCCCGGAGACACAGTTTTGGATCTAACAGCTGGTAGTGGTAGCCTCATGGTCGCTTGCGAGGCTCTGAAGCGCAGAGCATTTCTTGCAGAGATCGACCCATTATTCGCAACCTTAATCAAAAACCGATATGAAAAAATATCAGGCAAAAAAGCTCGCAAACTCAATTAAGCATGGAGACATTTTCCAACTTGGTAGTCATGTCATTGCCTGTGGCGATTGCCGTAGCAAGGAATTAATGGCAAGACTCTTGGGTGAAGTAAAAATAAAGGCAGTTATCACAGACCCTCCTTATGGCGTCGCTATGGCCGAATCGAAGCGAGGATTCCAAAAGATATCAAAGGATAAGAATATCGCCAATGATGGCATACAGAGTGATGCTGAATATATAACTTTTACCAAAAACTGGATTGAAGCCATTCTCCCCTATTTAGAAAGAAAGAATTCCTTCTACATCTTCAATGCTGACAAAATGATATTTGCTCTGCGTGAAGGCATGCTTCAATCCAAAATTAAGTTTGGTCAGCTTCTGGTGTGGGTAAAGACTCATGCAGTGATTGGCAGACTGGACTACGCTCCACAACATGAGCTCATTGCGTATGGCTGGCACGGAGTTCACGAATTCATGAAATCTAAAGACAGGAGCGTCATTGCGTATCCAAAACCCAATAGAAGTCCACTTCACCCGACGACGAAGCCTGTCGGCCTCATAAGGCACCTCGTCCTCAATTCGACAAGAATTGGCGACGTCGTCTACGACGGATTCCTTGGATCAGGTACGGCACTTATTGCTTGCGAACAGACTAAAAGAGTCTGTATCGGTATCGAGCTTGATCCAGAATACGTCTCAACCATGATCGAACGTTTTGAGAAATTAACAGGTATTAAGGCCAAAAAGTTATGAGCCGTCAAAAAACCATATCTATGCGCCAGACCAAACTAAAACAAGCGATGCTTGAGCAACTTAAACGTACTCCTATACTCGAAGCGGCCTGCGACAAGGTCGGAATAAATAGGACGACTTTGTACCGCTGGACTAAGACGAGTAAGCAATTCGCACAGGACGTAGAAATTGCACTTATTGAAGGAAGGTTCTTTATATCGGATATTGCTGAATCGCAAGTACTTGCTCTCATTAAAGCAGGAAAAATGGATGCAATACGTTTTTGGCTCACTAACAATAGTCCACGTTATGCCAACAAGCTCGAGTTGTCTGGCTCAGTCAATAATGCGGACAAAGAATTATCAGCCGAGCAGAAGGCTCTAGTTAGAAAGGCCTTTAAGCTCTCGTCATTTAAAAATTATGGCAAAAAATAAACGAGACGGAATCATCCGTAGAATACTTAAGGATAAAATGGTACGCACATTCTTGGCACGCATGAGTTTCAAAATGTTCTTCTCTATATACTACTATGACTACATAAAATACGAGACAGCCAGATTCCAAGAAGAAATAATGGAGATTATTCAAAACCAAAAAAATGGTTTCGTGGTCATTTCCGCCTTTCGTGGTTCTGCTAAGTCGACCATCATAACTAATGCATCTGTTCTTTGGTCAGTTCTTGGCAAACCTCAGAAAAAACATATTCTCATCCTGAGTCAGACAGAGCAGAAAGCTAGACAGCATCTACAAAATATTAAGCGTGAGCTTGAAAATAATGAGCTTATGCGAATGGATCTTGGACCATTTGAAGAAGAACGTTCTCAGTGGGGTGCTACAGCGATTATTATTAAAAAGTTCAACGCAAAGATTGTCATAGGTTCAGTCGATCAAAGTCCTCGTGGAATGTTGTTTGGTAGTAAACGCCCAGATCTCATTATTATTGATGACATAGAAGATTTAGACTCAGTTAAAACACAACAAGGTCGTGATAAGACGTTCAATTGGTTGACTGGTGAGGTTATACCAGCTGGAGACAAACATACTCGTATCATAGTGGTTGGTAATATGCTTCACGATGATTCGGTCATGAGTAGGCTCAAGAAAAAAATACTAGCCAAAGAAGTTGACGGTGTGTATCGTGAATATCCAATTATTGATTCCAACGGAAAGCCGTTATGGATTGGTAAATTTCCTACACAAAAAGATATAGACGATGAAAGAAAAAAGGTTATGAATGCTCAAGCTTGGGCTAGAGAATATATGCTCCAGATCGTGACCAATGAAGATGCTGTTATTCATAAGGAGTGGATACAGTATTATGACGTACTACCACCTAGAATGGACTCCTATGCTATCGGCATTGATTTGGCTATCGCTCAAAATGAAACCTCTAACTTCACAGCCATAGTTTCCGGTGGTGTGATTGGTCATGGTCAGGAACAATATATTTACATACTGCCAAATCCTGTAAACGAAAAAATGTCTCACCTTAATAATGTTAATAGAGCTGAAATGCTATCTAGAACTATATGGAATGGCTCGCTTGCGGATATCTTTGTTGAAGATGTCGGCTATCAGAAATCTGTTATTCAAGAACTTTGCAGTAGATCATTACCAGCAAAAGGAGTTCTGACACATGGACAGGATAAGCGAGCTCGTATTATGTCCATCTCTCATCTTATACAAAGTGGTAAGATTCTATTCCCCAGAAAAGGTGCCGAGGCTCTCATCGCTCAACTCATAGGATTCGGCTCTGAAAAAGACGACGACTTAGCTGACGCTCTTACCACTCTTATCAGAGGCCTTCTCGAAAGAAGATACGCTAGAAGTGGCTTCCTAGACATCGCCGAGGAGGATTTGAGAAGGATGAACGAAGACCCTGACTACTTCAAGAAGCCACACGGGCTTGGAGACTGGGTCACAATGGCGCGAAATCAGGGTGGATTATAATGTTTAAGACTTACTCGTGAGTTCACTAATAACTTTAGTAAATTCCTTAGCTCTGGGTGTCCACTCTTCTGGTAGAACACTTGGTCTCTTGGTATACCCGCCCTGAGTAATAGACGCGGCTATTTTGAATCCAGCCTTTGTAAGTAGCTCTGCATATCGCTTGCAGAATGCTTTATCCTCTATCCAATCAAAGTTAAAACTCAATCTACCATTAGTACCAAGTGTGTATATTGATCGTGGACATACTTTGTTGAAGATAGGATTGAATGAACCATATGAACCAGAACCAAAGCGAATTTCGTCAGACACATTTTTGGAAAATTCATATATTTCCTTGAAAGCTTTGAACTGTTCGGGTGTATATTTATTCCTAGCATCCTCTAGGAGCATATCCTCTGTCCAATATTGGCGTGAGCCACTGCTTCCAGACTTGGTAATGACTTCTTTCTTCACTTCTGCACCGAATATGCGAGGTATAATAATTTCACTAGTCTCATGCTTGTAATACTCTAGTTCGACAGCGTAGATGTCGAATTGGCTGTTCTGGTTAACGTATAGGATGAGATCTTTGAGACGATCTCCTAGTTCATCCATTAGTATAACGAAATGGAATGAGCCGTCTGAGAGATTGGCACGGACACGATCGATGACAGCAACAGATTCTTCATCGGATAGACTGAAGAATTCTTTTATCTTCTCATTAGTCCTTATACTGAACATTTTTTGAGTATGTTCATCGAGGATACCGAGGAATTCGTCAAAGTTGGCTGAGTGTTTCCAAAGTGCCGCTCCGTAGTCTAGTGCTTGAGCTATAACGGTGCGCTTATCAGGATTCTTAAACAGTTTGGTCTCTACGATATATATCTCTCCATCCTTATCAACACCTATGGCATCAATGGGGCCACTATTTGTTGGAAATTCACGAGCTAGTATCAGTAACTTAATATCTTCCTTTATCTCGTATATCGGTATGCTCTCTGGATTCTCATATATATACTCTTGTAACTTATGTTCCTTGTCAAAGGGCGTCTTCTCCACTCTCACGGCTTTTTTGCCGTTGGTTGATATTATTATGGACATATTATTGGATGTTAACCGTCCAGTTACCTCCTTCAGCTTGAACATTTAGGATATATGGTCCAGAAGTATCTATGTGTACTGCCTTTGATCCGCTATATGTCGCAATTTCATTCGCAAGAGGCTCAACCACGTTACCGTTAGCATCAAGTAAATGGACAATGAAATTATCACTGCCTGTATATGACAGACTGAATGTGTGGAGACCGCTTGAGAGATTGAAGAAGTCAGTTGCTTTATCACCAAATCCATTGAAATTAGTTGCTGAAGATACGTTGCTTGGCACAGGTTGACTTGCCGTTATGTTCCATGAGCCATTATCACCCTCAACATTGTAAAGATATGTTCCTGATGATGGAATCTGAACCGCCTTTGATCCACTATAGGTACCGATCACGTTTGCGAGACCATCAACCGTATTTCCATTACTATCTAACAGATGGACAATAAAATTACTTTGTCCTGTATATTGGAGAGAAAATACCGCAAGCCCTTGTTGAAGATTGAACTGTCTTGAAGCACTATTACCGTTACCTGTTATCGTAGTAGGAGCTGGTGGTGGCGCAACAAATTTAGCCATGACCCATATTGGAGCTGACATCATAACTGTACATGGACCAGTCCCAAGGCAACTATCATCTGTAGTGATCCATCCAGAGAATGATGATCCTCCTGTTGGAGTCGCTGTGAGAGTGACTGATGTTCCCAATAGAAATGTTCCAGAACATTTACCTGAAATACAAGTAACACCTGCAGGGACGCTTGTAATAGTTCCGTCTCCAGTACCAGGAAATGTCACCGCTACATTATATGTAACGGGCGTAGGAGCTTGCGCAACGACTGGCGGAGGTGTGGGAGATATCACCGCCTTCTTTATTATCGGAGCTGACACTTTAGGTGCTTGTGCCACAACCACTGGTGATGTTGTAGCTACAGCAACTTGATCTTGATTTGAAACTGGTACACTCGGTTGAATATTCTGTGCAGTGGTATTTGTCGGAGTAGTACTTGATCCAGTAGCCACAGCTACGACAATAATTATGATGAAGAGAAGCAATATACCACCAACTATTTTGCCTGTAACAGTTGCGAGAAACTTTTTAATATCATTCATGAACCTAGGTTAATTGATAAACAATTCCTAGGGTAGGCTTCGGCGACAACACAAAGCCCATCACTAGGAAGCCTTGCGGCTCTATACCGGTTTCCCGATATGACGTTCTACACGCCCTAATGATGGGTTTAATGTGTAGAACGATTTTCGACCATATCCTTCAAAAAATCCTGAAGGGGTTAGGTCTCTACGGTATTCAGTTGTTAATGAACATCATAGCGCAAAAAAGAGCTTTGGTCAGTACCCTAGCTTAGATATGAGGGGTTGCGAAGCTCGAGTTACCAACAGTCAATAAGGAGCTACTCTGTTAATTTCTTAATAGTCGCAACAATATTATCAAAAACTGCTCTTAATCTAGTCTTTGCCTCTTTTGTTAAACGGGATGTATGCATAACAGAGTTTCTTAATGGTGTGTATATCTTATCTTCATTTTTTAGTATCTGTTCGCCTTTTTTAAAATTTTTTTCTATAAAATTTGCCATCGTAAGATAATCTAGATACAACAGTGCGCTGTCTTCGTCTTCTCTAATTGATATCTTGATTTTTGCGTTGTCTTTTAAAGACTTAAACCCAGTATAGTCCCTTTTGTATAAGCAGTACTCACAGGGTTCCTTAATATCTCTATCCAAACAGCTCTCATTAGTACTTGGATTGATTTTTGTGCAACTATTCGGAAAATTGTTACGGTCTCTAATATGCCTTCGTAATAAGTTCTCAGCAATGAAGCACTCTATGTAACTTTCAACATTGAAAGTACCGTCTTCTGTTAAATCTTTAATGAAGTTATCTGTTTCTCTGTTGCCAGTTATGTAGTCTTTTATTACATCACGAGTAAGTGATTTTGCTTTTTTATATTTTGAGTCCAGTTCACCGTCACAATTCCGCTTGTCACGTAATTCATTCCATTTTCCAAGAATATTTCCAATAGTAGTTTTTAACTCTTGAAGAAAATCTTTGTACAAAGGGTCATTATTTAAAACCCCTTCTCTACTAGCGATAAAACGATCTTTTCCATCTGAATCTAAAAGATCAAAGTGAATCTGTCCATAAAGATAGTTCTCCGCAATTCTTGCTGTTGGAATATGTCTCAATATATCTGTTTCTCTTATTCGCCCATTCACAAATAAATCAACACCAACCTTTTCTCCGGTTGAGTGAATATTTCTGTCCTTTGGTTCAGCAACAGAAGCAATGAAACCAGTCACTTTCGAACTCATGCTTATATTCACAATATCGTCGCTATTAATTTTTTTATATAGTAAATCAACATAAGCATCTTCCTTTTTTCCATTAATGAGCCACAAGAATTCAGTCTTCGTAGCAAGTTGTTCTAACGCCTCTACTGTTATAAGTTCATTATCTAGATATATCCTAAATCTAGGATCAAGTAATGAAAATCTAAAGTAAAGTGCGATGACTTTTTTAAGAAAATCGTCAGTTCTCTGCACATCATCATGAATACTTTCAAAGCAAATAATAGTGCCACTCTTGTGACCTTTTTTTATTTCGGTAAAAAGTTTGTCATTAACAATTTCTAATGAATAGTCGTGGGGTTCTAAGTCATCGACTATAGCTTTATCAAGACCCGCATTATCAATTACTCCACCAACATACCCATTCGCCATTTTTTTTCTGGAAATAATACTTACCCTAGAGGCACATGACAGCAACGCGAGTTTTCCTATTCCTTTATTACCTATATACGGTCTACTGTATGGATCAGGAGATAACATTTCACCCCCTCGACGCTTAGAATGTCCAATTTTTAGAAATTTTTCTTGAAAGTCAATTTTATCCATTCCACACCCATCATCTTTAATCCAAAAACGATTATTTTTTCTATCAATAACTATGTAAACATTTTCCGCATTTGCATCCCATGAGTTGGAAATTGCTTCACCAAGTACTGTTGGAAATGTTCTATATAAGTTCCTACCAAGTTGGTTTAGGACACTAAGAGATATATTGAAGTTAAACTTATTTTCCATGATTTTCTACATGCGCACGAATTCTCTTCCCTATTATAATTCCCAGCTGCGGAGGAACTGCATTGCCTATGTGTCTGATTAGTTTTGCGGCAGGAAAATCCCCGAAGTCATAATCAATGGGAAAAGTTTGTAATAATGCACCCTCACGTATTGAAAGTGCTCTATTTTGTTCTGGATGTCCAAATCTACCTGACCCATAACTTGTAAATTGAGTTGTTATCGTTGGCGATACATTATCCCAGATCATTCGTCCATATACAGACGTGTATGTTTGTCCACTATTCTTTTTATAGCAATTCGGCAACAAATTTTTGTCCCAATCACGCCATGTTCCCCCTGGTCTTGATTGAATAATGCGTTTATGGTTTATTGGTTCAAGTTTTTTTGCTTGATGTAAATGATCTTGCTTTGATGTCTCTCCCGCATCTATCTTGGGCAATTCTCGAATAATATCACCTACGGTGATATAGTTGTCCTTACTGTGTGTTTCTTCTGGTATATAAATCTTACCAAGTCTTGAGGCAAGAAGAATGAGACGACTACGATTTTGTGGCACACCATAATTTGGTGCATAGACAACTTTCCAATCTACTTCGTATCCAAGTTTTTTAAGGTTCCTTACAAAATTCTTAAACACGTCAGTTTTTGTAACCCCACGAACATTCTCCATAGAAACTATATCTGGTTTAACAATTTTAATCCCTCGAATAAAATGATCAAGTAAGTTCCAACGTTCATCCTTCTCGTCTTTGCACAATTTAAAAGCGTGCGAAGAAAATGGCTGGCAAGGAGCACAACCAACTAACACCCGGACACTTCTTTTTGAATAAATTTTATTTAACTCCTTAAAATCAAATGTTGAAATATCCGCTGATATAAATTTAGCTCCATTGTTCTTCTCATACGCATAAGCGCATGATTCATCATTATCAAGACCAGCCAAGACTGCTAATCCGGATTTTCTCAGTCCATATGTTAAGCCACCTACACCACTAAACAAATCAATGACTTCTATTTTTCTATTTTTTCGGGACATATTTTTTTATAATTATACAACTAATTTAATAAATTATCGCGCCATTGAATAAGGCCACCCATTACAGTACCGTCTCTATGCTTGTAAATTTAACATAAAATACCACGACATCATAAAATCTTGATATTTAAGTTACCAACACCTTGTCTCCTACACCCTTCCTAGACTCACAGGAGGGGTTGTGTCATTCATTGTGATATATGACCCAAATAACACAAGCGCCTCATGGCTATGCGGCCAAAGTAGCAAGCCCTGTAAAGGTTAGATACTGCCTTTATGCACGCAAAAGTACAGAAGAAGAGGATAAGCAGGTTCTCTCCATTGATAGCCAAATTAGAGAAATGGAAAAGATGGCCAGAGAGCAGGAGTTAGATGTAGTGGTTATGAAAAAAGAATCACACTCCGCCAAGGAGGCGGGACAACGTCCGGTCTTTGAGGAGATCATCATGGAAATCAAACAAGGCAAATTTGATGGAATACTCACATGGGCACCCGATCGTATCAGTCGCAATGCTGGTGACCTCGGTAGAATTGTCGACCTTATGGATCAAGGATTATTAAGAGAGATACGTACATACGGTGGACAGAAATTCAGTAACAATCCAAATGAAAAGTTCCTGCTCATGATACTAGGTAGTCAAGCCAAACTGGAGAACGACAACAAAGTCATAAATGTGAAGCGTGGACTTCGAGCAAGGTGTGAGATGGGACTATGGCCATGCATGGCACCTACAGGATATCTGAATAGCAGAAACAGAGATGAAAAATGTAAGGTGGTCATAGATCCCCATAGAGCACCGATTATTAAGAAAATGTTTGAGAAGATCGCATACGAAGGGTGGAGTGGTAGAAAAGTCCATGCGTGGCTCAAGAATGACCTCAAATTTACAGCAAGGAGCGGTAAACCACTAACATTGAGTAATGTCTTTCTGAACCTCCGTCTCCACTTCTATTACGGCACCTTCGAGTACCCTCGAGGTAGTGGGCAATGGTATACAGGTAAGCATACACCGATAATAACCAAGGAACTTTTTGATAAAACACAAGAAAATATTGCTACACATATTATGAGAGTTACTAACAAAGAGTTTGCCTTCACAAAACTCATCACCTGTGGACTATGTGAATCAGGTATAACAGCTGAGGAAAAGTTTAAACAACTCAAGAATGGAACCGTTAATCGTTACGTCTATTATGGGTGTACCAAATTCAGAGACAAACACTGCAAATCAGGTTATATCCGAGAGGAAGACCTCATTGAGCAACTCACTATGCTCATGGATAAGATTGACCTTGATGAAATCAGTATGAAGGAACAGATCAAGACGGAGATCGAGAGGCATAAGAAATTCCAGTCAGGCATCCTCGGTGAAAAACAGCAGAAGGTTAAGGTGGGTGATATCGACATGCGTAACTATGCTAAATACATACTAAGGGACGGGACAATCCTAGAGAAGCGAAAACTGTTGGGATGCTTAAAGAGTAAACTTACAATGAACGATAAGTCATTACAGATTAGTTAGATTCGAGTGTAGTGTAAATCTCTATTATATCTGATTATAAACAGGACTTACTCCTTATTTTTTAATAACTCATCAATTATCGGCTTCCACTTATCATGCTCTCCATAAGGCACACGCAAATGATACTCCATATTATATTCACCTTTGGAATATTCTCCCTTTAACGGCTTGGGAGGTATTTTATATTCAGATAAAAAACGAATAAGCTCTGTCCTTTCATACTTTAGATCCATAATCTCCTTACTGTGTTCATCCTTAACTACTACCCGAAGTTCTGGAACACCAGATTTACGACTATTAAATAAATGCAAAAGATGAAAAACGCAACCAATAATCTGATCTCTATAAGACACAATTATTTTATGCTTTACCAAATCCCATGCTTCAGCTGTACCTATATAAACTTGTGATTTTTCACCTAGTATTTTCGGTACATACTTAAAACATACTGACAATTTATTAGTCTTATCATCAAAATCAAAGTTTTCAACTATTAGCCATCGATCATCACAAAAACTGTCCAAATCCTTTCTTATATCCCTAATCTTCATCTCTCTTAATACAGCTATTTTCTCCACTAGGAATCTATTGTTTGCAAAAAATACATTCAGACCAACCCTAAAAAACCAGAGTGTTTTTCGCATTTGCTTCGTCAATTCTCTCAAGCTCTTCTCTGTTAGTCTTATTACTCCAGATCCTTTAATTGCACCAGTGTAAGGATCAGTGACTCTAAGGGAAAAACTACCGTCATCATGAATTTCAAAACTTTCATGTCCGACACCAGCATTGCGTATCTCATTATCAAAACCCTTAACAAAAACCGATAAATCACCATAAGGAACATGATCCTTGATGTCTCTTATAGTTTGAATTTTCGTTGATGTTGGAACATGAACAACATTTTCAGGATCACTGACCTTATGTGGTCTTCTAAAAAGATATATCGCTGAGGCATATACTGGTGTCGCCCAAATTTTAAAATCATTCTCATACAGACAATTATACTCTGAAAGACTTGAACGAATTCGTTTACTAAGAAATTCCTTATCGTAAAACTTATGTGCCTTAGTATAATCAATTTCTTCATGAACAGAAGCAGATCTATCTTCCGCTTCAGGAATTGCACCATACATAGATTTAAAAACCTTCTCTGCAGTATCAGGATCGGTATCAAAAAAATCTCTACAAACTTTTTCAAAGACTGAAAGCAGTTTCATTTCCTCTTTGCTAATATTCAAAATCCAAGAAGCCCAAGCCTGCTCAACAAGCCAATCTAAGACTTGCGGATTAAGTGACTTCTTATCCTTGATAAATTTCTCAATTCCTTCTTCGAAGAATCTGAGCTTCATCGACTTATCTGGTCCATGATCAAACATATTAAAAAAGGTTTATAATAGCTGACCTCCCAACTGGACTCGAACCATCTTGGTAGTTCAAGAAAGGTCATCTTGACACTACCACAAAATTGCTCCATTGACCCACCTCGGTAGGTCTCACTAGGATGTGCGCTGGACTGGACTCGAACCAGTGATGCCCAATGGGCCGCGGATTTACAGTCCGCTGCAATAGCCGCTATGCGACCAGCGCTTGTTTCTGTTAAAGACTAACGATTATGAGTCTATCATTCTGTACCCAGGCTGGCAATTAGCTGATTCAATCTATTCCAGTCACCTTTTAAAGTGGCCAGTTTTTGTCTGCCTTTTTCAGTCAAATAGTATGTCCTGATGCCAAAACCACTTTCACCCTCTTCATATGAACTTTTGACATAATTATTTCGACGAAATTTTGTCATCAAAGGATAAATGCTACCTTTTGGGGTATTGAAACCAGCATGCTTAAGTATGTCAAAAATTTCCTGAATTGAGTACGACATCTTTCCAGACAACATTTTAAGTACCATAAATTCGAGAAAACTTCCTGTTGTAATTTTTAGATCGTTTATAATTTTTTGCATGGCAGTTATTTTAGCATTTTGTTAGTCACAATTAAATTTATCGGCGCTGACAGCAATTAGTAGTTATCGTAAATTGTGCTTATTGTAAAAATTAATTATTAATTACCTCAGGGAATGCTTCTCTCAGAAACAATGCATGTTTTGAAACCGTACAACTGTACGATTAATTTTAATTCTGACAGTTTATATGGCTAACTTCGGTTCCAATTATTTAATTCGCGCAGATAATTTACAAATAGTCGTACGGGCGTACGATTCTGAAATACGGCTTTCTAAAAAGACGCCTCTTCCTGAGCTACAAAACGGGCGCAGAAATTTTTGACACCTTTTCTTAGCCGTCTTTTTCCTGGGCTCCCATTTTTCTGCTTACTTACTTCTGACCAACCAAACCATTTACACTCTTAACATCACTCACAACCACCATGCTCTCCTGCTTACCCCTCTTCTTCTTAAGGTCAAAAGTGAATTCGGTCTCGGCGGCGACAGCTCCGATTGCGACGCCAGCTTTAACTTCCTTCAATCCAACCGTTATTACCCCACCCTTATTCAATTCCTGACCAATGATGAGCTTCGCTACAGGTGTCAAAATCTTATTCTGTATCAAACGACGCAAAGGTCTAGCACCATATTGTGGGTTATATCCTTCCTTCGCTAGGTAATCATAAGCCCCAGGCTGCAGTACAAGCTCAATACCCTTTTCAGACAAACGCTTAACAACCTCAGAAACCTGAATCTTAACAATTTCCTTAATAGCATCAGGAGACAAAATATCGAAAATTATAATATCATCCAAACGATTCAAAAATTCTGGGCGGAAATGATCCTTCAGTGATGACATAACTTTTTCTTTTGCTTGATTGTAATTATCACGATCACGATTAGAGACATCGCCTTTTGATTCACTGATAGTTGGGCTGGCAAAACCGAGTTTTTCCATCTTCTCTATGTGTTGAGAGCCAATGTTTGATGTCATGATGATAACAGAATTGCGGAAGTTCACGATGCGACCCTTTGAGTCAGTAAGACGTCCATTATCCAAAACCTGCAACAAAATGTTGAAGACCTCTGGATGAGCCTTTTCGATTTCATCAAATAAAATAACAGAATATGGACGATGACGAATAGTCTCGGTAAGATTACCCCCTTCATCATGACCAACATAACCTGGAGGTGAACCGATCAATTTTGAAACAGAGTGCTTCTCCATGAATTCTGACATATCAACTCGGATCAAAGACTTTTCATCATTAAACATAAATTCTGCCAAAGTCTTAGTAAGTGCAGTTTTACCGACACCGGTTGGACCAAGGAAAATAAATGAGCCGATAGGACGGTTTGGATCAGCGATGCCAGCTCGTGAACGACGGATAGTATCAGCAATCTTAGTAACAGCTTCATCTTGACCAACAATCTTTTTCTTCAAATCTTCCTCCATGCGAACAAGTTTGACCGCCTCTGACTCAAGCATTCTTGAAACAGGAATACCTGTCCAACGTGAGACTACCGCAGCAATATCCTCTGCAACAATTTCTTCTTTCAAAATTCGACGTGAAGACTGTAACTTCTTCAAGCGCTTCGACTTCAATTCAAGTTCCTTTTGAAGTGCTGGTAACTTGCTATATCTAATCTCAGCAGCCTTCACAAGATCTGCACGTGCCTCAACCATCTCTGCTTCCATACGCAAAGCCTCAAGCTCTTTTTTAATACGCTTGATGTCAGTGATTGTATCTTTTTCATTCTTCCACTTAAGTTCGAGTTCTGAAGTTCCTTCTTTCAAATTAGCAATTTCTTCTTCTATTTTTTCTTTACGTGCTTTTGCCTCTTTATTTGTTTCTTTTTTCAAGGCCTCGCGTTCAATTTCTAAACGCATTATCTTGCGGCGAGTCTCTTCCAGTTCTGGTGGCATATTTTCTAATGAAATACGCAATGAAGAAGCAGCCTCATCTATGAGGTCAACAACCTTATCAGGCAAGAAACGATCAGTAATATAGCGACTTGATAGAGTTACAGCGGCAACAATGGCATCATCAGTGATATGGACACCGTGGAATAGCTCATATTTCTCTTTTAAACCGCGTAGGATGGCAACAGCGTCCTCTGTTGATGGTTCCTGTACAAAGACTGGCTGGAAGCGTCTAGTGAGGGCTGGGTCCTTCTCAATATGTTTTTGATACTCACGAAGTGTAGTTGCACCTATAGCACGAAGTTCGCCACGAGCAAGGGCTGGCTTGAGCATGTTTGAAGCATCCATAGAACCTTCTGATGCACCTGCACCAACAAGAGTGTGTATCTCATCAATAAACAAAATTATCTTTCCGTCTGACTTTTCAATTTCTTTCAAAATATTTTTAAGGCGCTCTTCAAATTCACCGCGGTATTTTGTACCAGCAATGAGTGAGCCTAGATCTAGCGAAACAAGTTCCTTATCTTTCAAAGATTCTGGAACATCACCTTGAGCAAGTCTCAAAGCTAAACCTTCGACGATAGCAGTCTTGCCGACACCAGCTTCCCCTATCAAAATAGGATTATTTTTTGTACGACGAGAAAGAATTTGTATAATGCGCATGATTTCCGCATCGCGACCAATGACTGGATCTAATTTATTTTCATTAGCTAAACGAGTAAGACTGCGGGCGTATTTATAGAGCGTACGAAGTTTTTTGGGCTGAGCATCTGACTGAGTTGGATTAGTCTTCAACTGCATCAGAATTTTCGTGACATTATCTTTATCAATTTTGAATCGTCCAATAATATCGCGTGCTGGACAAGGAATATCAAAAATAGATAAAAACAAATGTTCAGTAGAAATAAATTCATCCTTGAAGGCTTCAGCGACTTTAACTGAATTATCTAAAATCTGCGCAAGGTCAGGAGTGAGATAAATCTGATATGAAGGAGATAGGACATTTGAACCTTCACCCCCTTCGATGTTTTCCAAGACCACATCAGTGAGCATCTGAGTGTCCACTTCTATCTTATCCAAAATCGAAGCCACCATACTTTCTTCCTGCAGAATAAGAGCACATAAAAGATGCACCGTATTAACATGATTTTGACCACGCTCAATAGCGAGCTCATGTGCACGACGTAGTGCTTCTCTGGCTTTAGTTGTTAGTTTATTGATTGGAGGCATATTATGATGATATTTGGTGTTAAATCAATTAAAATAATAGTATAAAAAGGCCGAATTAGCAACTAAAATTAACATTTAAACTAACACTCAAATTGGCAAAGTATGTCAATTTATGGCATACTATTCGCCATGTATTCTCTCCGAGAAATCCTGACCCTGGGCATACTATTTTCTTCATTATATTTCGAGATATTCATTCTCGTCACATATATAGAACATAGAAAAGATCTGCACAGTCGGGCCAAAACTCCAGCCGAATCACATCCAAACCTTCCTGGAGTAACCATCATTGTTCCCTGCTTTAATGAGGAAACAACTGCGTGTAAAACTATCGAATCTCTCTTAAATCTTGAATACCCTAAAGACAAGCTCCATATCATGGCTATCAACGACGGTTCTACTGATGGAACTGCATTAGCTTTAGCAAAATATAGCGACAATCCACAAGTAAAAATTATGCACAAAGAAAATGGTGGCAAGCACACTGTTCTAAACATGGGCATAGCTCAAGCTACTACTGAATTCGTTGGATGTCTCGATGCTGATTCATACGCAAAGCCTGATGCTCTCATTCGTATCATCAAACAATTTTCAAATCCAGATGTCATGGCAGTCGTTCCTTCCCTTCATATTTATAATGCTGAAACTCTCGTTCAACGCATGCAAAAAACTGAATACTTAATTGGAACTTTTTTGCGCAGTGTCCTCGCTGAGCTTCGCGCTCTATATGTCACCCCTGGACCTTTTTCAATTTTCCGTAAAAGTGTTTTTGAAAAGATTGGTTACTATCGCAAAGCTCATAATACTGAAGATATGGAAATGGCCCTACGCATGCAATCTCATGGTATGACTATAGCTAGTGCTCATGATGCGGTTATATATACATCCTCACCTCGTACCCCCAGAAAGCTATACAAGCAGCGTGTTCGTTGGACATCTGGATTTTTACATAATCTAAAAGACTATCGCCAACTTCTCTTCAATGGCAGAAAATATGGTCATTTGGGTGGGTTCGTTCTACCAATGATGATTGTCTCTGCACTCAGCGTCATCTTCGTCGTATCAATGTTCGGTTATGATTTAGTCCGTACGATTCATGGCTACATAACACATTTCCAGGCTCTAGGCTTAAAGATGTTTGAATGGTCATGGCCATCTTTCAACTGGTTTTTCATCCACACTTCTCCACTAGTGTTTGCAGGATTTGTAGCTTTTGTTTTAGTGCTTGCATTCATTATCATTGGAATGAAACTTGCACATGGCAACCGTGCTCATATATTTGATATTGCCTGTTACGTATGCTTATATTCATTGATAGCACCACTTTGGATCATACGCTCAGTGACAAATGTTGTATTGAGTAAACAAGCTGTCTGGCGCTAGAAAGATATAAATAATAATAAAACACATGATTAAAGACTGGAAAAAATATACATTTACTTTTTTAATTACTGCAGCAATTTTCATAACCGCCATAGCTATCAGTTCCTGGATAGATAATAGGCGTGTAAATGAAGTCCGAACCATGCAAGATTCCATCTCACTCAGTATTCTCTCTTCAGAGACTCAGTTCAATTTACTCAAATCAGCCTCTTGCGATGACCTATTCAGCTCAGATCTAGGCAAGGAGCTTGGAGATATGTCAGACAGGCTTTCCTACCTAGAATCGACAGGTCGTGGTCAAGATTCAGATGTTATAACATTAAAACAATACTACTCTCTCTTAGAGATCAAAGATTACATTTTGATCAACTCAGCCAGTCAATGTAAAAATCGTCCAGTTATAGTGCTATATTTTTATCAGGCTCACTGTCCAGATTGTGACAAACAAGGTGATGTTCTAACTTATATTCGCCAGCATTATCCTGGAAATATCCGTGTATATTCATTCGATGCCGACCTAGATGTATCTGCAATCAAAACTCTCGCTGATATATATAAAATTACCCAGCCTTTACCAGGCTTAGTCATTAACGGAAAAGCTTATAGCGGCTTCCACACGATTGAAGATATACAGGCCATTGCACCTGGATTGGTTAGTACAACTACAGCTACGACGAGTACGAAGATAAAACACTAAACTAATTTTGCTAAACCAAAATTTGGAGCCGCCTCTCAGACTTGAACTGAGGACCTTCTCTTTACAAAAGAGTTGCTCTACCAACTGAGCTAAGGCGGCGTGCAAATAGATTAACTTATTTATTTCTTTTCTGCAATCTTTCTCAAATAGAATGAAGCTCCATGGTCCTTAATCTCGCCACGACCACGTATAGCATCGATCATATGCTTACCATGTGGATTCGCCAAAGCCTTGTGTTTAACCTCAACATAGACCGATCTAACGCGTACTAGCACATGGAACGTGAGCCACTGAGCAACAGCTATAAAAGTATGCTTATTTACATAAGAAAGTCCTTTACGAATACTTGAGTAAATGGAATGAAATATATGATCACTTCCCTGACCTAACCTTGAAAATATAGAAGGTTTACCAGTCTTCACTTCATGTCTCTTGAAAACAACCATTACAATTATGGCAATCAATGAAAGATAGAAAATTGTAATGAGTGTATACATAATTAGCGCAAAAATGCGCCGAAACTAGGCCTCGAGAACCTTGAAACGCTTGAAGCGTCCAATAGCAACTTTCTCACCAAATTTTTGCATAGCAGCATCGATCAAACCCTGGACAGTAACTTCTGGATTCTTTATAAAAGGCTGGTTGAGTAAAACCATCTCAGCGAAATATGTCTGAAGCTTACCAGCGAGGATCTTTTCTTGCATAGCAGCAGGTTTGTCTTTAACTTCATTCTGGAAAACTTCCTTTGCAGCTCTACTATCTTCTTCTGTTATATCTTCTTTCTTCAAAAACTTTGGGTTAGTAGCTGTAACATGCATAGCGATATCACGAGCAAGAGTCTTGAATTCTTCGTTGTTTGAAACGAAATCAGTCTCACAGTTAAGTTCAACCATGGCACCAACTGAACCGTTTGCATGGATATAAGCCTGAACAACTCCAGCAGCAAAAGTACGATCACCTTTTTTAGCGGCGAGTTCACCGGATTTCTTACGAAGGATAACCATAGCCTTCTCCTTATCACCACCTGCCTCTTCAAGAGCCTTTTTACATTGCATAACAGAGATACCTGTCATGTCGCGGAGTTCTTTTACTTGTTCTGTGGTAATAGTAATAGCCATATATTTTATTATTTAGGTAATTATATTATTAATTATAACACAGCTAATTATCAATTACACAATGCTCAATTGAACATTGCATCATTGATCATTGAATCATTACTTAACTGTCTTTTTGCCAGCGTTATATGCACTAGCGATCTCATTCAAGAAAAAGTTGATACTAGCTTTTGCTGCATCATTTCCAACAATAGGAAATTTAACTTCACTGATATTACAATCTGAACTAGCAAGAGCCATAACAGGAATCTTTGCATGTGCGGCTTCACCAATAGCATTTTGTTCTTTGCGAGGATCAACCAAGAAAAGAAGTTCTGGCATTTTCTTCAAAGAAACGATGCCGAGGAACATACGTTCGAGTTTAGCAATCTCACGGTCGATAAGCATACGCTCACGCTTTGTATATTTTGCAAGTTCTCCTTTCTCACGGTCTGAAACGAGTTTCTCATAACGCTCAATACGCTTACGGATATTACCGAAGTTTGTGAGAGTTCCACCGATCCAACGAGCCTCGACGTAAGGCATATTTAGAGACATGGCAACTGTTTTAACGAGAGCTGAAGCTTCTTTCTTACCACCAACAAAAAGAATAGTCTTGCCTTCTTTACCAAGAGTATTAACAAAAGCTTTTGCTGCTTCTAGAGTTTTTTCTGTCTTTTCAAGATCAAAAATATCTGTACGGTTCTTTGTACCAAAAATAAAAGGCGCTACAGTTGGGTGACGGCGAGAACGGCCGAGACCAAAATGCGCACCGGCGCTGAACATTGAATCTATAGTGGTGTTACTTGTTGACATAGGTGAAAGATAGCTTAGCAGGAGCGCTGAAATAAGTCAATTAAAATGCGCGCACCGAGGAATAGTGCGCGCTTTGAGCCAAAACAAGGTTCAAATTACATCCAGCAATCAGATTTGTCACCCATTTTTCTGGCTTTGGACAAAGCTGATAGGATTTTCTTGTGATTCTTAGCAGAGGCGATGACCAATTGTTGAAGTGCGGTTTGTAATCCACCACGAGCTTCGGATGCACCAGGTATCACTGCATCTTCTAATGACCAAGCGACATCAATACTCTTAAGACACAGCTCTGGGGCATCAACAGGAATGGTTATCGTCGTGTTTCCTTTGACTGAACGATGGTCACGGATGATTTCTCTGACTTCCTTCGGATCGTCACTCAGAATAAGTTGAACCGGTTTTTTAGTCGGTTGAATCAAAATTACTAATTTTCTCATAATATGACCTTGGTATTTGGTTGTTACAGCGTCACGATTCGTGAAGCCAACTGTTCATTTCGAACTATACTACCGAAATATTTAAAGTCAATCATGCTCAAGCATCACATATATCTAATTCACACATTGCACTTTCTATATGAGAAGAATAAAATATTAGTAGTAAACAAAGACCTGCCGGGCTTTTTTCTTTCCCAGGAAACCCCGCCCGGAATGTGACAATAAAACCTGCCACACTGAAGGGCGGGGATGAATGGTCCAACAGCAAAGCTACTTAAGTAAAAAGACGTGGTAAGCTTGTTCCATGAGG
>Ga0265327_10002182_pt1 | contig 21488 bp, 22 predicted proteins | sample 41621metaG_FD_202089 | JGI IMG/M metagenome (GOLD analysis project Ga0265327, IMG submission 202089) | Rhizosphere microbial communities from Carex aquatilis grown in University of Washington, Seatle, WA, United States - 4-16-21 metaG | ecosystem: Host-associated > Plants > Roots > Rhizosphere...
TCAGCGCGCAAGAGCCACACGAAATGCGCGTCATCGAGGCCAGCGGCATGACGCGGGAGATCGGCGCGCAAAAGGCGTCGCTGGCGATCGAGAAATTCGCCGCCTGCATGAAGTCCCGCAAGTGGCCGGGATACCCGCGCAAGATCACGAACAATAGCTATCCAGCATGGGCCGAAAAGGCGTGGTTGGAGAAGACTATTTGCGCGGCCGAGTGATAGTTTTTATAGCAGCAACCGTGCGCCAGCACAAAGACGAGGGCAAAATGAACCTTGGGAAAATCTACAAGACCGATCACGGATCGGCGCGCAGGGTTATCGGCTCTGAGGGGATTTTGGGCGAGGTCCACCGCGTTTCCTTTGTCGTCGAAAAGGAAAAGAAAACGGTGTTTCGCCTGTTCATGGGAGGCTCCTTCGTTTCCGAAGAGGCCTCGTGGGATGAGGCGCTCGACGTTGCGCGGGGCATCGTTCTCAAGGCGCATCTGCAAGGAAAACTAGGCTCTAGCGAAGGCGCGGCGCTGGTTCACGCCAGCGCAGGAGCGCCGTCCCAAGAATTGTTCTGACACGAGGCAAAAATGACACGCACATTCGAAGACAAGCCGGCGAAGCGCGACAAGGTTCCCTTGCTGGTCGGGCTCATGGGTTGCAGTGGTTCAGGCAAGACCTATTCGGCGCTGCGCATCGCGCGCGGTATTCAGCAAGTTTCCGGCGGCGACATCTTTTTCGTCGACACGGAGGCGAACCGCGCCCTCCACTACGCCGATGAGTTCAAATTCCGCCACATCGATTTCGGCGCTCCCTTCGGATCGCTCGACTACCTCGCGGCGCTCGAGCACTGCGTCAAGAAGGGCGCAGGCGTCATCGTCGTGGACAGCATGTCGCACGAGCATGAAGGCCCCGGCGGCTACCTCCTGACACAGGAGACGGAGCTCAGCCGCATGGCCGGCGACGACTTCAAGAAGCGCGAGCAATGCAAGATGGCCGCGTGGATCAAGCCGGCGGCGAACCGCAAGAAGATGATTAACGGCCTGCTACAGCTCAACGCGAATTTCGTGTTCTGCTTCCGCGCCAAGGAAAAGGTCAAGCCGAAGCGCGGCGAGCGCGGCAAAACCGAGATCGTCGACATGGGTTTCATGCCGATCGCGGGCGAAGAGTTCTTGTTCGAAATGACCGTCAACTGTCTCCTGATGCCCAAGAGCGACGGCGTGCCGACATGGCGCAGCGACCAGATCGGCGAACGCCTCATGATGAAATGCCCGAAGCAGTTTCGCGACTTGCTCGGCGACGGGCAGCGCCTTGACGAGAACGTGGGCCGCGCGCTCGCGGAGTGGGCGCATGGCGGCGTGGCGCAGGAAGGCAAGCAGCCGCACAACGAGCCGACGCATGAGTTCGAGCTCGCCGAGGAAGGGCGCATCGCCGCAGAGCTCGGGACAGAAGCCCTGCGCATCTTTTGGGGCAGGCTGACAGCGAAGCAGAAGATCGACGCGGGCGGCGCCATTCAGCTTGAGGTGTGGAAGAAGATCGCGGCCGACGCTGACATTCCCGCAGATCAGGAAGAAGGCGCAGAGCAGGGAGAGGCAGCGTGAGCATCAATAGGGCAATCATCCTCGGTAACGTCGGACGCGACCCCGAAATCCGCACGCTGCAGAGCGGCGACAAGGTTGCAAATTTCAGCGTCGCTACGTCGGAGGTCTGGAAAGACAAGAACACGGGCGAGCGCAAGGAGCAGACCGACTGGCACAATATATCGTGCTTCAATCAGCATATCATCAAGGTCATCGAGCAATATGTCAGGAAGGGCTCGAAGGTCAGCGTCGAAGGAAAGATCAAGACGCGCGAATACCAGGACCGCGACGGTAATAAGCGCTGGGCCACCGAGATCGTCATCGGCGCGTTCGACGGGCGCCTAGGGCTCGAGGGCGGCAAGAACGACGGCGGCGATCGCGACGACGGCGGCGGCGCGCAGACGCAGAGCCGCGCGAGCGACGGCCGGTCGACGAGCGAAGTGCTTGACGACGATATCCCCTTCTAATCAATAACTTATGTCAAGCGTTCCGCCGTCCATGCGAGGTAGAAAATGTCCCAGGGAGCACCCTTTATATCCGATGTTGCCGCCGTGGTTTGCTCAGAATATGGCGTTTCGCGCGTCTCTCTGGTGTCAGAACGGCGCACGAAAGAGCTTCTTGAGCCCCGCCACGTCGCAATGTATGTCGCCGCGACGATCACCCGAAGGAGCCTTACGCAGATCGGGTTTTACTTCAACCGCGACCACACCTCAGTCATTCATGGCCGGAACAAGATCGCGGCCCTCTACGGTATCGACGCCGATCTCTCTGAGCGCATAGACCGGATCGCGCGGTTTGCGAGAGCGCGCGTGACGGCTCGGCGTGTTCAATCCCCTTATCTCGAGGGCGATCATGCCGACTGAGACAATGCTCGCCCTGCAGGCGGCTTGCGATTGCGGGAACGCGGCCCGCGGGGCGCTCGCCGGGATCGCGATGCTTGTTGCCGGACTCGTGCTCGACTGGCTGCTTTGGGGAAGAGGAGATCGCCCATGAGCATCCCCGACCTATCCCGCGCCGCCATCACTCCCAAGGAGCCCACGCGATGAGCAACGAACGCCAAAAACTGTTGAATTGGGCCGTGGAGCGCTGGCACGCAGAGGTTGCTAACAGGCCGCTCATTAACCGCCACAGACGGACGCTCGACAACACATGGAGGCAGGTCATCCGCTACGCAGGTGGAGAACCAGAGGCGCTAATCGGCCCGTCTCACGATGAGCTTTTAGCGATGCAGGAGTCCCAGCCATGATCCACGATCAGCTTTTAGAGGCGACCGCGAAGGCGATCTATCGCGCGCGCTTTGAGCATCGAGTCCCGCGCGACGTCATTGAATGGGAAAAGCTTCCAGAGGACGCGAAGGATGTTTGGCGACGTTGCGCCCAAGCCTCGCTCTGGAACCAAGAGGCTGAGCACATGAAACCGTCGTGGCCTAACAATGGGGATGGACTGTGAGCTTTCCGATGAACCCAGGCGGTCACCCAGCCCCGGCACCGACGCGCAAGGAAGTGGAGCGCGTTGCGGGGAAGTTAGAGGCTATTGCTTCTGTCTATCCCGAATTACTTGACGGGATCGCAACAGGAGGACGCTTCCTCCTCGCCCTCCTCGACCGCGCCGAGAAAGCCGAAGCGGATCGGGACAACTGGAAGGCTCACGCCATTTCGCGCGGCAAGCGCCTGCGCAAAACACGCGACGAGTTCATAGGCATTCGAGATGATCTGTGCGACGAAGGCGACCGGGTTTATTTCGGCAGCACAAACCACGCAGATGCATTCAAGGATGCAGTTGAATGGCTTGATGATTTCGCGTGGGACAAGATCATGGGCGAGCCTGAGAATTGGGACTTGCTCGGCGCGCTTGAGAAGTCACAGGCCGTCCTCGCAGAGGAAGCCGAAAAGCTGCGATTGGCGCGAGAGCACATTGAATTGAAGTGCAGAGAGCGCGACGCCGCCCGCGAGGAAGCCACGAGGCTGGAAGAGGCGCTGCGGGAAATAGAAGTCGCTGAGCCGGATGCAGACGGCATTGTCTGGCTAAAAATCAAGTTCCCATCAGGGACGGGCGCAATGGTCAATCTCGGCACAATAAAGCGGCTTACTGCACAAGTCGGCGTGTTGTGGAACGATCATCGCCGCGCAGCCCTCACACCCACGGAGCCAAAGCCATGACCCCCGATCAGCTTTTAGAGGCGACCGCGAAGGAGATTGATCCAGAGGCGTGGGGCTTGCCTGACAACGCAGAGCCGTCGTCGATAACAGACAGAGATATAGCTCGAGATCGCGCCCGCGCCGTGCTCTCCGCGGTGATCGAGGCTGCGGCGAAGGTGGCAGACGAGCAGAAAAACCCACCCGTCCCGACGCTCTATCTAGCGGGCCAGCATTTCTGTGCCGTCAAGATCGCCGCCGCCATTCGCGCTCTTCTGCCCGCGCGCAAAGAGGGAGGGGAGTGATGGGCTGGCACCCGATAGAAAGCTGTCCGAAATACGCCCATCAGCAATACATGCTTTGCCACGCCGAGAAAAAGTGGCTGCGCTTTGGTCGATGGTTCCCGGAACAACGCGAATGGTATTATAGCGCGACGAACGAGCGCAGCCAATTCGCGCAAACCGTTGGCGATGCGCCGACGCATTGGCGTCCGATTCCGCCGATCCCCTCCAACGAGGGCCGCGACTAATGCGCCGCCGCTCCGCAACGCAAGCTGAGATAGCAGGATGACTGACATTTTCCTGACGGACGCTCAGATCGCAAAGGCTCTCTGCATGTCAGAAATGCAGTGGGCGGCGACAGCGCGCGCTCTGGAAAAAAACGGGCTTCCCCGCCGCGATCCTTTGTTCCAAGATAGGCGCTGCTGGCCTGCGGTTTACGAGTTCATTTTTCAGCGCGCGGCGGCCGGCAGCGCGTCGGTGACGGAGATCAGTAATGCCTTCCAACGAGCGCCCGCCAGGGCTCGTGAGGCGCCCGAAAAAGGACGGTTCGGAGCGCCTATATTGGACAGCGACAAAAAGAGCCGCCGCCCTCGGCTACGAGCCATTGACGGTTCGGCTTGTCCCGGAAAGTGACGAGCATCTTGCGTCGCTCTGCATCGAGCTCCAAACGCAGATGCTCGCATGGATTTCCCATCGCGTCGGGGCGGCCGGGGAGCTCCCCCGCCACACGACCATAGCCGGCCTGTTTCGCGCTTACAGGGAGCGCCCTGAGAGCCCTTTCCAGCTCGTAAAATGGAACACGCGCCGCGGCTATAGCCAGATGCTCGACCTCATCGAGCGCGACGTTGGAGATATGAAGCTGCGTGCGATCAATCTCGCGACGCTGCGAAGCTGGTATGACGGCGCGCGCTGGCCGGAAGGCCGCGGGGCCGGCAAGCCGGATCACTTGCGGCTTGCGCACGGCGTCATTTCGATGCTGCGTCGCGTCGTGTCATTCGGCGTCGCCGCCGAGATCGACGGATGTGAGCGCCTTGCGACGATCCTTGGCAACTCGCGCTTTGAGACGCCGAAGCGGCGCAGCGTCGCCATGCCGGCGGACTTCGCGCAGCGCTTCGTCTCCGCCGCGACCGACGCCGGACGCCCTTCCCTCGCGTTGGCGACGGCCCTGCAGTGGGAGTGCTCGCTTCGCCAGAAAGACGTGATCGGCGAGTGGGAGCCCTTCGCGCCCGGCGGGCAGCGGTCAGGTCTCGTCATGAGCGGAAAGCAGTGGGTCAACGGCCTGACATGGGCCGACATCGACGACGATTGGATTTTGACGAAGCAGACCACGAAGACGGGCCAGATCGTCTCGCACGACCTCAAGCTCTGCCCGATGGCCTTCGCGATCCTGTCTCAGGTTCCCGCCGCCGATCGGCACGGGCCGCTCATCATCGATGAGAAGGCCGGGCGCCCCTATGCCGAGTTCGGATTTTACAAGGACTTCCGCAAGATCGCTGACAAGGCCGGGCTTCCGCGCGGCGTCTGGAGCATGGACGCGCGGGCGGGCGGTGCGACCGAGGCCAGCGAGGCCGGCGCGAGCCTGCAGGACATGCGCCCGACGATGGGGCATTCCGACGAGAGGACGACCGTTCGCTATGTCAGGGGCGCGGCGCTCGAGCAGAGCCGGCGCGTGGCCGAGGCGAGGTTGAAGCATAGGGGTGGGAAATGAACGATGTCCTGATTACCCCCCTCTGTCGCATGACAGACGAAGAGCTTGTCGCGCTCAGGGAGGGGCGACCCTTCGTCCCATCGACGAGCTTGCCGGCTTTTACCTTTCGCTTGCCAGAGAGAACGAACCAGGATAATCCCGCCGAACGTCCGCCGAACGTCGAACGCCTCGCCTCGCAAGTGACTGAAAATAAATCGACTCCGTAGCTCAGCTGGATAGAGCAACTGCCTTCGAAGCTATATAAGGCAGTTGTTTTTTAACGAGATCGTTCGGAGCTATGATTTTATCCAGCCGACCGCTTTAGCGATCGTCACGCCGCCGACCAGGACGCCGAAGACAACGCCGACGGCCCCAAGAAAAGACCCGAGAAACCTCCCGAGCTTTTCCATTCCATCGAAGCGATTTTGCATCGCTACGAGGCTGTCAAGTTTGTCTGAAATGTCGTCAAAGCGCCCGTCGATCTTGTCGAGGCGCTTATCTATTCCCCTGTGACCTTCCTCCAAGGCGTTCACCTTTGCATCGAGACATTCGATCGTCGGCATGGCCTCATGTCACCTTTCCGGGTCTCCAAAACCCCTCTGAACTTCTTCGTAAAAAGTGCGGTCCCCTGTCAGCCGGCGATTGGCCTGCAGGAGCGCCGCGCGGTTTTCCAACGCGAACACAGAAACGGACTTCTTCGGATCAGCCTTCGGGAGCGCGACGAGCTTCCCGAACTCAGTTGGAGCTGCCGGCAGGGCTTCCGCCGGCGCCAGCCGTGGCGTCGAGCTGGCGCACGCGGCGAGAGAGATCGTCGCCGACAACGCAGCGAACCGGAGGGCAGACCAATTTGCCGCGGACTTTGACGGGTGCGACATTTTTCAATTCCTCTTCTGGCGGGGTTTTCACAAGGTCGGCGATCTGGTCGCGGAGCGCCTTCTCAACAGCGGCATTGTCAGCGGATCGCTTCTCGGAGCTCGCGGCAATCTCGCGCTTGGCGGCTTCGTGCTTCGCCTGCAGCGCGGAGACTTCGGCCTGCCATGTCGCCGAGCGCCGTTCCCAGGAGACATTCGAGCGATGTTCCCCGTAGGAAAAAGCGACAATACCGACGAGCAAGAGCTGGCCCAGGCGCGACGTGAACAGCCACGAGGCGATCGAAGAGACGACCGAAAGAACCGGCCCGATGATGGAGGTTAGAAAGATCGGCATGTGTCAGGCCTCCGCGTCTGGCGGTTGGAGAGCGTCGGGGTCGTCTGTGTCTTCGAGGTCGGGCGCCGCATATTCGACCGAGGCGTCCTCGACGCGGGCGCGCTTGACCTTTTGCGCGCCGGACCAGATGCGCCACGCGAAGAAGGCGACCCCCGCCAGCGTGACGGCGAGCAGAAGCGCCAGGCCCCAATGCGCTTCGATCCAAGGAAGCGCGCCGGCCGCGCTGTGGGCTGTGGCGGCGGCTTCCTGCACCTGAGACACCGTGTCGCCGACTTCCGACGCGACGCCGGCCGCGGCAGACCCAGCAGCGAGAACACCGCCGAGGCCGCCCGTCACCTGATCCGCGCCGCCGATCGTGCGAGAGCCGGCTTTGCGCAGATCGTTCGCGGTGATGTCAGCAGAAGGGGCCACCGCGTTGATGGCGAGCGCGCGCTTCGCCGCCTTGAGATAGGCCATGCGTGACGCGAGGCCGTTGTATCCGCCGTTGACGCGGCGCGTGACGGCCCTGATGTCGTCCTGATCGGCAAAGCGATTGAGGCCATGCCCCTTCCAGAAGAGCGCCGCCGTCAGGCCAGCGACAGGGAAACGCTCGGCAAGCTCTGGGCGCCCGATGAGATCGACGCCGAGCTGCGCCCCGATGCTGCGATAATTCGCACGTCCCGTGAGCTGGAAAGGACCGCGGCCCTTGAAGAGAACGCCATCCCCCGGCCTGACATTCCCGAGATCGGCGCGGCCTTCATATTCGCGACCGCTGGCGTATTCTTGCATGGTCGCAAGACCGTCTGTCTCGTGCCCGACTTGCGCCAGGAAATGAGCTTGGCGCAGCGGCGTATTGAGTTCGGCGACGGCGCAAATCTGCGGCATCGCGTCGGCGAGGCCGGCGATAAGCGCGGGCTTTCCGTGCGGCGCAACCCTCTTGATTATGTAGTCCCATCTTCCAGTCATGCTAAAGCTCTGCACTTACGGTGTAGTCGAAGTTTATATCTGCGCAGTTTGTAATGTTATTTGCCTGGACGCTAATTGTGCTGTCGTTAACCGCATTGTAGGATGAGGCCCCGCTGTTATGCCAAGCAGCCGAAGCGTAGTATGATATAAATCCAGCAGCGCCAGAGTTATCAAATACCGTAATCGTCGGCGTCGCTCTCATTACTTGAGGAAGCTTCATAACAACTCCCCTGTAACTATCGGTTGACCCGGCATGCAACCCAACCCCGCCGCCGGCCGTGCCGACGGAGGAGTAAGTCCCCGTAGACTGCGAAATCGATTTTTGGAAAAACCGCTGACACAGTTGAAGCTCGAGGGCTTGTGGGCGTCGCTCGAAGGAGACTTGCGCAGTCGGGACATTCCCCAACTCGAGCTGCACGTCGGTAATTTGCACCCAATCGTTCGCGCCCGCGGTGCCGGTCGGCGTCCACCAGAAGGCGACGGCAATCTGCAACCCCGCATTGGGAACCGCGCCCGTGCAGGAAAATGTTTGGAACCACCCGCCAAGCGTCGGGTTGGCGTTGACGCTGGCGATCTGCGCCTGAGAGGTCCAAGTCGAAGCCGCCAGCGACGCTGCGGACTGGTCGACACCGTTCCCCGTGATTATCGCAGCAGTAATAACCCCGCCAGAGCTAGAGAAATTTGCGCCGGCCCTCGCTTTAAACGAAAGCGTTACGTTTTGGTTTTGCAGGTCAATGCTAGGAAGGCTCTCAAGAACTTGGACAACCTTAATTTGCGATGTGGACAGGCTTGACGCGGCGCGGCCAATATTCATACAATACCCGACAGACCCTCCGAACTGGGCAATCCTGGATACAGACATCCCGGTCGCGGCAGAGGAAAGGAACGCATACCAGCGGTCCAACGTATAGTTGTTGACGCCAGAAGCGACACCGACAGTATATGAACCGCCCGCTTGCCGCTGATCTAGCGTCATCGCTCCGTTCATCAGGCGATTGCGCAGGCCCCATCCAAACTGCGTCGGGTCGACCTTGAGCGTTCCAGACCCCGTAATCGCCCCGCCTGTCAGGCCGAAGCCGGAGCCGACGGACGTAACCGTGCCGCCAAGGCCGGCTCCGGGAATACCCTGCGGCCCCTGAAAATTCATGCCCTGCGACCAGTCCGCCGTTGCGCCGGAGTTCTTGACGTAGAGAAGCGGACGGCTCGAGGCGTCGTCGGTTTGGAGAAACCGGAACCCTTGGGCTTGCGTGTCATAGAGTGAGCGCGAGGAAATCGGTCCGCTGGCGTCAAAGCCAAGCTGCATCGGGAGGCGCGTCTTCCGGTAAAGCTCGCGGCAGATGCTCAGAAGATAGCCGATCGTCTGGTTGAACTCGCGCCTGACAATGCCGGGCGTCGTCGACATCGAGAGCTGGCGCGGATGGATTGCGCCGGTCAGCTCAACCGTCGTCGGCGTGACGGCCGGCGAGAAGGTCACAACCGCGTCGGTGACGGGCTGCGGAAGGTTCGATAGCGTCGAGCCGCCTGACACGGACGACAGCGAATACAGCGTCGTAGAGAGGATATTCCCGTCGAGTGTGACGAGAAGGTCCGTGCCGTCGCCGTAGATCGGGAACGGGACGGCGAGCGTTGTCAGCGAGGCCCCGCCATTCTGATAAATCGAATAGCGGTCACTGTCGGCGACGGGGGCGACGGGCGGAGGCGTGCTCATAGCGCCACCATGCCGTCACGCGCGCGCGCCGCCGACGCACAGCGCTATTGCGCGTGCTCCCACGCCGGAAGGCTGCGATCCTTCGGCTTGATCCCCCAGGCGTTCGCCGTCGCGTCCTCAAGGTGATCGTAGAGGATGCGGAGCCCCATGAGGTTTTGCATGGGCGCGACGATCTTGCGCGCATTGGAAATATCCTGCGCGTTGAAGCTGCCCGACGCTGCATGCTGTGTCAGCGAGAACGCGCCTTCGCCGAGCGACCACGCCGGCCCCATGAACTCGCTCGCCAGCGAATTATCCGTGCGGCGCGATAGCGGGCGATCGGCCCCGATGATGCGGCCAAGATCGAGACGCCCGGCGGTCCCCTTCGAAACGAGATTATTCGCCTCCATGACCAGCGGTAGGACGGCGCTTCGGTGGACGGCTTCTTTGATCCAGTCCTGCGGGCGCTCGCTCGTCTCCTTGCCGGAGGCGATCGAATAGAGCTTGTAAGAGAGCATCCCCATGGCCATGGCCGTCACGAGGCCGGCGAGCGTGTTCTTGTCGCGTTGCTGCAGGTTCGAAAGCATGATCCGCTCGTGAGCGCCGAAGACGAAGCCCTTGAACTGAAACATCAGCATGCCGAGCGGCGACGACATGACGCCGGGCTTTTCGCCCTGCCCGGCTGACACGACATCGATGTTCGCCTCGCGCTGCATCGCCTGATTGAAGGCCTGCCGCGCCTCGGCGTCGGTCCACTTCGAGGTGTCGACGAGGCGGCGCCCGCCGACCATGACGTGGCCCTCTGCGCTCGCGGCCTGCTCGGCGATGCGCGGGACGAGATAGGCGGGGATATTCGCGTCGGCGAAAAGCGCCGCGTCAGCCGCCGTTCCCTCGCCGGCCGCGACCCGCTCTGCGGCGCGTGTGAAGTGGCCTTGCGCGGCGGACCAGTTGACGACTTTCATGTAGTCGGTCCACTGGCTGTGCATATTGATGAGCATGGAGCGATCGGCCATCCAGTTCGTCGCGCGCACGAATTTGTCGCCCGGCGTCCCGTAGTCCATCGCGTCGGATAGGTTATAGCGCATGTGGCCTGACACGCTGTCGACGCCCACGCCCGCGTCGGCTGCGAGCTCTTTCGCGGTGCGGCCCCATCCTTCTTTGTCGAGTGTCAAGAGCGCCTTGAAGGTCGGGGCCCACAGATCGCCAAAGGCAGTATTGAGCCCGTAGCGCATGACGGCCTGCACGCCGAAATCATTCAGGCGGTTGAGCGCCGACGTGCCGAGCGATTGCATCGAGGCGATGTTGTGAAAGACCTTCGCGAAATTCGCCATCGATTGGTTCATGTTCGGCGTCCAGCCATAGACGCCGCGCAGCCGGTCTCGCACCGTGGAGACGGCGCGAATGTCCTGGTCCTTCTGCTTCTGCAGGGCTTGCGACTTCTTCTGCATCTGCTCTTCGGCGAGGCCTTCTCCGGCGAGCGCGTCGATGCGGCGATTGTAGGTCTCGGCGATCTTCTGGACTTGCGCCTTCATTTCAACGTCGCCGAACTTCTGTGTCAGCAGAATGTCAGGCGTGGTCGAACGCAGGAATGACGAGAACGCCGTGTTGGGATCGCGGATCAGCCAGTCCTTCATGTCGGAATAGGGAATCCAAGTCTCGCGGCCCCGGAGCGACCCGCGATATTGCTCTTGCGGCGCGAAGCCGCCTTCGCTGTTGCGCGATAGATCGTAGCCCAGGCGCCCGTCAGGCGTCCCGAGAATTTGGTCCTTCCACTGGTTCGCGAGGTCGCGCAGCTCGGGGTCGGAGAGATCGCGATGGCTGGCGAGGATCGACTTCACAGCGTCAGAGACGGCGCTATCGGCCCCCGTGAGACGCGCGCCCTTCCCATTATACCCGCCCGCGGCCTGCTTCTCGGCGCGCGCGGCTTCGGCCTCTTCGCGAGCCTTGAGCGCGCGCTTCACTTCGTCCGCCGACTTCCCCTGCCAGCCGGCGAGCTCATCCTCGAGCTTTGCGCGCATGGCGTCGCGGTGCGCTTCTTCGCGCGAGAGCCAGTCTGTCAGCCGGTCGATCGCGCCTTGGTGGCCCCCGGCCTGACCCTCGAGTTCGCCAGCCCGGCCCCTGATCTTGTTCCAGAAGACATCGCCCTCGCGGCCGGCGGCGAGCGTGCCGGCCCGCTTTGCCTCTTCCATCCGGCGGCGCTCGATGATGTTCGAGACCAGATCGCGCAACTGGCGCCGGCCGGCAAGATGGCTATCGAGGTCGTCTTCGGCTCCCGGAAGATCGAGCGCGGCTTGCGCTTTCTCTTGAAGGCGCTGCAGGACGAGCGGGTCGCTGCCCTTGATCGCTTCCGCCGCCTCGCGCAGGCTTTGGGGTTCGGCCCCGGACGCGCGGTAGGCCTCGGAAAGATTGTCAGCGAGGTCGTTTGTCTCGCGCGCTTTCTGGTCGCCCCAGGCGCGGTGAAACCAGTCGGGCGAGCGTCCAGACGTTTGGGCGCTGTGGATTTCGTCGAGAACTTCGCTTGGCGACGGCCGCTCAGGGAAGACATCGGGGGCGGCTTCATGGAAAGCCTCGCCCCAATCGTCGAGAGCCTTGATCGTGTTCCCTCTGGCGTCCTGGAGGCCGCGCGAGCCGCCCTTGCGGATGAGCCCCGGAAAGGCGTTCTTTCCGAGCCTATGCGTGACATCGCCACCCACATCGGCAATGCCGCCACTGCTCGCGATGTAGGAAAGAAGGCTCGGCTCGTGCGCGCGAGCGCGCTTTCCGATGGAGATTTCAGCCGCTTTGCGAAGTGCTTCATCCGCGGCCGGGAAGACGTTTTCGACTTCCTCCTTGCCGAGCCGCGCCTCTTCCGCGGCTGACATGGGTTTGGCTTCCTTGCGGAGGTCTGACACTTCGCGCTGCAGCGCCTCGAGCCGCGCCGCCTGCTCGGGGTCGCTCAACTGCCCGCGCCCGGCGTCGATGCCCGCCTGCAGGCTATCGATGCGGGATTGAATGTCCGCAGACTTACCGCCCGTCACGTCGGCGCGCTGATAGGCGAACTTGTTCATGCGCGCCATTTCGTCGGCGCGCTGTTCGACGCGCGAGAGACGCGCTTGCCGGCTTTCGATCCTATCCTGCAGATAGGCGATCCGATCCTCGGACGCTGACATGCTGTCGTTAATCGTCCCGATACGCTGCTGCGCTGAAGCTTTCTCGACCTGGGAGTTTTTAAGATGGCTCACCACCATATCGACGAACTCTTGCGGCTTCGCGATGATCTTCGCTTTGTCGTGTAGCCACGGCCAGAAGCTCGCAGCGCCCTTCGGCGGACCGGCTTCCGGGTTGAGTAGGAAATTCCCCTCAACGTCGCGCGTCGATTTGGCCGCGTTCCCAACCTCGTCGACGAGCGGCCGTACTTGCTGAGCGAGCGCCTGGACCTCTGGAATGTCGTGGAGATCGCCGTTGTTGAGGGCGTCCGTCAGCGCCTCGCCGAAGGCCCCGCGCTCGAGCTTGCCGTTGCCGCCCCAGCCCGTCGCCGAGCGAATGTCTGACATGAAGCGCGGGGCGAGGCCGGGCTTTCCCTCGCCGTAATAGTATTGCTCCCAGGCCGGCTCTATCAGGTCGTGATAGCGGGACAGAAGCGACTTCTGCCACATCAGATTGTTGTCTTCGACCGATCCGTGAAAGCCGGCCGGCGAGGCCGTCGTCTGCCCTTCCGCGTGCTCTTCAAGGCGGCGCGAGGTCGACGCAAGGTCCGTGTAGGTCGAAAGCGTCGCGGGCTCGGCGTTGGAGAAGACGGTTTGCGTCGGCGTGAATTTCAGGTCATCGCCAACCGCACCGCCGCGTTGCGTGAAAGAGCGCGCGTCGGTTTCAGCGGCGGAGAGCGAGCCGCCGTAGCCCGGCGATGGAGAGCCGTCCGGCCCGAAGGGGCGAATATCGTCCAACTCCTTCGTCATCGCGGCGCGCTCTTCGGGCATCAAATGCCCGATGGCCCCGCCCAGGAGCCCCATGAGCACCGTCCCGCTCGCGATCGAATGCAGGCTGTCAGCGTCCGAGCGCGTCGGGTCGGCCGCGCGCATGGCGATTTCCGACACGCCCGACTGCAGCGCGCCGGTCGCGGCCATCCGCAGCGCGCCTGACACAAGGCCTTTGCCGACGCCGAAGGGCATGAGCGCGAGCGTCGGGTCGAGGAGCTCGGCCGCGAAGGAGGCGGCGAGGCCCGGCGTCCCGGCGCTGGCGAGCGTCTGGCGATCCTGGTTGTTCTTGAGCCCGCGCGCAATCGTGTCGTCGAAAGCCTCGCGATTGGGAATGCCGCGCAGCACGTCGGAGCGGCCATCGGCCCACGTCCCTTTCGCGGCTTCGAAGGGGTTAAAGTCCGGGTCGAATTGGTTGGCCTTATCCTGAGCGCGCCAAGCATCGATCGCAGAGCCCCATTGCGCGACGGGGGACTGACGCAACGCGGCCTCGCCGACATCGAGCGCGGACGGGCTGAACTGCGGCGTCGGCTCCGGCGCGAGGGGCTGGCGAAAGGCCGCGCCCTGCGTTGTGTCCATCGGGTCTTGACCGGGCGTGAACCCAAAATCTGACATGGCCTATTGCCCCGCGATCTCAGTTTGGCCCGACGGAGGCAACGGCGGCGGCTGGACCATGGAGCCGTTCATCGCCTCGGAGGCGGCGTTTGCCACGCGCCCAATGGGGTTGGGCCCGCCGCCCGGCATGTAGCTTTGCCGGCGCTGGATCATCTCGCGGTCGATCGCTTGTTGTTGCGCGGCGTCGCGGTTGGCGCGGAAGCGTTCGGGCATGGTGAAATATGCGCCCTTGTCGTCCTTCACAATCACTTGATAGGACGGTGGGCGATTGTTCGCCTTGTCAGCCTGCGTCGTCCCGTCGGCGACGAGGATATGCTCGGCGCGGGAGAGCTTCTGCGCCATATCCGGGTCGCTCGTCATCGTCTTGACGTTGCTGTCGACGAACTGTCCAAGCTGGCCCTTGAACCAGTTCATCGATCCATCGAGCGGCTGATATTGAGGCTGCATTTCCGGCGCATAGCGCATCATGCGCCCGCCGTTGACATCGGACTGGCCCCAGACTGTGCGCAAGTCCTTCGTCGCGGCTTCGTCCGCCTGCCCCTGTGTCAGGCCTTGCGAGCGATAGTCACGAACGCGCGCGCGGTAGTCGGCGAGCATCCCGGCGCCCGATGATCCGACCTCGCGCGATCCAGCGTCCGGCGCGCCGGGGCCGAAGCCCGGGACCGTCCAGCCCGCGACCTTGCCGAGCACTTGAGCCGGCGTCGTGTCTTTCGTCTCGTGGTCGGCTTGCTGGCGCAGGCCTTCCCGGGCCCGCTCCGCCTCTGGCGTGTCAGCCTTGCGCAGCGAGGCGATTTGCTCGTCCTGAGACTTGTAGGCGAGGTTCTCTTGCCAGTTGGCGACGCGGGCTTTCATCCCGGGATAGTCTTTTTCGAAGGCGTCGAGGTTGTCGCCGTAGATTTTGTCGAGGAATCCGTAGCCGACGGACGCCTTCTGCGGATCGTCCGAGCGCGTGAGGCCCGCAACGGCGTTAGTGAAATCCTTGTTGCTCGCAAGCGCCTGCATTTCGTCGGGGTGGAGCTGCGCTGACAGCCCGCCGAGGAGCATTTGCGCCGACGCGCCGTCGCCCTTCTGGAGCAGGTTCGCGATGTCCTTGCCGTCGTTGCCCGTGAACATTTCTGTCAGCGGCGCGCGGCCGGTGCGCGCGGAAATCTGGAAAGCCGCCTCGCGGCGCTGCGCGATGCCGGCCTGCAGGACTTGCCCCGGGTCGCTCGCGCCGACGGACTGCGGAGCGCCCACGGCGTCGAGAGGGACCGGTTGCTGCTTGATCCAACCCACGTCAGAGCGCGCCGCGTAGGCCTGCGGGTTCTCATTGAAGGCCTTCATACGCCCGTCGACTTGCGAGCGCAGCGCCGCGGCAAACTCCACGTGATAGAGGTCCGGCGATTGCCGCGCCATGTCTTCGGCGTGCTGGACATAGGCCGCGCCGCCGTCAGGAGCGCCAGCAGCGGCCATCGCGGCCGGCGCGGCTTCGACTTGCGCGCGCAGCTTTGTCGCGACGCCGCCCAGCTCTTGCGGGTTTTGCGCGGCGATCTGGAGGACTTGCGCGACGTTCTGGACCGGAGGGGGGGCTCCCATTTGAATGGAGCGATTGATAAGCTCGGCCTGATCGCGCGCGAACTGTATCTGACGCGGCCTGTCAGCCATGTATTGCGTCGTCGCGGCGCTGGCGAGCCAGGGGTTCGCCTTGATCTGCTCGCCGGAGAAGGGAATGGGCGAGTTGGGCCCGGCGACGCCGGAGGCGATCTGCGCCTCTTGTTGGCGGCGCGAGGCGTTGACGCCGCCGTTGTCGCCGGAGCGCGCGGCGATGGCGCGCGAGACGGACGCAGGGTCGCCTGACTTCGCCGCCTCGGCGACGCTATCGGGAAGAGAGCCGTAGTTGTAGGCGACGGATGTCAGCGCCGCTTGAGCGCCGGGCGTCAGTTTTGCCCAGGCGTCAGCGCCGACAGACTGCTTCGCGCTGTCCGAAGACATGGCGGAGCGCCGCGCGAGATCGCGCTCAGCGTCGTCGCGCGTGGCGACCGTCGATTGCGTGACGTTCTCGACCGAGCCGTCAGCGCGCGTCACCGTGTCAGAGCCGTAGCCGACGCGCCAATGGTTCACGTCCCAATAGGCTTGGGCCTTGTAGCCTTCGAAGTGGCGCAGGAGGCCCGGCGCGTCGCCGGACTGCCCGGCGGCGTAGGCCTGGGGATTGACGGCGTTCCCCTGCAGCGCGCCAGCCGCCGCAGACGGCCCGGTCGCGGCCCACGGCTTCATGACGGCATAGGCGTCATGGAACGCCTGCAGCTTCGCGGCGCCCGCCACATCGAAGGACTGCAGCGCGCTCGTCTTCGCGGCCTGGAACTGCTCTTCGTTCGGCGGCGTGCCTTGCGCGTAGAGCTGCGCAAAGGACGTGACCGCCGCGCCCGAGGCCTCGCGCTTGGCCTTCTGGTCCTCTGTCAGCGTCGCGATCTGAGCGACGGCTTGCGCCTTCGCCGCCTCGCGCTCGCCGATCGGCATGTTGCTATCGGAGCCGACGGTGTTCTTGTCGACCCACGCCTTTGCGGCGTCTATGCCTTGGGCGTCGCGGACCCTTTGCGCATTGCCGACGACCCATTGGTTCGTCGCCTCTTGCTGTTTCTGGCGGACCTGGCTGTCGGCCCATTCTTGGGAATAGGTCTTCTTGAACAGCGGATTGTCGACGAGGGACTGATAATAGCCCTTGATCTGGGCCATGTTCGCGCCGGCCGGCGTCGATGGGTCTGACAGGAATTTCGTATCGTCGGAGCTCGTCCCGCGCGCGATGTTCCCGACTTCCGTTGTCAGATCGGAAATGCGCGTCCTTATCGCCTGATCGTTCGACGCAACGTCCGCGGTCTGCTTTTCGTTCGTGAGGCCGATCTGATATTGCGCGCCAAGTTGCGAGGCGTGGTTGAACGCCACGTCTCCGAGAGCGCCGCCGAGCGACGACTTCACGCTTTCGGCATATTTCCCCGCCGCCACGGCGAAGCCTTGCGGATCGCCGGGGAACGAATTGCGAAGATCGTTCATCTTCACATTGACATCGTTCTGTGTCGCGGCGAGCGCGCCAACGTCCATCGCGTGCGAGTAGGCCCGCCCGGCGTTGCCGACGATCAGGAAGTGCGAAGGATCATTGATCGGAACGAGGTTTCCGCTGGCGTCGCGCTCGAGCGCCGCGCCGTCCTGGCGCCCCTTCTCCGTCGCGGCGGCTTGTGCGATTTGGTCCACGCCCTCGCCGAGCGCCTGCAGGCCGGGCCCAATGCCCTGGGTGGGCTGCGACGCGAAGACGCCACCACCCGCGCGCTGTTGCGGCGCTTCGGTGGTCGCGAGCTGTTCGGAGGGGAGTTGAAGATCGGCCATCGGTCAGCTCCACGACACGCCAGAAATGCCCTTGAGCAGCGTCCCGCCCGCCGCCAAGAGCCCGTTCGTCCTGTCGGCCGCGGCGTTCCCGTTCGCTATGTCCATCGCGCGCAGGCCGCTCATCATGTAGAGCTGCGCCGCGTTTTGATCGGCCGAAGCCTGCATGTTGATGTCCCCGACTTGCGTTGTCCGATAGTCGTTCGAGACCTTTTCTGCGCGGTTTCTGACAGCCCAATTCGAGGGGCTGTCGCTTGTTGCGCCCGTGCCGCCCATGATCGCGTCGGCGGTAGAAAGTTGCGAGTTGAGGCGATCGAGCAAAAACGTGTTCGTTTGGTTGGCCTTCAATCGCCCAACGTCGGCGGCGAGCTGCGCATCCTCAGACGCCAGGAAGCCTGACATAAGGCCGTTCATGCCTTGCGTCTTCGCGTTATTCGCGGCCGTGTTGCCGGCCGAAATTTGCCCGACGGCCGAAAGCCCGGTCGCGGCGAGAGAGAGGGGGCTGGCGGCGGAACCCATTAGCTCGAGACCTCCAGGGCCATTTCGCAAAGGGTCAGCGGGCCGGGCCGATCCTTGATGAAGTCGATTGTCGGGTCAGCAGACCGGCCGAGCGTGCGGACGGAAAAACGCCCGTCGTTCAAGATCGGCTGTGCTGTCGCATCGTCGCCGAAATGCTGGACCGGGAACGTCCGCGTCCCGAGCGTGAATTGCGAGGCTCCTTTGACGTTCACCGCCGCGCGGACAATGCTCGCCTTCTTCGTCCGCGGAGCCCTTGTCAGCGGAATGATCGGGTTGAACAGACAGGGCGTGAATATGCCGGCGTAGATCGTCGCGCTCGACAAGTCCTCTCCTTGCACAGCGACGATGTTACCGAGCGCGTCGACAGAGCGCTCGCCCATGTCCTTCGCTCCGTCCATCAGCGTGACGGTCGACGACGGCATGAGCCAGAACGGCCCGCTTCCGCCCGGCGGCGCAATGCCGACGGCGGGGGAATTTATGAGGATGGCGAAGTCAAAATATACGGTATCGTCCTCGACCTCGACAGTATCTATCTCGGCCCCAAGGCTATTCATATAGTAGCTGCTATAATATACGGTCGGGCCAAACGAGGTTATCCATGAGACATTCCCCGCGGATGTCCAGGGCGCCCAGCCGATAGACGACCTATCAGGGAGGAGCTTCCCGACGACAACGGAGCCGCTGGAGTTCACGACGTAGATGTAGCGCTCCGGGTGCTGGCCGTCCCCGGTCGCGACCGCGAGGCAGATCGGCGACGTGAACAGGTCTGTATGCGGGTCGGACACGTCCTCGACGATCATCGGCCGCGTGTAGGAGCCAGTCGCCCGGACGGCTGACACGCGCGTCAGGCCCGCGTTGATGAAGAGCATTGCATCCTGGATCGTCACGGGCCGAATTGGTCCAATGCCGTCGTCGGAAATCTTGTCAAACTCGACACTCCCCGGCGCGAGGGGCTGAGCGTTCGAGACCGGGATGAAAAAGACGCCGCGATCGGTGAAGCAAAATTCCCCTTGCTGCCATCCGATGACATATTTCACGATCGGGTTGTTCGTGATGAGCTGCAGGATAGCAGAGGAAGCGTTCGCGCCCGCCGCCGGCTGGTTGGCCGCGGCGACGCTATCGACCCAATGGCTATTCGGCGTCCCGACGCCAGACCATAGAACGGCGTTTTGCGCTACCGGAAACCCGGTGAAGATCAGGCGGCTTCGGTCATAGCCGACGAAGGACGGCCATCCTCGCGCGGCTGACATCAGCTCTTCTTGCCACTGGACCGTCGGGAGGTTCGATGGCCCCGCCGCAGGCGCCGCGGTGAACTGCGAAGAGCCGAGCGGAGAGACAAGAAGGTCCGCGACGGTGCCGCTGGAATACTGGCTAAAGAGCCCGGTCTGGAATGTCAGGTTGGACATGAGAACGCCTGACACGGTGCCGGCCGGGGCGACGCCGACGGTCACTTGCCCGACCTCGAACTTGATGTTCTGCGACGCCGCAGCGACGATCTGCCCGACAGCAAAAGGCGTCACGTCCTTGACCGGGATGCTGATCGCCGCGGGGAGCTGATAGCTTGGCGTTACCGTCGCGTGCTGGTTGTCGGCGACGGCGTTAATCGTCACCTGCTGCCCCATAATGGAGAGCGTCGAGCCCACCATAGCGCTCGTGAAGAACGCCGCCGAGCATGTCGCCGTCACCGCGCCCGTCACGCCGGAACAGGACATCGTGGCGCCCAGCACCGACAGGCGATAGTAGGGCTGCTTGATGACGCCCTGCTGCGTGTCAAAGAAGAACTGCAGGAAAGACCACTGGCGCGCGTTGCGGTCCCAATGGAGTTGCTGTGGGCGCATCCCCGTGAAGCAGATATAAATGTCGTCCTGCGCCTGCGCCCAGGAGATCAAATTTGTCGTGGTCGCCGACCAAAGATACGTTGGGCTCGCCTGCGACGCCACGACGACGCCGGCCGTCGAGACGATCGAGATCGACCCCGCCCCGAAGCTCATAATGAACTCTTCGCCGGTCGACACGCGGATATAGTCGCCGCGACGCCCAGCGGCCTGAAAGAGCGCGCGCCGACCGGGGCGCGGCGTGAGCTGCCCTGTGTTCGTCGTGCGCCAGTTGCGGACGATCTTCCCCCCGGTTCTCACAGCCGGGAGCTCGGCTCGACGGCGCGCGCTGCCGTTTACCTGACCGCCGGAGAAATCGAACTGTGGATCAAGTTCTTCGATCGCCACGGCCTATCCCCTGCGGCGCGTGCGCGCTTCGAGAGCGGAGGAGCGAAACCCGACCTTGCGCGGCTCTTCGCTCGACTGGCGGAAGTCAGCTTCCTCGAGGGCGGCTTCCGCCATCTTGTCGTATTGAAGCGAGGCCGAAACGTCTTCGTTCAGCGCGCGGTAGATGACCGCCTCGACCTTCAGGCGCAGAGCCGCCACAAAGCCGGCGGACCAGGGCTGTGCGCCGCTCGGGAAGGGAATGTAAAGCGCCGTCGCGCCGTTCGGCGCATTGCAGTGGATCTGATCCGCGATGATGTCGTAATCCATCCGCGGCGGGAGCGCATTCTCTGCGACGATCGAATAGTCATAATTCGGCTGCACGAGGCTCGCGAGATCGGTCCGCCAAGCGTTGATAAGGAAAAGGCAGTCCGCCGGCTTCGCATAGACGGTCGTGAACCCAGGCCCGATGATCGGCGGGTTGCTGACCTGGATAAGGGCCGCAAGGCGTTCCGCAAAATTCCAGTTGCGTCGATAGAGAAGATCGCGCGCCCATTGATCGAAGGCGCTCGAGGAAACGCGCCACTCGTCGGAGTTGTCGTCAACCACTGACACGGGGGTGTTCCCCGTGTTGATGAGCGCTTGGTTGATGACCGTCAGCTTGTCGGACTGGTCTATGACATAGGGGTTCGCCATGCTCGGACCATGTGTCCGAGCGCGTCATGGCTCAACGCACCGCCGAAGATTACGCGAGGCCCTGGGCCTGCAAGTCTCCCAGCGTATAAGGCCACTGCTTCCCGTCGGCCTGCCACAATGGAATATTGACTGACCAAAGGGCTTCTAGCTGCGAGACTATCCCAGCCGTCACGCCATGCGTCGCGCCGTCCAGTGCAAGCGTCGCAAGGCTCGCCGACAAGGCCGAGGCGATTGTCGCATTTGAAGTCGAGAACTCCCCTTGAGGCTGCGCGAGCACGAAGCCAATGAAATTTTTCGCCCGTGTCACCGCGTCGGGGTTGGCCCCATTTGGAGGAGATGTGGCGTAGCTTTTCAAGCTATCGAAAACGAGATTGAGCGCCAGCAACGCGACGACGGAGGACACGGTAACGTCGCGCATGCCTCCGCTCGTCGTCATGGCGTTGACGAGCGCAAGATTTTGGTCCGACGTGTTCGACGGGTTAGCGGCTTTCACCGCGTTATAAGCGTCGCTCAGTATCGTCATTACGAGCCCTCACACATAAAGGATGGTGCCGACGATGGTATTCGCCGCAGCGAGAGCCGTTGTGTCATTAAGCGCTGGCGCTCCCGTGATCGCGTATCCGACGCCAAGCGTGAAATAGTCGCCGATAT
>Ga0265327_10002183_pt1 | contig 21473 bp, 16 predicted proteins | sample 41621metaG_FD_202089 | JGI IMG/M metagenome (GOLD analysis project Ga0265327, IMG submission 202089) | Rhizosphere microbial communities from Carex aquatilis grown in University of Washington, Seatle, WA, United States - 4-16-21 metaG | ecosystem: Host-associated > Plants > Roots > Rhizosphere...
GATACCGGTACGGGTGTGGTGAACGTGGTTAGGCCATTGGAGAATGGCAGCACAAGTTACGATGAGGCGGTGAATAAATACTTTACCCAGTGGTATGTGAGATGGCGTGAAGGCTATATTCGCGAACGGTCACAGGAGTACTACTACAACGTTGGTATTACGAGCGCACCGAGCGAGCAGCGCAGATATCTGGATCAATACGATCCGAAAAATAGCAACTCTCCGTTGAATGTTTACAAGGCTGATGGTCGCAGCATTATCACGATCAAGAGTACGGCCTTTAACAACATGGATACCGCGACAATCCACTTCACCAAGGAGGAGGATTTTGCAGGTAAGTCAAGGCGTGTAACGCAATGGGTGGCGAATATCCATTTCACTTACACAAGCGCAAAGATGTCTGACAAGGATCGAGAAATCAATCCGCTTGGATTCCAGGTTCTCAACTATACCGTGGCTGATGAAACGCCCAAGCCGGAGAAGATCGTTGCAGCACCCGTGGTGATGCCACCTGCTGAGGCTTCAGCAATAGCGCCTGCATCTTCACTGCAACCAAATCCGGCCGTTACTGTTCCTGCTATCACACCACCCACCCCGCCGGCACAATTCAGAGCGCAAAGTGAGACCGTGCCAGTTCTTCCCGCCCCATCCGCTGTTGCATCCCCTTCTGCCGCGGTGGATGCCGCCAAGACAAGCCCGTAGGAGTGTTTATTTTGAAAACCTGGCTATTATTTTTCTTATTGATGCCAACGCTGGTATTTGCTGAGATTTCTCCGGGAAATCATCCATTTGATTCAAGGGTTAGGATCGTTGATTACAACCCATTGGATGTCGTAAAAGTCACTACCTATTTTGGTGTTTCAACCATCGTGCAGTTTGATACGGGGGAAATCATCAAGGAGGTCGCAGTCGGCGACGAATCTGCCTGGAATATTGTTACGAGAGGAAACCATTTCTACCTCAAGCCGAAACAAAAGAAAGCCGACACGAATGTGACAGTCGTCACAGATAAGCGCACCTATCATTTTTCACTATATGTTGCGCAACGGGCGATGAAGGATGCTTCGGCATGGCGAGACCCTGATCTGGTCTATGGACTCACGTTCCGCTATCCGGAAGAAGAGGCCAAGAAGTTGGCTGCCAGAAAGTTGGAGGAAGAAAAGTTGATGCTCGATGCGCAAAGGCTTGCTGAACGGCAGGCCGAACTGGCTGAAAAGAAGGCTCATGCGGACGAACTCAAGAAAAGGCTCGAAGGTGCTACCAAGCTGGATAGGGGAATGGCTGAGGCTGAGTCTGGTGATTCTGAAAAAGATGCCCAGACTAAACAGCATGCTAGACCAGCTAGCCCTTATCCGGAAGAAATCACTGACGAAAACAGAAACAACTTTGATTATTGGGTCGCAGGTTCAACACTGATCAGCCCAACGGGCGCCCGTGATGATGGTCGGTTCACATATTTACTTTTCAGCAATAGCCGGGATATGCCCGCCGTTTACATGGAAGATGAAGCGGGAAAAGAATCCCTCATTGAAACGCATGTGGAAGGCAACACCATCGTGGTTCATCTGGTTGTGCCGAAACTGACGTTGCGTCGTGGCGCGGCAGTGGCCTGTATTCGTAACAGGAGTTTTGATCTGGGTGTCTACAATGATCGTTCCGGTACGGTTTCATCCGGTGTGCACCGTACCGTCAAGGAAGCTGAATGATGGAAATTTCAAAAATTATAGATCGTATCAAAACCTTTCTCCGTAAATCCAAGGATGAGGACCTTGATGTGTTGGGGCGGAATGCATCAGGAAAAGTACCAAATCCAACCAGCGCTTCATCTGGTGATCATGGTATGCGGGGGGGCGGAGAAATTGAGGATGAAGATCTGGCTGTCATCCAGCATCGCGAAGTATTGGATAGCCAGTCGGAAGAAAATCAACCTAATGGCAAGTTGGCAGCTGCAATCAGAAAGCGCAAGGCAATAGCGGATGACGATGAAATCGTAGATGAAGAACTGCCGTCGGTTAATAGAAGAGCGAAATCAAATCAGCTCCCCCGTGTGATGATGGCACTGGCGGCTGCCGTTTCTATTTATGTTATTTTTTCGATGTTATCCGGTAGCAAGGGTAAGACATCACCACCACCACAGCCGCTGGCAGCTGCGGCTGCCCAGCCGCCACAGGTGGCAAACACATTGCCGCCATTGGTGATGCCGGAGCTTCAGCCTGATCCCCCACCTTCACTTCAACCACAGGTCGTTGCTCCAGCGATCCCTTTAAACAAAACAGCTCAGGCTGTGGTTCCCCCAGAGGATCCGGACTGGGTGCTGAGAAAGGTAAATTCGGCGGTGTTGCTGGATCCCAAAAAGGATCCGGGGAAGGCTGAGTCTGCAGCATCTGATGCGCATGCAGACAAGGGAACTGCGGATAAGGCATCCGACCTAAAGACCAAGGTTGGTGACACAAAGAATTCGTCGGCATCAACGCTGACAGATGCTGGTGACAACCTTGTTGTGCCCAGGGGGGAACTCAGTGAAAACATTAAGCCACTTGTTGTGACCAAAGGGGTTTCCGCCGGGATCTTGGCGAATCGGAATTATGTCGTGGCCAAGGGTACTTTGTTGGATTGCGCGCTGGAAACCGCAATTAACAGTTCATTGGCCGGCTTGGTGACATGCCGATTAACGCGGGATGTGTATTCTGATAACGGTCGCGTCATCATGTTGGACCGGGGATCTCAACTGGTCGGCGAGTACAAAAGTGGGATCGCTGAGGGAATGGTGCGCATCTTTGTTTTGTGGACGCGCGCAAAAACACCAAAGGGTGTGGTCATTGATCTGAATTCACCCGGGACCGATGCTCTTGGCAGAACCGGGCTGGAAGGGTTTGTGGATACCCATTTCATGGAGCGTTTTGGTGCCGCCATTATGCTGAGTGCGGTTCAGATGGGGTTTGATTATGCCAAGGCAGAAGCCCAATCCAAATCCACGGCGTCGACTACAACGATCAGCACTGCGCCGCAGATGCCGACTGCCAATACTTCCATATTGAATACTATCGCGAATGAGCAATTGAAGAAGTCTGTGAATATTCCACCCGTGCTCTATATCAATCAGGGCGAGAACGTCCAGGTCATGGTTGTCCGTGATCTTGACTTTTCGAGCGTCTACGGCCTGGAAGATAAGAAGTGAAGGCAGATGCCCAATCTTCGGCAATGCTGGATGAGTACTTGATCCCCATCCAGCTATTTCTTGACGACGATGCCCTGACTGAAATCTGCATCAACCGTCCACGCGAAATATGGACGGAGGGCCACAGTGGCTGGAAACGCTATGATATGCCGGAACTGACATTTCAGCATTGCAGGCAGTTGGCGACGCTGATTGCCAGCTATAACGGCAAGTCCATTTCAGCCGAGAAACCCGTACTTTCAGCCGCCCTGCCCAACGGCGAGCGGGTGCAGGTCATTATTCCACCTGCATGTGAGCAAAATACGACATCGATCACGATCCGCAAACCAAGCGTGATTGACAAGACGCTGGACGAGTTGAATACCGAAGGGGCTTTTCAGGAAGTTTCGATGACGCAAGATGGCCTGAAGCCATTTGAGCATGAATTGTTGCAACTCAAGGGTGAAAACAAGATCAAGGAATTTCTGGATCTTGCCGTGCGTACACAACGAAATATTCTGATCGTTGGCAAGACCGGTTCCGGCAAGACAACAGTCACCAAGAGTCTGATACGCAGCATTCCGCTGGATGAACGGCTGATTACGATTGAAGACGTTCACGAACTTTTCCTCAATCAGCATGCGAACAAGGTGCATCTGTTTTACGCCAGAGAGGATGAGGGTAGCTCAAAAGTGACGCCCAAGCAGGCGCTGGCGTCATGCCTACGGATGAAGCCAGATCGAATTTTGTTGGCCGAGCTCCGCGGTGATGAGGCATGGGAATTTATTAAATCGGTGAATACCGGCCACCCGGGCTCAATCTCAACCATGCATGCCAATGGCGCCTTTGAGGCGTTTGAGCAACTGACGGCCCTGATCAAGGATAGTCGGACTGGTGCGCATCTGGATACCAACTACATCAAGCATCGCCTGTTCACAACGATCGACATCATTCTGTTCTATCACAAACGTAAGCTGCGCGAGATCTACTTTGACCCGAATCTCAAGCTCAAGTATTTGACCGAAAGTCAGGTCAGCAAAGACGTGCCGCTAGCGGGGCAGCCACGTGCCCGAGCCGGACGGCGCGCCTCGGATGGTGAATTCTAGTCATGAGCTTCGCAGCCTTTCTGGCACGTCCCTACGCAAAACTGGTCTTTGGTTTGATTTTTCTGAGCCTGATCGGTGTCGCGCTGAACATTGCGGGCGCCGTTCTCCTGTACAAGTATGGTAAAGACCCTAACACAGCCACTCCGCTGACCCTGTACCAGTACTGGTATTACTATCGATACAATCCGGGCATTCTGAACTGGATTCAGATTTCCGGTGGCATCGGGTTGGCGGTGACGGTTCTTCCATTGGGCTTTCTGCTGATCCCGAACAAGAAGAAGTTGTTCGGTGAGGCACGATTCGCGACTTACAGCGAAATCAAGAAGGCTGGTCTACTGGCTGATCAGGGCATTATCGTCGGCCAGTTTCATGGTCATTACCTGATGTTTGGCGGACAGCAGCATGCCATTATTTCGGCACCCACCCGTAGCGGCAAGGGTGTGGGTATCGTGATTCCCAATCTGCTGAACTGGTCTGAAAGCGTGGTTGTGCTTGATATCAAGCAGGAGAACTGGGATATCACCAGTGGCTTCCGGCGTAAGCACGGGCAGGAATGCTATCTATTCAACCCGGCTGCTTCTGACTACCGCACGCATCGTTACAACCCGTTGGCTTACATCAGCCAAGATCCGAATTTCCGCATCGATGATGTGCAGAAAATCGCCAACATGCTGTTCCCGGATGAGCCAGGGACTGATGTTATATGGACCGCCACGCCGCGTAGCCTTTTTCTGGGCATTGTCCTGTTTCTGGCAGAAAGCCCCGAAAAACCCGTGACTTTGGGCCAAGTGGTGCGCGAAACGCTGGTGGATGGCGACGGCGCCGAGTATTTTGCCAAGTCTATAAATGACCGTGCCGCAGCGGGTAAGCCGCTTTCCGGGTCGTGCATTCGCGCATTGAATAGTTATATCTCCATTTCAGCCGAAAACACGCGGGCAGGGGTGATGACTTCATTCCGTTCGCGGCTGGAGTTATGGATGAATCCGCTGGTGGATGCGGCGACCAGCGCAAACGATTTCGATTTGCGTGATGTGCGCAAGAAGCGCATGTCGATTTATCTCGGCGTGACGCCGGACAACCTTGAGCGCATGGCGCCGCTCTTGAACCTGTTCTTTCAGCAATTGATCGACCTTAATACGCGCGAGTTGCCGAGCCAGAACAAGGCACTGAAGCACAGTTGCATGCTGCTGATGGATGAATTTACGGCCATTGGCAAGATCGGGATTCTGTCCAAGGGCATCAGCTATATCGCTGGATATAACCTGCGCATGCTGCCGATTATCCAAAGCCCGGCGCAGTTGGTCGAAGTCTATGGGCAGGACGCAGCGCAGACCTTCACCACCAACCACGCGCTCAACATCATTTACCCACCCAAAGCGTCTGAGACCCAGACGGCCAAGGATATATCCGAATGGCTGGGCTATGAGACGGTCAAAGGTGTTTCAGTCTCCAAGTCGAAAAATTTCTTCAAGAACAACGATGCGCAACTCAGCGTTTCCGATCAGCAACGTGCGCTGTTGCTTCCGCAGGAAATCACCAGCCTGGGTGGGGGCAAGGAACTGATCATCATGGAAAATGTGCGACCGATTCTGGCTGAGAAGGTGGTCTATTTTCAGGATAAGGAGTTCGTCAATCGTCTTAAGGCCGTGTCGAAATCGCTTCGCGCACTCGGGGGCAAAAAGCCGACTAGGCGGCAGATGGATGATGCAATACGCCATGGCGAATTGGCGGCAAAAGTACCAAAAATCGATATTGATGAACATCATCGTCTGAATGGCAGTGATGCCCCTGTTACGGTCACTGCACCATCCAAGGCCGGCAAGAAAACACTCACGACGACCGTCAAGCGCGAAGTCACAGCAGAGGATATCGCGAATCTCGGCAATCTCAAGGCAGAAGATTTCGCCGTGGACTTCTCCAGCGTCAAAAAACCGCCACCTGGTGAAATGGATGAGGCCGCACTCAAGGCCTATGCAGACGACCTTTGCCGCTTGATGGGCATGGATGTTTGAGCATTATGGCAACCTTGGACAAAACCATGAATGACAACTCAATACAGCCTGGAGTGACTCGGACCAGAGTCCTCAAGGTATACCTACTTGACCGGCAAGGTTGGAGTAAGCGCCAGTCCTGGCTTTCCGTGGTTCGATCTCATGATATCGATGACATCAAGCTTTTCCTTCACGAAGTACAAGGCTACCGCCCCGTCTCGCTGGCAATCGGTTTGAGTTTGTTATCGAGGGTAAACCAGATGAGCTTATGGGCGATTGTTAAGCGTTCTGAAAGTGCCGCTGGCTCGGCCGTGAACGAGAAGAATTGCCTGCAGCAGGAATCTGACGATGCTGAAACCGTCCGTATTTCGCAACAAGTTGTGCGACAGGCCAGCGCACAGATGGTGAATGATGAGAATTGCATCATCGCTGATGGTATTTTCGATAGCGGTGCTCTGCTGCTCAACATCGGGCGGCCGCTTTTTCGTGATCAAGGTAACGCCCTTGCCACGCATTCCAATAGTGTTGATGTCGCTCAATATCTTGTCAGGCTAGCACAGGCCCGTGGCTGGAACGCGATCCGTGTTACGGGTTCTGAAACTTTCCGGCATGCCGTTTGGGTTGAAGCCAATGCACGGGGTCTGCGGGTGCGAGGCTACGGCACAAACTCAATGACGAAAGCAGGATCGGTAGTGCGTCTGGCTGTGAGTGCCGGCACCAGCGCTAAAACAGCCGAGTTCGGCCAATTACGTCCTGTAGCCGGAGTCGCGCGGCCCTTGCCCATTCCTGAGGCTAGGGCTGATGTTAGGCTCAAACCCTATCGTGCCAAGTCTGATGAAAGCCAGTATGTCTTAGATGTTCATTCTGCCTACGAACAAGCCGTGGTCATGGCGAGAATTTACGAGAATCTGTCGCAGCAGGGCGTGTCAGCGTCTTCTATGGCTGATCTAGTAAGCACATTGGTGATGCCAGATGTGGATGTAACTGCCGGGTTGTCGTTAGGGCATTGAAAGTAGCCATTTCAGGAGAACCATGAAATTTTCATTAAGAATTCTGGTAGTCATCTTCACCTTGATGTTGTCAGCTTGCGTCACGAACGGTGGCAACGTGGCCGCGACCAAGACGGGAGCGAAGCTGGATCGGGCGAAGTTTGAAGCGTATGGCTTTCAAACACTTTTTATGGATGCCAGTCATTTGGTGTGTGATTACGGCAAAGAACGAATCGCTGAACTTGATGTTGGCGTTCCTCCTGAGCACAAAATTTGGGGAGGGAATTTCACCTATATTACTCACGCAATGTATCCAGTTTTGAAATGTCATTGGCTGGCGCTTGATGGAACGCCTCAAGAAGAGATCGTGAGAGCGGTTGACCGGTTATTGCCAAAATATGTCGAATGGGAACATTTCGAAGGGGAAGAAGTTGTTGAATATCAACCTCTGCAAATGGGTGGAGTGACGATGACGATCTTTATTAACAACAAGAATTTTTCCATTTCGAGAGATTTTAACGTGCAGCTATACGGAGAATCTCTTCCAGACAATGCTCGGCGTATCAAGGCTGTTGAGGTAAAACAGCTAGTGTTCAAACGAAAATAGAGCACATTAATCATGGCAACGTTTGGGCCACAACCCCAAGTGGAAATTTCGATCGACAAAGTCCCCGTCACACATATGACGCCGGATCGGGTTGCCAGGTTACATGCGCAGGCCGACGAGGCAAGGGCTTTACAATTACCTCAATTGCATAATGCTCAAGACCTTCATAGCAAGCTGTTTGTCATGGCATTAGATGGTACCCAGAACGACGCGATTAACGATCCATTGCACTCAACAAATATTGGCCTGATCAGTAAGGATATCAACACGAAATATATACATACTCAGAATGTTCACTCTGAGTATGTATCGGGTGTAGGGAATCAAAAATTTATTGCTGGCATGCTTGATAGTGCCATTGGTCTTACAGTGCAACAACAAGCCAATGATGGATACGACAAGTTGGTCAAACAGGCCAACCACTGGTTTCAAGATGACCCTGACGTAAAGATCAGCATGGCAGGCCTCGGTTTCAGTCGTGGTGCCGCTGCCTTGCTGATCGCCTCAAACATGGTGCACGAGAAGGGCATTCCCGATTTAAAAAGTGCAGTCAGCAAACAGGCGATCGACCCTGCCACTGGACTCTCCCATCTCGAAACCAGCTATACCCATTACATCGTTTCGCCCGGGCAGGTACCGCAGGCGCTGATCCTCAACGATCAAGTAGCTACCGGCAAGGCAGAAGAGCTTAACAGGCACATTGCGCCTTCTGTGCTCTCTGTCGTGCAACTTAAGGCCGAAGTTGAGCGTCGCCCGCAATTCCCCTTTTATAGCGCCGAAGATCCGGCACGCTTAGATCCACGTATCCATATGATGACATTCGAAGGCGCGCATTCTGATATCGGCGGAGGCTACCTGTTGAACGGAGTGTCTTCGGTCACCCGACAAATCAACGAGATCGTGTTGAACAAGTGGGGTGCCGGCATCGATGAGCATGCACCGGAGACAGACCCCAAAAAATACGTGATCCACGATTCGGAATACCTGTGGGGAGATCGGAACGCAGGTTCACCGACGCCGCCAATCGAATCGGGTGGTCCACGCAAGGTGATCTATGACAAGGGGCCTGAAGGTGCGCTGGGGAACCCGCTGCCGGATAGCCAGTTGCTGCAGAAATTCGAGCGCCGTTCTGAAGTTGAGCCGCAGAAGCCTTCCATCATGGACATCCTGAATGCGATGCCGGACGCGCAACGCGCCATCGTTTTGGGGCGGGTGCAGGAAAACATTGCAAATCAGCGGCAGTCGCAGGCTGTGGATGAAGGTATGGCGTTGGCATGGTAGTACAGCGAATCCAACATACATCAGGGTAGATCAAGGACACGAACATGGCGCAAGACGACACAAGCTCGAACAACAACGAGCAGTTGGTGAAATCCGAGGCTTTTGCAAAAGTGAAGCCGGAGGCGCAGGCCCAGGATGGTTCTGCGAAAGCATTTGCCGAAGTCAAAGCGCAAACCGTGGCAAATCCGGAAGACATGCAGGTGCGCGATCTGCTGGCGAAGATTGAGCAGCCTTTGCAGGGGGCGATATCTCCAGAACGCGGTGGAACCGGACACCGTTACGGGATGGATGGCAAGTTGCACGAGGCGGCTGAGAAGCCGTCCATCAAGGCCGACCAGGTCATTGAGCCAAAGCCGCCAGTGGCCGGGCAACTGGATGAAAAGCACTTAAGCATGGCCCGTGCGTATGTGGAAAAGACGCCACAGCAGGCCGTGGCCGAGTATCCCGAGTTGGCGAAAGTCTATGTGGCCAGAGCGGCGGCAGAAACACAGTTGGTTGGTCGGCCACCGGAAAGCCAGCAAATCGTGATGGCTCGGTTCGATGAGCGCGCCATCAGCCAGATCGAGCAAGGCAAGCTGCCCGCAGTGCAGATCAATGAAAAAGTATCGCGGGCAGTGACGGCTGAGCGTGAACATCAATTGAATACGTGAAGACAAGCAAAACTGAAAAACAACAAATCAAACAACTTGAATACAGGCGATCACCATGACTGAGTTGAAAAAGAATGAATCCGAGGGCCGGAATCTGCCATTTGATGAGAGCGGTTCAATCCGGATCAATGAACATGACATGCCATTGCCCTATAGCACATCGGGATTGGCGCAGCGTTTGGTCGAAACGCATTTCCCATGGCCGGACTGGGATAGTAAAACGCTGGGCCCGGCACCGGTCATTGCCGTCAGCGATCAACCTGACAAGGCTTATCTTGAGCAACTGAACAAGGTGCTTGCAAGAATCAGCGAAATTTCGCATATCGAATCCGCTGAAAAATTCAGGCAGAACCTTCAACTATTGAGTGGCGTTCCTATCAATTTGGCCCCCGGGTTCGGGCTGCCAAAGACAGAAGACAACGTCATGCAGCATGAGCCGCTCATGAAATTTGATCCCAACGCTTGGGCAAGATATCCGGCGGTTGAGCCACCACCCCTGCCGCATCCCATCCAGGATGCCATGCCAAGGAAAGATTACGCCATCGCTCCGCCTGAGCAGCTGCTTATTAGTGAGTTGGGGCGCTATTTGAAGCTTCACGAGGCCTATCAGCAATCGGTCCAATATAAACAAACCGGGGAAGCGAGCCATGTCGCAGACGCAGGCCGGTTGATGGCGCTCGGGCATTCGCCGAGATATGCGATCGACCATGCCGAGAACCCGGCCATGCATTCAGCCTTCCCCGAGTACAAACCGAGAGACCCGGTGCAGGCTGAAAAAATTCAGCCTTTGTTTGCCGGTAAGGAAGGGTATCCCGAAGTACCTGCCTCAGAAAGGCACGAACTGGATTTTGCCTTGAAAGTGCATGGCAGCAACTCACTCGATCACGATAAATCAATTACTCGAGAAGCGCCTGCGCGCGAAGGTGCATCGAATCAGGAAAAGATGCATCACCTTCGATCGGAGGCATTTCGATCTGGCTATCCCGAAGATGTGGTCAAGCTCTTCCCTGAACTCGGCGAAGCCTATCTCGTGTTTGCAACTCTGAAGAAGGGTGTGGAGCAAAGCGGTATTCAGCCGGCAGATCAGGCCGCAGCGTTGCATCAGGTGAGGGAGAACCTGGCCAGCAGCATTGCGGCAGGAAAGATCCCTAACCTGATGGCAGCTGAGACCACCCATGAAGCACAACAAGGTGCGGCCTCGCTGTAAGTGGCGATGCGCATCACTTGATTTCAAAACAGGTGAAGTATTGATGGCCAATATCTGGCGTAGCCAATCAGCTACAAAACAGATGCCACGGAAATGCAAGGTTATGAAATAAGAATACAACCTTTTGAATTTATTTAAAAAGACTAATGTGGCCCGGACTTTGCTGTATTGAAAATGTGTGCAATTAGAAACATAACATTTGAATTCTAAAAATAATGGGGAGAGCGAAATGGCAGAACAGCAGAAGAGTGCGGCGGAGCGCGACGCGGAATACCTGGAAAATCATCCAGTAGAGGGCGTTAAGGTTCTCGTTGGGGCTGCCATGACTGGCGCAGCAAAAGCTGCTGATCATGCTATTCAGGATGCTGCTGAAACAGGGAAGAAGCTGATCGAGCCGGGTGATATGAAGATCGAACATTCACCGCATCCAGTCAATACATTGAAAGCGGCTGTCGACAACCTGACTACTCCGGGCAGCATGAACCTTGCAGATGCACCCCATCCGGTAGATCGGGCCATGGATGCCGCGCAAAAGAAGGCTGATGAAATCCGCCAGGCTGGCGTGGTGCAGGGTACCGTCATCGGCGCTGAGGCGATCGTTGGTAGTGTGTTCGACGCAGCAGGCCCCAAAAAAATCAAGGTGCTGGAAGAAGGGATAGAAGTCGCCGCTGATTTACACAAGGGTGGCGAACTAGCCAGCAAAGTACATCAGGGCGAGGTGATTGCTGACGAGAAGCCTTGGGTGCCGTATGGGGAACGTCAAGCCAAGCGTGAAGCTAATGCTGCCATCCCTGATGGGGAGTTTGTGCCGGTAGCAGAGGGCGCGGCCCGATACCCGGCCCATCAATCCTCCGCCAGAGAAGGCGAACTGCTCCCGGCCGCCAATGCTGGCGCTGAGAAGAGTCTTGCCAACGTCATTCGGGAGAACCTGCCCGCCCATCAGGCGGAGAGTCCAAGCCGTCTGCAGCAGGTAGGGGAGGCTATCTCGAGCCCATTCAAAACCATCGTGGACAAGATCGATCCGCCGGCACCCGAGACTCGGCTCAATCGTGTGGCTTATGAAGCGAAGCCGACGATGATGGATAACCTGAATGGACAGGCAAAGCTTCTGAATGAAGAGCACGCGCTTCAGACCGCCCGTGCCCAGCAGATTGCTGCGGCAATCAAGGATGGCCCTCCTGATGTGAGTCAGCGCCTGGGCAAGATCATTTCAAGTCTTGATGACAAACAAATCAAGGAACTGCTGAGTACCGACAAGTTTGACGACATGCTGGGGATCTCCAAGGGGCCCAGACAGTTGCAGCAGAACGCGCCGCATCCCGGTGAAGATAAGCTGGTCAGCGGTTTTGAGTCGCCAGGTCAAGTGCAGGAACGATCAGCTTTGAGTAAGGCCGCGGAGTACATCCTTCCCCAGAATCCCAGTAAGGAACAACTTGGGAAGTTTGCATCGGAGCTGGAGCAGGGGAACTTCGGCAATGCCTTGAAAATGCAAGCACAAAGCGTGGTTAAGGGCTGGGCTGGATTGGGTGGGTCTGCAATTGTGGCTACGACAGTCGTCGTCAATCAAATGAATTCAAAGCAGGAGGACGAATTGGCGAAACTGCCTCCAAATGAACGCCTTGCGCGTGCTTTTGAGGCAAGTGCAGGACATCCTCAGCGTGAAAAAGAACACCCGGAACTGAAGCCGGCATATGACGAGTATCACAAGTCGGTGGAGGCGGCTTTAAAGAAGCATCCGACTAGCGACGGTCAGACGTCAAACGAAGCATCCTCGGAGATATTCAGGGCCAAACAGGAGATATTCAATGACATCAAGCAGCACGGTCTGGATAAAAACAATCAGCGGAGCAGTGTCGACAGCCTGACCCCTGATCAAAAGGTGGCAGCTGCTGCCCAGTTCATTCAAACACTCCCTGAACATCAGCGTGGCGCCTATCAGGAGAAGGTGGCGGAATACGCCAACAAGGCAGGTTTGGCCGTAACAGAAACGCGCTCGCATGAGTTGCAGCAAGAGCAGGCGCCTCAACGCACCTAGTTCGTGGCGTTGTGAAACAGATTTTCTTCGGGAAGGCTTGAGATATGACAGAAGTCGCTATACAGGATAAGGCTAACCCCAACATCTCCAGAATGGGGGAGGTGACGATCATTAAAATCCCCAGTTTGGGAAGCGATGCCGAACTCCGGTTCAATTTTGGTCTTGGCCCTCAAGGAGTTGAACTGGCCGGGCGCATGAGTGAGCAGGAAGAAAGAAAGCACGGTTTCCCCGCCAACAGTATCGGTAGCGTAAATGGCAAAACGGGCGGGGCGTCCAAGTCGGATTGGGAAAGAGTCGTATACAGCGGCTTCAAAAGCTTGTCTCCCAATGATAGGCAAGCGGTCGAGCATTTGCTTGATGAAACGATCAACCATCCATCTGCGCCACTGAAAGCGAAGCAGGACGAGTTCAATGCCTTGCTGATCGCGACACAAAAAAAGAATCATTCCTCACCGCTTGATGTTGGAACAAGTGACGCGCTAACCCCGCTGCTGGCCGGCGGTGCGCTGCTTGAAAAAACCGATGGGCAGCCGGTGTTGGGCGTCAATCTGCAAGCCATGAACCACGCCATCTACATGAACAAGGATCATCAAACTGTTGACTTTGACTGGCATGAAATTGTTCGCCATGAGTTGTTTCATTACATCGATCCGGCGGCATCCAATCAGGTGAATGGCAACGTTAATAGCGAGACCAAAGCTGAACAACGTGCCGTCTGGTTTGTGAACCAGTTCCGGGAGCTGGAGGGAAAAGATCTCCGGGCGTCATATCTGGTGCCTGTCGTAGGTGGCGTCCCTCTGTCGGATATTTCAGTAGATCAGTCGTTGCTTGGGGGGCGAATGCCCGGGAGCAAGCCCCCAGCCCTTGAAAATCTGCGGGCTTACCCGCCTGTTATCAGCGAAGAAAAGGATCGGCGCCTGCAAGTTGGGGCGTCCCTCGATGATCGGCAATTCCCCGGGATAGCAGCCATTGCAAGGGCCTCGGAGATTTTTCTGAAGAATGAGAGTGGATTGCCGGCATCGGTGCAGGCAGACATTCAATCTTATGTGGCAGCGAATCTGGAAGAGGCGCGTGCGGGTGGCAAGGATGTTCCACAAGAAATATTGGAGCGAAAGACTGTTGTCGCCAATGAAAGTCATCGTGATGTTGAGGCTGGACCGGCTTAGATAGCCTGAGAACTGCAACTTTAATGGCAATGAATCATTAAACGAGAGGAATGAATATGGCTATAGAGAGAGATGAAAAAAATCCGAATATCACGATCGTGCATACGGCACAGGGCGATATTCGATTTGATTTTGGTACTGCGGGCAAGAAAATTGATGTAACGATGGAAAAGGTCAGTCCTTTCGAAGCTTTTGATGAAGCAGGCCGGAAGAAGTTGGAAGCCTTGATGGATAAAACATTCAACCCGCCACCGGAATCAACTCAGACGCTGAAGGACCTGCAGGCAAAATTTAATGAAACGGTGATTGCCACCCAGAGCGGAAAACCCCTTGAAGTGGGTACTACCGAGAAGCTGACAAGCCAGGACACGGGTGGCGGCGGACTCATCCGGAAACTGAATAGTGAAGATGTCGCCTTGGGGATCAATGTGACCGAGGTGGAGAAAACACCCTACAAGGACAATATGGGTGGAAAGCACTTCATGCATGGCGAAGATATATTGCGCCATGAACTGGTTCACTACGTTGATAAAGCCAGCGATCCCGGACATGTTTCTACAGGTCCGGATGACCCGACCAATGACCCATTATTCAAGGAACGTCGCGCCGTGTGGGTGGTTAACCAGTTTCAACTGGCTGATACCCCGCAACGTGCGCAGCGCATTTCATACAGCACGCCGGACTTTGACTTTGATCACGGGTTGGCCGGAGCTGACGGCAAAGTTGCTGGAAAAAATATTCCCGGAGCAGAGAAAGGTTACCCTGAGCCGAGCCCGGCCAATCACCGTATGTATCCATGGAGCAAGCATGCAGAGGCAACTTCTGCAACGGAAGTGGCTGATGGCAAGGAAAATCTACCGTTGCCGGGATTGGCTGCGCATGCCAGGAACGTTGAACTGCACCTTTCCGAAAGCGGTCGCCCTGCAGCAGCGCTGGATATCATCAACGAGCAGATCGCCATGCGTATGAATGCGCAGCAAAAAAACGGGGTGGACTTGCCGGCGACGATTTATGAAAAGCAGGAAAAAGTGGTTGAAGTGGAACACAAGCAGCAGGAGCCGGTCCGGGCGGCGTAGTCGAGGGATGCTGACGCGGATTTCCGGGCTATTTTTCAACCAGCTACAATTAAAATGCATGTTAATCAAAGGGTTGTAATTGATGCTCGGTAAGGCGTAGTGGTTTGACTACAAAAGAAGTTGTGGAAGGAGAGCTGGCAATAATGAAGTTTCATAACATATTGAAAGGAAATAAATAATCATTGATGGCATGGGCTTTGCTCATGCCATCAATGATCGTGGCGGCAGGGTTTGAGTTTACGGAAGGCTGGTCAAATCAACGAAACGCTACTGGATCATTCGACGTGGTAATTGACAGGGGGGAATCATGGCTGAACATCAAGAAAAACCAAGCAACGAGATCAAGGTGTCTATTGAGGGTGGGCTTACCTTCATTGACCATTCTGACGCATACAAAGCAGGGCTTAATCGCTTCCTGGAAGGCGAAAAACTCTCGCGCAAGGAGTATGCCGAAAATAAAAAAATGATCGAATTCGAAGAATTGCAAATAGAGGCTGCCAAAAAAGACCCCATTGCATTTATCAAGCAGCAGGAAGCAAAGCTGCAGACCGCAGAAGTCCATCCAACCGCTACATTGCCAGCGGCCGAACCTTCTAAAGCTGAAGCCGTAATCATTGGCAGGCAAGATGTGCCGGCCCTTGAAACGCAGAAACCTGCTCAGGCAAGTATCGCAGCTGAAAGGCTTACCGATGCCGAGCGGCTTGAGCGCGCCAGGCAGGCTTTTGCCGAAGCCGGTCCGGCCGATCGTGCGATCGCACAAAAAAATCTGGATGGTGTTCAGGACGTCTTGGCCAAGGTGCCATATATGACACAGGAGTTTCTCGTGCAGGCGCAACAAAAGGCGTTTGTGGATGAGGGACAAAAGCTTTACGAACGCAACATTGCCGCTAACAGGAAAGACAACAGCCTCACTTGGGAGGTTGCCAATTTCTCCCAGGCACCCGGCAAAACCCTGGTGAATGGCGATGTCGGCGTCGATATCAAATCCGGCGATCAGGCCTATGGCGTTTCAGTGGCGCACGGCATCAACGCCAAGGCGGTGGGCTTGGATCTGGCACAGATCAACGCAGCGGCCGGCATGGATAATCACGGCGCGGCTACCGCCGATGTAGGCGTGAAAGTGGTCAAGCAGATCCACGAAAGTGGCGACCACCATGTGTTTCTGGCCGGCGCTGCCGACGCGAAAATTTCAGGTCTTGAATCCGATGCAAAACTGGGCGGCACTGCCACGGGTCTGGTGGTGAATACCCATCAACTGGCGGGCAGGCCAACATCCGAAATCATCGGTGCAGTGGTTGATCTGCAAACTGGTAGCACGACAGCAGTAGGCAGCGTATCCACCACCTTTAATGCGGATACCCAATATGCGACTACAGCCAGAGCGGTTGGCACCTATGGCGTTGAAACTGGCGCAGGCGGGTTCAGTCTCGAGACTTACCAGAAGACCGGCATCGATAAGTTGACGGCACGGCTATCGGCCGGCGTGGATAACGTGGGTGGCACCAACGACGTTTCAGTCGGCGCGGGTGTGAGCTTGGGCTTTTAACGCCTGACCTCTCGTTTGTGCAGGTAAGCGCAATGCCCATGGATGAAGTGGTCGAAACAAAGCTGGCAGGCAACGCAAAGCTTTCGGCGCTAGTAAAAGATGCTGAAGGCAACCTGCTGGGCTTTGTTGTCGACAATCCGCTTGGCCCTGATCTGAACGTTGATCTGCATTTGCTGACGATCAAAAACGCCACAGCAGCGCAAAATAATCAGTTGCGGAAAGTCGTCTACGATACCTATGCACTAGGGGTAAAGGCGGTGCCGGCCTTCACCCCGTTATTGGAATGTGTCGCAGAGTCGGCCACGGTGGTCGTGCATTCCGATGCTGATTGGGAAGGCATGCGGTTTGTCTTTGTGCCGGTTTTGCAGCCCAATAAACCCGTCACCAATTTCTACGCCAATATTCAGGGTAACCCTTTGCTGCCAGACAGCCTGCATGCATTCAGTTTCGGCGGCATCACGCACGACGTCATTTTAGAGCAGCAGAACAAATATTATCTGGGCAAGGATGGCCGCTGGTACACCACCAACCCGCTGGAACTGGTCAGCCATGAGCTGGCGCATGGCTGTGGAAAGCTGCAAGGATGGACTCAGGCAGCCGAGGGTGCATACGTGCGTGATCTCCAGTCCGGTAAGGTGCCGGAATATGAAATCAAAGCCATCAGCTTCGTCAACACCACCCTGCTCGAGCCGAGGGGCCTGCCGGGCAGGGTGCCTGAATCTTATTACCAGGCGAAGCCGGAAAGTGCTGCACAAGGCGCTACTGCGCCACTTGATGCGGATGATATCGAAAAACTCAGGCATGGCACGATCCCTGCGGCACTGAAAGCATACTCTCAGCCCGTGCTCAATGCAGTTGATATAGATGAGCCACAAAGCCGTTTATCACAGGCACTTGAACTTGCCGGCGTTTGTGAGGCGCCGCAGTCAGCGTTGATTGCAGAACGTATCCTTGAAAATGCAGCGACAAGTTCATGGGCAACAAAGGCCATAACGCTGACTGAGCTGCAGCGCTAATGAATATGGTGCCTGCAGTCAGTCCAATCTGAAAATTCCCAGAAATGATTAGGTTTAATGTAAGTAGTAGATGAGTCAGGATCTTGATGTTGCATTTTTGCAACACACGTAGCGAAGTGTTGCACTTATTCGACAAAATGGGTTGCACAGCGCTCAGGGGCTTGGTTAAGATGACTTCAACTTCCTGCACTAGGGGAGTTCGCGAACTCTCTCATCGCAAGGTGAGGGGTAAAAGCAGTAGCCCGGGCTCGATGCATCGGGTCTGGACATTAACTTAAGGAGATTTACATGAAGAAGATCAATCTGGCTGTTGCTGCAGCCCTGGCACTGGGCGCTTCTGCTGCTCAAGCCGGCATCGTTATCCCGGCTGGCGACTGGACTGTCGACATCGGCGGCAACGTTAACGCTTACTACACACACACCAAGACCGACGGCACCCTTCTGGGCGGCGGTTCAATTGGCAACACCAAGGCTAACACCATCGGTACCGGCCTGCTGCCAGCTGCTTTCGGCATCGGCGCCAAGACCCGTCAGAACGATCTGGACATCGCATTCCAGTTCACATTCTTCACTGGTACGGCTGCTGGTGGCGGCCAAGCTGCTGGTTCCAACAGCCTGAACATTCGTCAAGCTTTCTTGACATTCGGTGACAAGTCCTGGGGTACTATCAAGGCTGGTCGTGATCTGGGCCTGTTCGGCTCCGATGCAATTCTGTCTGACCAAACCCTGCTGGGCGTTGGTGTAGGCGGCCCATCCGGCGGCACATCCACATTGGGTCGTATCGGCTCCGGTTATATCTACGCTGACTGGATTGGTCAAATCCAGTACGCTTCCCCTAACTGGAACGGTTTCAGCTTCGCTGCTGCTGTTCGTGAACCATGGGCTAACAACGCATCTGCTGCTCTAGAGCGTCGTGACATGGGTTTTGATGCCAAGGCATCCTACGAGTGGGCTGGTGACTTTGCTGGTAAGGTATGGGTTGGTGGTTTGACCCAGAAGAACCGTGCAAACGCATCTGACGTTTCTGTTGGCATCGACAGCTACACTTCCCGCGCTTGGGAACTCGGCGGCAAGGTCGGCTACGCTGGTGGTGAGTTGGTTGGTTACTACTACGACGGCCGTGGCGTTGACAGCAACCTGCGCGCCACTGGTGGTCTGCAGTTCCTTGGCTCAACCCAAAAGACTGATGACAAGGGCGGCTACGTTCAAGCTACCTACAAGATCCCTGGCATTGGTACAAAGCTGGGCGCTTCCTGGGGTCGTAGCGAGTCTCAAGCCAACAAGACACAGGCTGCATTTTCCATCGTTAATGGTGACAATGTTGAGAACGAATCCTGGATCGTTGGTGCTTACCACCCTCTGACCAAGAGCCTGAACCTGGTTGCTGAGTACATTGATCAATCGATCACTTACTCACGTCCTGGCGTTGCCATCGATGGCGAAACCAACAGCAAGACTGTTGCTCTGGGCGCGATCCTGTTCTTCTAAGATTTATTTAGAGAACTTGAAAGCTTAAAAACGGCACCTTCGGGTGCCGTTTTTTATTGGTATGTTGGTTTGTACAGGCAGGCATTTTTGTTCAAAATGCTGTGTTTGCTTTTGAAGTGCTGATGGTCTTTCGGCTTGCTTATCTTGCTCGAATATCAAGATTTAAATTGAACGTTCATCTCTGTCTCAGTCGATACCATGCATAAAACTGGTCGTAATGATCCATGCCCGTGTGGGAGTGGTAAAAAATTCAAGCATTGCTGTCAGAATCAGCAGCGCGTGACATCTGTCAATCAGGTAGCGATTCCTGACAGCAAAATTTCAGCGGCACTTCATCTGGCCTCGGAATATTTCAATGTCGGTCAGGTGGATGAGGCGGTCGCACTCTGCCAGAGAATTTTGCAGCTTTCCCCAGAACATGCCGAAACACTGAATTTAATGGGCATTATGGCTTTTCAACTGGGCAAGATGGAGTTGGCCGTCACTATGCTGACACGTGCCGTTCGCAAGGCTCCGAATTATGCTGATGCGCACAATAATCTCGGCGTTATTTACAAAGAACTACACAACTTTGAACAGGCATCTGCCTGTTTCAGCAAGGCGATACGACTTAATCCGGATTATGTTGATGCCTTGATTAACTATGGCGGCATACTTCAGGACCTTAACCGGCATGAAGAGGCGCTCACTTATTACCAACGTGTTCTCTCCATTCGCCCTGAGCATACTGGCGCACTCAGTAATCTTGGGAATGTCTTGCAGGAATTAAATCGACATCACGACGCTATTGATGTTTTTACACGATTGATCAGCATCGATCCTGATTATGACTACGCCTATGGTGGGCTGGCCTATTCACGTATCTACTGTTGTCAGTGGGAGCAATATGATCAGGATCTCCTGACAATCTCTGCAGCAATTAAATCGGGTAAAAGAGTGTGCAAGCCCTTCGAATTGCTGCCCGTTTCTGATGATCCTGGGATGCAACTGACTTGTGCAAAGCTATTTGCAACTCATTTGTATCCAACTAAAACGCAACCACCGCAGCGGGCTGCCGCATACAAGCATGACAAAATTCGACTCGCATATCTGTCGGCTGATTTCAGGCAGCACCCGGTTTCACAATTGTTGGTAGAAGTCATTGAGCAACATGATAGGGATAAATTTGATGTTATCGGGATTTCATTTGGTCACGATGACGGGAGTGAATTGCGCCAGAGAATGATGCAGGCGTTTGATCGATTTATTGATGTTAGCCACAAAGGCGACGAAGAAGTCGCGTCCTTGATGCGCGAAATGGAAATCGATATCGCTGTCGATTTGATGGGGTTCACTACCAATGCGCGGATGGGCATATTTTCATTGAGACCCGCTCCAGTACAAGTCTCATTCCTTGGATATGCCGGCACAAGCGGCACGGATTACATTGATTTTATCCTGGGAGATACTACGGTGATGCCGGTGGCATCCGATCAATATTATTCGGAAAAATTGGTCAGATTGCCTGACAGTTATCTGCCACATGATTCCAAGCGGGAAATTTCTAAAGATATACCAACTCGTAGCCATGAGAGGCTACCAGCGCATGGGTTCGTTTTTTGTGCATTCAATAACCAATTTAAAATCACGCCACAGATATTTGATGTCTGGATGCGCCTCTTGTCCAAGGTTGAAGGCAGTGTGTTGTGGCTCTCTCGATGCAATCCCACTGCGAAGGAGAATCTTCTAAGCGAAGCTTCAAAAAGGGGAGTTAGTGCTGAACGGTTGGTATTTGCCGAGAGAACAACCACCCTTGCGGATCATCTGGCAAGACATAAACTTGCTGATCTTTTTCTTGATACTAGCCCTTACAACGCACATACGACGGCGAGTGATGCCTTGTGGGCGGGCGTTCCTGTATTGACTTGCCAAGCGCGTACCTTCTCAGGTCGAGTGGCTTCCAGCCTCCTAACGGCATTGGGTTTGACGGAATTGATCGTGGATACACTTGAAGAATATGAATCTTTAGCCCTGCAGCTGGCAGAAAATCCCGATAAAATTGGTTCAATCAAGAAAAAGCTGCGCGAAAATGTACAAGGTTTCCCACTTTTCAATACCCCCAGATACTTGCTCCAACTTGAGGCTGCTTATACGAAAATGTGGCAACAGCCTCTCAAGA
>Ga0265327_10002184_pt1 | contig 21471 bp, 19 predicted proteins | sample 41621metaG_FD_202089 | JGI IMG/M metagenome (GOLD analysis project Ga0265327, IMG submission 202089) | Rhizosphere microbial communities from Carex aquatilis grown in University of Washington, Seatle, WA, United States - 4-16-21 metaG | ecosystem: Host-associated > Plants > Roots > Rhizosphere...
GGGCCGTCAATTGGTTGCGGGGCTGGGATTTGAACCCAGGACCTTCAGGTTATGAGCCTGACGAGCTACCAGGCTGCTCCACCCCGCGATCCAGATGTCCGGTGAATATACGGGTCGCCCCTCACTGCGCAAGTTATTTGTTTCCAACGACTGAAATACGGGCCTTTATTTGGCCGATTGCCCACCGCGCGTGCTCGACAATGAGTGGTTCGAGGTCAAGGGCGGCTTTTTCGAGTGCGGGTAAGGATGTTTGGTCACCGACATTTCCTAACGCGACGCACACGTTTCTAAGGAGTCCACGGCGTTTGGTGCGGACAACGGGGGTGCCGGTGAAACGCTTTTTGAAGCCAGCGTCATCCAATGAGAGTAAATCGATGAGGTCCGATTGATCTAAATCGGCGCGGCGATGTTCGGCCATGAGTGCTCCGGTTTTTGCGAATTTGTTCCACGGGCAAATGGCCAGACAATCGTCACAGCCGTAGATGCGGTTGCCGATGGCGGGACGGAGTTCCACCGGGATCGAGTCTTTCAACTCGATGGTGAGGTAGGAAATGCAGCGGCGGGCGTCTAACTGGAATGGTGCGGTGATCGCATTGGTGGGACAGGCATCGATGCAACGATGGCAGGTGCCGCAACGGTTTTTTTCCGCTGTATCTGGATCGATGGCGAGCGTGGTGATGATTTCGGCAAGGAAGAACCAGTTGCCTAGCTCGCGACTGATGACATTTGTGTGCTTACCGACGAATCCAATGCCGGCGCGTTGGGCGAGGTCGCGCTCAAGGAGCGGGCCGGTGTCCACGTACCAAAGGGATTTTGACTCGGGTCCGCCCAGTTGATTTACGTACGCGCTTAGGTCCTTCAGTCGTTTGCCGAGGACGTCGTGATAATCGGCGTAGCGCGCGTAGCGGGCAATTTGTCCGCGTTGGGCGCTCGGGATTTTTTCGTCGCTATTCCAATAACTTGCGGCGACGACAAGAATTGTTTTTGCGCCGGCCAATACTTGTTGAGGATCGACGCGTTTGTGCGCGTTGCGCGCGAGGTAAGCCATCGCGCCGTGGCGACCTTCGCTCAACCATTGCTCAAAATGAGCAGCGTGATCCGGCGCTTTTGCTTCAGTGAAACGGCAAATGTCGAATCCCAGTTCTTTGGCCCGTTGTCGAATGGATTCCTTCACGTTGCATCAGGTGCGAGGCCTGGATTTGCACGCGATGTTGAATTGGTGAATCACTTGCAACGCGACTTCGCGCGGCGAACGCAGGCCGGTGTGAATCAGGACATCGGCCGTGCGATAAGTCGGCCCGCGTTGGTTCAACATTTCTTTAATTTTGCCAAGCGGATCGGGTGTTTGCAGCAGCGGTCGATGCGTTTGCGTGCGCACTCGTTCCCAAATCGTCTCGGCGTTGGCCCATAAACACACCACCAACGCATGGGTTTTCAGGCTCGTCAAATTGCACGGGTTCATCACCAGCCCGCCGCCAGTGGAAATGACCATTTTTTCTCGCGTCGCGAGTTGTGCGACGACCTGCTCTTCCAGTTGGCGAAAAACGGGCTCGCCGGCTTGCGCAAAGATTTCGGCGATGGTACGGCCGGACTGGACCTCGATCATCGCATCTGTATCCACGAACTCGAACTGCAAGGCGTCGGCGACAATTCGTCCGACGGACGATTTGCCGGTGCCCATGAACCCGACCAGCGCGAGGTTGTGGATGTGGCGTGGGTTGTTCACTGGAGCAGTTTACGGTCAACGCGCGAAAGTAAAAGTGAAATGACTTTTGGGGGCGCGCTCCCTAGCATCGGTATTGTGCTGGAGCAGATCGCCAAAAACATTCGGGAGCGGAATCTATTTCGCGAAGGCGAACACATCCTGGTCGCGGTGTCCGGTGGGGTGGATTCGATGGTGTTGCTACACGTTTTGCTTGAGCTCGCATCGGAACACGGATGGAAGATAGCGGTTGCACACTTCAATCATCGATTGCGCGGACGCGATAGCGATGCCGATGAAAAGCTGGTTCTTGAAACGGCGAAGAACATGCAGCTGCGGGTTGTTGTCGATGCTGCCGATGTTAAGGCGCGCGCAGCGAAGTCCGGGCAATCGATTGAAATGGCGGCGAGAGAGTTGAGGCACGCATTTTTCGCGCATGCGGCAAAAAAGCTGAAGATCAAAACCATTGCGCTAGCGCATCATGCAGATGATCAGGTGGAATTGTTTTTCTTGCGGCTACTGCGCGGGGCATCGGTGGAAGGGCTGGCGGGGATGCGTTGGCGTAATGCTTCACCGGCTGATAAATCGATTCACGCGGTGCGGCCGTTGCTCAATGTTTCTCGAAAGGAACTTGAAGCGTTTGCGCATGAACACCTAATCCGATGGCGTGAAGACAAGACGAACGTCAGCACTGATTTCCTGCGCAATCGGGTCCGGCGTGAATTGATTCCACTATTGGAAAAACAATATCAGACGGGCGTGCGGAATAATATTCTGCGACTGACGGAGCTTTTGCGCGCTGAATCTGAATTTGTTGCGGCGGCGGCCACTGACGCGCTGGTGAGACGACCCGCTTTTAATAAGTTGCCCATCGCGCTGCAGCGAAGGGTTTTGCAAAGGCAGCTATTTGAACTCGGGTTGAGCGCTGATTTTGTGACGATTGAGTCGTTGCGGCTTAACAGCGGTAAAACCGTCGAGGTTAATCCGGCCATCAGAATAATGCGCGATGAGCTCGGTCGGGTGCAGACGGTGAAAAAACCACCGACGCAGTTTTCGACAGCGACCCGGACAATCAAACTAAAAGCAAACGTTACGACGGAGGTATTTGATAACCGCAGCTTTTCGTTTCAGATCGTGCGGCAACGCGATGCGAAACTGAGTCTACGTTCTAACGCCGAATCGTTTGACGCTGACAAGATCGGCGGCGTCGTTACTTTTCGGCACTGGCGCGCGGGCGATCGATTTCAACCCATCGGTTCGAACTCGTCACGCAAGTTGCAGGATATGTTTGTTGATTTGAAAGTGCCTAAGGCGGAGCGTCACAGGCGCGTCATTGGGACGACAGCCGAAGGGGAAATTTTTTGGGTCGAAGGACTGCGCATCGGCGAAAGATTCAAGTTAACAGAGACAACGGCACGCAGGCTCGTGGTTCAATGGAAGCGGTGCTGAGCTTTATTTGTTGTCCTTTTCGTCATTCGAAAGAAACCGGTGCAGCATGTAGACGAACATCGCCACCATTCCCAGCGCGCAAATTGCGAGGGCTAACCCGCCAAAGATCGAACTCATTTTTTCGCGAGGCACAAATCTTAGCGGATAAAAGAAACCCGTTACGCCAATGCAAACGATGACAAAGACGGCAATCTTTCGAGTGAACCTTGTTCCAGCGTAAACGAGCGTGTAAAAACAGGGTCCGACCACCAACGCGCCGAGTGCCAGGGCCAGAGCAGTCCGCCAAGTGATCGAAAACGCGAAGCCGCTGTCTGTCACGCGCAAAGCTTCCATCGACGCAATGAGGACGGTGAAGCCGAGGGTCAGACAGATAACCATGATCCGGCTAAGCCCGGGATCGAATTTGGCTTCGTTGGCCATGAGAGTTCCATACTGCCAATGGATGGCGTTAGCAAGACAGCTGCAATGCAATTGTCAGTGGGTTGAAAACCGGATACTTTGCGAAGCGCTGGCCTCGTAGCTCAAATGGATAGAGCAGTGGTTTCCTAAACCGCGCATCCCGGTTCAATTCCGGGCGAGGCTACCATCCCCAAAACTCTTTTATGTCGGACCGGAGTTTGCAAGTATCTCGCGTGTTTCGAATACGAGTCATTGCAAAGCGTCTGCCATTTAGATTTAGCGCGTTCATCGGGCTTGCGGTTGTCATTTTTGCCGAAAGCGGTTTTGCGGCGTCGCCGTTTCTTGTGCAATCGAAGGTGTTTGAGGCGCATCAGGACGGGATTGCGTTGTATCGAATTCCGGGGATCGTCGTCGCCACGAACGGTGCGGTGCTCGTTTATTGTGAGGCGCGCAGGAACAGTTCCAGCGATTGGGCCGACAGCGAGATTTGGCTGCGGCGCAGCACAAACGGCGGAGTGTCGTTCGATGCGCCGAAGAAAATCGCACACGTTGGAAAACGATTAGAACGGACGGCTATCGGGCTCGTTCGTAAAAAGGGAAGCGCTGAGGATCAAACGGTGAATAATCCGGTGGCGATCGTGGATCGTCAGACGGGTGCGATCCATTTCTTATATTGCGTCAATTACGATCGCTGCTTCTACATGCGCAGTGATGATAACGGACTGACGTTTTCGCGGCCTGTTGATATTCGAGCCACATTTGACGCGTTTCGTCCGCAATACGACAGCAAAGTCATCGCGACCGGGCCGGGTCACGGTATCCAACTTAAAAATGGACGATTGGTGGTGCCGGTTTGGTTATCGACTGGAGACAAAGGCCACTCGCCGTCAGTGACTGCTACGATTTACAGCGATGATCACGGTGCGTCGTGGCATCGCGGAGATATTGCTCTACCAAGTCGTCCGGAGTGGATGAATCCGAACGAAGCAATGGCGGTGGAACTGGCCAATGGGAGCGTGATGCTGAATGTTCGGACGTCCGCACTAACGAACCGCCGTGTTGTCACAATCAGTCCTGACGGAGCAACGCGCTGGTCGCCCGGTGCGTTGAATCAGGAATTAGTCGAACCGGTTTGCATGGCCAGCCTCGTTCGCCTTTCGGTTGAGTCGCAATCAGACAAGAACAGATTGCTCTTTTCTAATCCGGACACATTGGAACCGGCGAAAGACGGGGATGCGCCCGGCAGTCATCGCGCACGCAAGAATCTGTCAGTGAGGCTTAGCTACGATGAAGGTCAGACGTGGCCGGTGAAACGTGTTTTGGAACCTAGTCGCAGCGCCTACTCAGATCTCGCTGTGCTCGGTGACGGGATGATTCTCTGTTTTTACGAAGGGCAGCAGGCCTTGATGCTCGCGCGTTTTAACCTCGAATGGCTCACCCACGGGAAAGATTCACTGCCCGCGAGATGAATCGGTTCACTGACTAATGGGTGTCGCGGGGGGCGGAGGCCCAGATATGCATCACAGCGTAGCTGCGCCAGGGACGCCAGGCTTGCGAGAGGTCTTCGGCTTGGCTTGCGGTGATGTGGCCTAAATTGTTGCGGACGGCAATATCCTCTTTTGGGAAGGCATCCGGCCAGCGGAGAGCGCGCATGGCAATGTAATGCGCGGTCCATTGACCAATCCCGGGGAGGGCCACCAGTTGGTTGATCGTTTTTTCAGGGTTTAGGCCTGCTTCCAATCGCAGTTCGCCGGTCGTAAAAGCCTTCGCCAGGGCGATAATACTTTTCGCGCGGGCGCTCACGATTCCGAGTTTGGCGATATCGTTGACGGTTGCCTTTGCCACCCGCTCGGGCAGCGGCGAGAGACGGGAAAGTTCGGCGAAGGGTGTGTGGATTTTTTCGCCAAAGGCGTCAGCAAATCGACAAGCTAACGTCGTGGCGGCTTTGACAGTGATCTGCTGGCCGAGAATGGCGCGCACTGCCATTTCAAAACCCTCGAATGCGCCCGGCACACGGAGGCCCGGATTTTTCTGAATGCCGGGCTTGAGGTGTTTATCTTTTTGGAGATGTTTTGCGACCACATCGGGTCGTGCGGCGAGGTCGAAAAGGTCATGCAAGCGGCCAAGCAGTGTCGGCAGCGCTGGCGTCAAAGTGTGGGTGAATGTTACGGCCAGACCGCGCTTTTCTGGCGCATGAGCCACTTGGATCCAGCCAGTATATTTGCCGAGGCGGACGGTTCGCGCGTAATAATCCGCGGTGATATGCTCGACATCCTTCATCATGCGCGCTGCCAAAAAGTTGAGGATGGCTTCCCAATCGTACGGCGAACGATAGGTGAGTTGCAGCGTGGAAGTGTCGCCGACATTACTTGGCTGATGATTCGCTGCCGCCTTGCGCAGGTCTGATGGCGGCATTTTGTAATTTTTGACGAATGCGTCGTTGAAGCGGCGCAGCGAAGAAAAGCCGCTGGCAAAGGCAACCTGGATAACCGGCAAATTGGTTTCGGTGAGCAATTGTTTGGCGAGCAAAAGACGACGGGTTTGTAGAAGGTCGATGGCGGAAACGCCCAATTCCTTTTCCACAATTCGACGCAGTTGTCGCGAACTCAGGTCGAATTCTTGCGCGATTTTTTCGAGATTGATTCCGTCGTCCGACAGGTCCTGCTCGATGCGATGGACGATCAACTGCGCGATGCGATGCGCGTTATCGACTGGCGCGGTACCGGGCGCGAGTTCTGGACGGCAACGCAAACATGGACGAAACCCAAATTTCTCAGCCGACGCAGCGGTCTCGAAGAAACGGCAGTTTTTCTGCATGGGCGTTTTTGCCGGACAAATAGGGCGGCAATAAGATGTGTGTCGAAGTGACGCCGACAAAAAATATGCCGTCGAAACGGAGGTCGCGGGAAATGAGCGCGTTATAAGCGATATTGTTATCAATCATATCAGGGGCCTCTTTTCATTGTCTCCATACAGCATAAATCAGGATCCTTCTTTCGCTGGCCATTTTCGGACACGCAATTATTGTAATTTTCACGTCCGAAAACGGCCAGCGTTGTTCCCAATTTTAGCTGATACTTTGCTTATCGAGATAACAGGAGATACCGATATGAATTACGTTTATCAAATCGCGCAGTCGCCGATAGGTGAACTCAAACTGGTCGCAAGCAAGCGCGGCCTTGCTGGGGTTTTGTGGAAAGACGACAAAAGCTGGCGCGTTCCGCATCTCGCATCGGCCGTAGAAGACAGGGCGCACCCTGTGCTTTTGGAAGCGGAACGGCAATTAAATGAATATTTCGCCGGAACCCGGAAGACATTCGATTTGTTCCTCGATTTCACTGGCACGGATTTCAATAAAATGGTGTGGACAGCTCTGCTCACCATTCCTTATGGCGAAACTCGTAGCTACGGACAGATCGCGCAGCAAATCGGGAAGCCGGGCGTGGCGCGCGCGGTGGGTGTCGCCAATGCGAGGAACCCGATCTCCATTGTCGCACCATGTCATCGAGTAATCGGCGCCAATGGCAAACTGACGGGGTTTGCCGGCGGTTTGGAAGCGAAAGCCTTTCTGCTGAGCCTGGAATCCAACGACCTCTTAAGCCATAAGGCAGCATGACGGAGATAAGTCGCGTAAGAATCGACATTCTACGTTTTGCGGGAGTCCAGTGCAGGAATTGTGAAATGGAATGTTGATCCAACCCCGACTGTGCTGTCGACCCAAACTTTGCCGCCGTGATGTTGGACAATGTGTTTAACGATCGACAAGCCCAAGCCTGTGCCGCCGCTTTCTCGCGAACGAGCTTTGTCGACCCGATAGAAACGCTCGAAAATTCTTGGCAACGAATCCGCAGGGATGCCGCGGCCGTCGTCTCGAATCGCAACTTCAACGAATCCTACGCCGTCCGGTTTTGAACTAACGCAAACCTGACCTTCGTTCCGCCCGTATTTGATCGCGTTTTCAACAAGGTTCGAAAGAACCTGCCGCAAACGATCTCCGTCCGCGTGGACAACAACATCTATCCCAACTTCGTTATCCAACGCGATCTTCTGCATGTCGGCGCGCACACGCAAATCTTCGAACACCGCAGCGACGGTTTGAGCAACATTTACCGGGCGCAGATTCAGCAGCGTGCCGCCGCTTTCGAGTTCGGAAATCGTGAGAAGGTCTTCAATCAACCGCGCCAATCGATCGGCATGTTTTTCGATCGTTTGCAAAAACTTTGTCGAAACCTCGGCGTCCTGCATCGCGCCACCGAGCAAAGTTTCGGCGAACCCTTTGATCATCGACAAGGGCGTGCGCAGTTCGTGGCTTACATTCGCAACAAATTCACGGCGCGTGTTTTCCAATGCCTTGAGCCGTGTGACATCGTGAAAAACTAAAACTGCGCCGAATCGCTCGTTACGTTCATCGACAATCTCTGCCGCGTTAATCTGCAGCCAACGGCTTATCAGTCCTGGCACTTCCACCTCGTAATCCAAAACGTGCTGGTCCGTTTTCAATCGCGCGACCACTTCGGCCAATTCATGCAACCGAAATGCCTCCATTACGGTTTTTCCGATGAGCCCGGTCGATACATTGAAGAATTCGTGTAGCGCGCGATTGGTGATTTGAATCGTTTCGCGGTCGTCGAGCACGAGAAGTCCGTCAGTCATGCTGTTGAGCAAAGCTTTTTGTTGGGCTTGTATTTTCTCCACGCTCTCCCTCTGCTCAGCGCGATTGGTTGCGAGGGCTTTCTGATGTGATGCTTCGAGGTCGCGGATGCGTTGCCGGGAACGAACATAAATCGTCACGGCCACGGCAACAGCCAGCAGTGTCAAAATCGGCCACATCACTCGGCGACGAATCGGTAACCAACCCCGCGCGTCGTCTGGATATACTCGGCGGCGACGCCCAACTTGTCACGCAAACGGCGCATGTGAGTATCGACGGTGCGGGTGTCGACGTACTTTTCGTAATTCCAAACTTTTTTCAAAAGCTGCTCGCGGGTTCGCACGATGCCGCGGGCCTCGATCAAATAGATCAGCAGTTTAAATTCGGTCGCGGTCAAATCGACTTTTTGCCGATCAACGGTGACCATGTGCCGCAGTACATCAATGACGAGCTTGCTGAACCTGTATTGTTCACCCGTGTTGCCGCCGGCAGTGCGTTGCAAAAGCTTTTTCACACGCAGCACCAGTTCGCGCGGGCTGAAAGGTTTGGTCAGGTAATCATCGGCGCCAAGTTCGAGACCGAGCACACGATCAATCTCGGCGGCTTTCGCGGTGAGCATGATGATGGGAATACCGGCGGTTACAGGCGCATTTTTGAAAACCCGGCACAACGCAAATCCATCCATCTCGGGCAGCATCACGTCGAGCACGATCAAGCCCGGCTGTTCGCTGCGCACTTTTTCCAAGGCTTCCGCGCCGTCTTTGGCGGTGACGACGTTGTAGCCGGCCTGCTTTAGATTGTAGGCCACCAACTCGACCGCATCGGGCTCATCGTCGACAACCAGGATCGTAGGGTTCATTGGGTTTGGCGTGGATAACGAATGTCTTCGGCCTCGCAAAGATAAACAACTTCTTCGGCGATGTTGGTCGCATGGTCGGCGATCCGTTCGAGACTTTTCGAAACGACCATCAAGTTTAAACAGCGCGTGATATTCTTTGGGTTCTCGATCATGTAGCTGGCAAGTTCGCGCTGAAATTGTTTGTGGATTTGATCGACTTGTTTGTCGCGCGGAATGACCGTGCGGGCCTTTTCCGACTCGCGATTAACGAATGCGTCCAGCGATACCTTCAACATATCCAGCGCAATTTCGGCCATGCGCGGAATATCGATGTATTCTTTAAGCTGCGGTTCCTGGTTTAGTTCCAATGTTCGTCGCGCGATTGTCGTGGCTTCATCGGCAACGCGCTCGAGGTTTTGCGCGATTTTGCTGGCGACAATAATAAAGCGCAAATCGGATGCGAGCGGCGCTTTTGATAGAAGATGGACGGCCATTTCGTCGATCTCGACTTCGAGCTGGTCGACAATGCTGTCCTTCTCCTGCACTGAGCGAGCGAGGTCGTCGCTATGTTCCACCAGTGCTTTCACCGCGTTGATCACTGCGGCCTCAGCATTGCTCGCCATGGTGAGCAACTTCTGTTTCAGGGCCGCAATTTCATTGTCGAGGTGCTGCATAGTTTTTAGCCGAATCGGCCGGTGACGTAATCTTCGGTCTGTTTCTTTGACGGGTTTGTGAAAATTTTTTCGGTTTTGTCGTACTCGATAAGCTCACCCAAATAAAAAAATGCTGTGTGATCCGAAATACGCGCGGCCTGTTGCATGTTGTGGGTGACAATCACGATTGTGAACTGCTTTTTCAGTTCGATGATCAGGTCTTCGATTTTGGCAGTGGCCAGAGGGTCAAGAGCGGACGCCGGTTCGTCCATCAACAACACTTCCGGGCGCACCGCCAACGCACGCGCGATGCACAACCGTTGTTGTTGACCACCGGAAAGACTGACCGCGGGAGCGCTGAGGCGGTCTTTTACTTCGTCCCATAAGGCCGACATTTTCAGCGACTCTTCCATGCGCCCATTGATGGTGGAGCGATCGCGCATGCCGTTGAGGCGCAGGCCGACGGTGACGTTGTCCGCGATCGACATGGTCGGAAACGGGTTGGATTTCTGAAAAACCATTCCGACGCGACGCCGCACGATGACCGGCTCGATTTTGGGTGAATAAATGTCTTGGCCAAAAAGGATGATGCTCCCTTGCATTCGTGCCGTTGGAGACAGCTCATGCATTCGGTTGAGGGCGCGAAGGAATGTCGATTTGCCGCAACCGCTCGGGCCGATGATGGCTGTGACGGAGTTTGCGCGGATATCGATCGAGACATTTTTCAAGACCGCGTGTTCGCTGAACAACACTGAAAGATTATTTACGGAAAATGCCGACTGCGGTGGCGCGGGGCTTTCCGGCTTCTGGTCGGATTTGGATGGCGGCGCAACAAAGCGTTTCATTCGGCGCGATCTATTTTCGTCAGTGGCGGTCATTGTGCGAGTCACTTTCCATCGGCAAATCGATCTCGCGTCAGGAGCCGCACGCTGACGCTGAGCATACTGATCATGAGCAACAACACCAGCGCGCCGGCCCACGCCTGCCGATGCCAATCTTCATACGGCGAAATTGCATACGTGAAAATCTGCAATGGCAACGCGGCTATTGGATCCGTGAGATGATGGTTCCAAAAGCGATTGCCGAAAGCGGTGAACAGCAACGGCGCGGTTTCACCCGCCACGCGCGCGAGCGCGAGCAGAATTCCGGTGACGATTCCTTTCAACGCCGTGGGCACGATAATCTGCATGATGACGCGCCACTGTGCGATGCCGAGCGCCAGGGCCGCTTCACGATAGCCGTTTGGCACGAGCCGCAGCACTTCTTCAGTCGTACGCATGATGAGCGGAATTATCATCAGCCCGAGAACGACTCCGCCGGCCAAAGCTGAAAAACCCTTTGCGGGGATCACAATCAGCGCATACACAAAAATTCCCCAAATGATCGACGGCACGCCGTTCAAAATGTCGGCCACGAAACGAATCCACCAATTCAGCTTGGAACCGCCGTACTCGGACAAAAATATTCCACCGAGCACGCCGACCGGCACGCCGAGACACGCCGCAAGCAATAATAGTTCGCACGAGCCGACAATGGCGTTGGCCATGCCGCCGCCGACTTCTCCAACCGGGCTCGGCAGGTGTGTGAAAAATTCCAGGTTCAACGCGCCGATGCCGGATTTTAAAAGGTGGAAAAATATCAATGCCAACGGCGTCACCACTGCGAGTGCGCAGGCCAACGTGAGAATCTGCATCGCAGCATTCTTCGCGTTTCGCCAGTGATGATATGAATGGGTCATTTCAGGGATGCGCGTTGGCTGAATTACCACCGAAAGTTTTTAACAATAATTGCGCGACAGCGTTGACCAAGATCGTGACGCCGAGCAGCACCAGTCCGATTTCAAACAGAGCGCTTAGATACATGTCTGATGTCGCCTCGGTAAACTCGTTGGCGATGACGCTGGCGAGCGTGTAACCGGGAGCGAATAAGGATTTGGCAATTTCCGGACGATTACCGATCACCATCGTGACCGCCATCGTTTCACCGAGCGCCCGGCCCAAACCAAGGATCACCGCACCGAACAGACCTTTCTTCGCATAACTCAGGACTGCGATGCGAGTCACTTCCCAACGCGTCGCGCCGAGGGCGTATGCCGCCTCGCGCTGAAGGTCAGGAACCGAGCGCAAGATCTCGCGCGAAACCGAAGTGATAATGGGCAGAATCATAATCGCGACAATAATTCCGCCCGCTAACATGCTGACTCCATAAATCGGCCCTTTAAATAGAGGAAGAAAACCCAACGTATTTCGAAGCGCCGGAAACAGATGCTCGCGCAACCACGGCACCATCACGAAAATTCCCCATAGGCCGAGAATCACACTGGGAACGGCCGCGAGCAGTTCGATGAAAAACGTCAGCGGTTTTCGCAACCAACGCGGCGCCAATTCGGTCAGAAAAACCGCCGTCGCAATGCTGAGCGGGACCGCGATAACCAAGGCAATCGCCGATGAAACGAGCGTGCCAAAGATAAACGGCATCGCCCCGAATTGTTCGTTCACCGGATCCCAATTTGAATCGCCCAAGAAACTCCAACCGAATTTCTTCAAGGTGAGATGCGAGCCTTTGGCCAATTCAACACCGATCATTACCACGAGGACAAAAACCGAGATGGCCATCGCGAGCGTCAGCCACTTGAACGCGCGGTCGCCGAAGTGCCTGCCAGCGACTGATGCACTACGCGGGGCAACGATGGATGTGGCTGCGGTTTGCTTCACGAGTTCTCTTATTCTTCAGGCCAGCGCGGTAACTAGCCTATATGCTAATATTTAATTGTTTTAATCTTCGCCAAAACGCGCTCGCGTAATGAATCCGGCAGCGGTGCATAATCCAGCGTAGCAGCTTGTGTCTCACCTTTGGTCAGAGCCCAATTCAGGAACTCGACCAGCTTCTTGCCCTTCGTTGCATCCTTCTGTTGCTGATACACCAGAAGCCACGTCGCTCCGGCAATCGGGTATGCGTTTTCGCCTGCTGGATTCACGATGGAAAATCTGAAGTCATCAGGAATTTTCGCGGTCGTCAAAGCTTGCGTTATAGAGTCGAGCGACGGCGTGATGGATTTTCCAGCCGCATTCTTCAAGTCAGCAAAGGGCAATTTATTCTGATGCGCAAAAGCCAACTCGATATAGCCGATCGCGCCGTCGAGTTGCTTGACCTGGCCGGCGACGCCTTCGTTGCCTTTCGCGCCTAGGCCAGTCGGCCATTTCACCGACGTGTTTCTGCCGACGCGCCTGGCCCACTCCGGACTTACGCTGCTCAAGTAGTCGGTGAAAATGTAACTGGTTCCGCTGCCGTCTGAACGATGGACGACGATGATATCCAGATTCGGTAATTTTGCCTCTGGATTGAGCGTGGCAATTTTCGGATCGTTCCATTTCGCGACGTCGCCCGTGAAAATCGCGGCAATGGTTGCGCCGTCGAGCTTGAGCTTCGGTGCGCCGGGAATGTTATAGGTAATTACCACCGCGCCGGCGACGGTTGGAATGTGCAGCAAAGGACTTGATGCTTTGGCCAGACTCGCATCACTCATTGGGCCATCGGAAGCGCCGAAATCGACCGTTTGTTCGAGAATTTGCTTCTGACCGCCACCGGAACCGATCGATTGATAGTTGAACCGCACAGACGGATCGACCTTGCTGTATTCATCGAACCACTTCGAATAAATTGGATATGGAAACGTGGCCCCCGCGCCGTTGATGAGCAGTTGGGCAGAGGCATGGAACGTAGTGGCCAGAGCGAATGCTGCGCCAACGATTGTGGTGAATACTTTGGTTTTCATGCTCAGGTTCCCGTTTTGCGTTGAACTCAATACAGCTTTACCCAGCTTCTGTGGCATTCAAAGAACGGTCACGTTACAATCGTGTGACAACCGGTTTGCAACTGCGTGACAGGTGTGGCGGTTAGGTGAATGAACAGGCTAATCGCCCAAGGTCGTTCCGACCAGGCGCGCGGCTTTGACCCAGGCGTGGTCGAGTGGGACGGTTTTGCGGCGACCTGCGACCTGGCCGAGCGGCACTGGTGCGGTGCCTTGGCCACGAGACGCGACCATGACCCCAAAGACGCCGTCGCTTATCAGGTCCGCACAGGCCGTTCCAAGGCGGGTGGCCAATAATCGGTCTGCTGCGGAAGGTGTGCCACCGCGCTGAACATATCCAAGAATAGTGACGCGCGATTCCAGGCCGGTCATCTCTTCCAATTGCCTGGACAATCGCCAGGTGTTGCCCGCGTGAGCCTCTTCCCATTTCGCCAGAGCTGCTTTCGCCTGTTTCTTTTCCGTTTTGGAAGATGCTTTGGCTTTTCGTTCTTCGATCAAGTGCAGAGCATCAGCGTCAGCCTTTGAAACGGCGCCTTCGGCAACTGCTACGATGCTGAATGGGCTGCCACTTCGGCTGCGCTCGCGAATGGCTTCCGACAGTTTTTCGATGCGATAAGGAATTTCGGGAATAAGGATAACATCCGCGCCTCCGGCAACACCTGCGCCAAGCGCAAGCCAGCCGGCCCGATGTCCCATAATTTCGACGACGACAATCCGGTGATGGCTGTGAGCCGTGCTGTGCAGGCGGTCGATCGCCTCGGTGGCGATCCCGAGTGAGGTGTCGAAACCAAAACATGCATCCGTGTTGAAAACGTCGTTATCGATCGTCTTGGGCAAAGTAATAATGTTCAGCCCTTGTTGTTTCAAATGGAGCGCATTCTTTTGCGTGCCGCCGCCCCCGAGACAAACAAGCGCGTCGAGATGATGTTTTTCGTACGTCGCGATAATGGCGTCGGTGGCATCAATTTCTTTGCCGCCGATTTGCATGCGGGTGGGCTTATCGCGGCTCGTCCCGAGAATAGTGCCGCCTACGGTCAGAATCCCGGACAGTTCACCATGGTCGAGGACCATGGTGCGGTTTTCCATCAACCCGCGAAATCCATCGCGAAAACCGATGACACGCATGCCGAGCTTGTGGGCTGCTTTGCCGACACCGCGGATGGCTGCGTTTAATCCAGGGCAATCGCCGCCGGAAGTAAGGATGCCGATTGATTTTGGCATGTTAATCTTTCGCTTGATTACGACAGCGCGATATTCGCTCGTAAAACGCTGAGGGCGCAAGGTCAAATGTCTCTCTCGCAATTTTTAAACGCACGCTTTTGGAGGTCGCCTTACGTTTTGCAAAGCGAGTTGCTCGTGACCTGAATCGTCAGTCGGGCAAGCTGCGGAACGGTGTTGTGCGGGGTAGGACTGGCAATCTGGGGGCGACAGCCGAAATTCCGCTGCCTGGGAACTTAATATTAAAAAAGCGCGCAAGCGCCTGAAAGGGAGGATGGTGGAGCCGAACGGGTTCGAACCGATGACCCCCACAATGCCATTGTGGTGCTCTACCAACTGAGCTACGACCCCATCCAGAACCGCTTTTTCCCAACGGTTCAAGGATTAAAAATTTAGCTATAAGCGGAGGAATGTCAAAATGAATCGTAAAACGGCTTGCGTTCGGCGAGATTTAGGCAATATTCAGCCGCTCGGAAAAGATTGACACGAACTACCGGTTCTGGTCGAATTCACCGCTCGTTTTTAAACGGTCTAATTTTTTATGTACGCAGTCATCGAAACTGGAAGCAGACAATATCGCGTCACCGCTGGTGACACGCTTGAAATTGAACACGTTGCCACTGAGGCAGGCAAGCCGCACACCTTTGATAAGGTGTTGTTCGTTGGCAACGAGGGCAAATTTACCATCGGTTCGCCATTGATCGCCAAGGCGACCGTGGTGGCGGATGTCGTGGAGCATATCCGCGGCGAGAAAAAGGTGAGCTTCAAAATGAAGCGCCGCAAAGGTTATCACAAAAAGATCGGCCATCGCCAGGAGCTGAGCGTGGTCAAAATCAAAGAGATCAAACCTTAAGCTTTAAGGAGCAATAGAATTTTATGGCACATAAGAAAGGTCAAGGAAGTGTTCGTAATGGTCGCGATAGCGTTAGCAAGCGACTCGGTGTAAAAGAATTTGGCGGCCAGTTTGTCACCGCCGGTAGTATCATCGTTCGTCAACGCGGCTCGAAGTTTGTCGCGGGTAAGAACGTTGGCACTGGTCGCGATTGGACGTTGTTCGCTCTGGCGGATGGCAAGGTGCTGTTCGATAAAGGCAGCCGCCGCGTGAATGTGCTGGCGGAAGCTGCGGCAGCGAAGTCGAACTAATCGACTCGGAGATTTTTCAGACGGCGAGGTGAAAGCCTCGCCGTTTTTGTTTGTACCGGAGATGGGCCGCGCGGTGCGCGGTCCCACCTGTGTGGCTCGTCCTACGGGAGGATGAGTTGGTAGAAGTTGGCGGCGCCTACTGGTGTGATCTGAATCTGGTTTTGGCCGTTGGTGGTGGTGACGGGGGCGACGGAGTTTTGCCAGGTGCTTGCGTTGAGGTCGGGGCGGGTTTGGACGTTGTATCCGCCGATGGAGGCGGGCCAGGAGAGGAGGATATTGGCGCCATTGGATTGGGCAGAGAGGGTGGGAAGCGGAATAAACGTGAAGTCGCTGATTTGTTGGGTCGCAACGGTTGCGCCGCTGCCACCGGTAAATCCAACATAGGCCGTGTCCGCGCCGAGCACGGAGGGAAGATTTATGACGAGGTTTGTCGTGAACAAACTGCTGGTAGTTGTGTCTTGCAGGGTCAGTTGCAAATTGCCGCTGGCGTATTGGATCGTCACGTTAATCAGGTCGCCACTGGCGATGTTGACCGGGGTGGTTGGTGAATATGGTTTGCCGGTGACGCCGTTCGTACGCAGCGCGATGCCGACGGTATTGCCGGAGAAAATGTTGAGCTCGATCGCGAAACTTGGAGTGATGCCGTTGTAACCGATGCTGCCGCCCGCCCCGCCGAGTGCGGACGGGCCCGCCGCGGCATTTTGCAGGACGAACGTAGCGCCGTCCGCGCCAGCGGTGCTGACATCCCAATAGGTGAACGACGCTGCAAAAGATTTGATATAGAGTGGATAGGTGAAGAACGCGCTACGAGCTTCGCTGCCCGAGCCGTCGGTCAACGTCAGCGCGTTGTTCGCGATAGTTGGGCCGCCGTTTAGTTTCCAGCCATTGCCGTCGACGTTGAAGGTTGGGCGCGGTTCGACGGTCAACGTCGAGAGGGCGCTGCTGTTGGGGCCGACAGGATTGGAAAGCAGAAGCTGATAACTGCCGGCGTCACCCGCCTGCGCGTTCGCGATGGTCAAGATGTTGCTGTGAGAGCCGGTAACAGTGGGGGAATCGGAGAGGTTGGCTCCGTTCTTTTGCCATTGATAGGTGAGTGGAGCGGTCCCGACGACGGTGACGGGCAATTTGATGGTCGCGCCGGTGTAAACGAGCAATTCGGGAGGGAGATCGGATGTGATAAGTGGCGCGCTGCTTTGCACAGTCAGTGTCACGATGGAGCTTGTGACGGAGGTTAGGCCTGCGGAGACGACCATTTCGTATTTGTGCTGATCCTGGCTGGCTTGCGCGGTGAAAATAAGGTTGGTGCCGGTTTGGCCCGGGAGGGCGACGAAGCCGCCGCCAGTGACGTCATACCATTGGTAGGAAATGCCGACACCTGAAACACCAGTGCTGAAGGAGGCAGTTGCGCCTTCGATGACGCTGGCGTCGGAGGGTTGTTGGGTGATCGAGAACTGAAAATATTTTCCACCGAGATAAGCGTCGATGGCGGCGCGGTCAGTTGCTGAGATGGCCGAACCGAAAATAAGGATTTCGGAAATCTCGCCTTTCATGAATTGGAAGGTGTCATCTCGCGAACCGATGCGCAATTCGGTGCCGGCGTCGGCGATGGTGGTGGAAAGACCGGCGCTGATGTTGAGGGCGGCGTCGAGGAACTCATTGACGTTGGTGTCTTGCATAGTGACACAGAGAAGATGGGGCGTGCCTGCGGAAATGGTTTTGGCGCCCGCGACTGAAGTGTTGACGGAACCATTCCCGCGATAAAAGCGCAGCGCGGTTGCGGTTTGGGCGTAGAAATCGAATGGGGCGGGCTGGTTGGCGAGGGTTTTGCCCATGATTTCGCGAGGGGCGGTGAAATCGTCAAAGTTAGCCACGACATAGATGGTCATGTCGTTAGCGGTGGCAAGGCTGGGCGAGGAGGAGGCGGCGAGGTAGTTGCTGAGGCCGTCGAAGCGGATGGCGGGGAAGCCATTGATCGCGCCGATCGCGTAGGTGGGCATGCGATCGGATTGGGAGAATTGGAAGGCGTTGTTGGTATTGGCGCTTTGGTCGTCCCATTCGTTGACGGAACCGGGAATGTCGGTGAACACGCCGGAATCGGCTTTGAGCCAGATGGCGAGATTCGATGGCAACACGAGCGTCGTGGTCGAAGCGATGGTGTTGTTGAACGCGTCATTTACGTTTTGGACTGTCAGATAATAGGCGTTGGACGAGGTCAGGCCGGATGTTGTCAGGATCACTTGATTGGATGCGCTGCCGGTGATGGCGGAAGAAATGGTCGCGCCGTTATTGATTGAGTAATTGGCCTTGGTTGTTGCGCTAGCGAGGTTCATCGGGACGGAATAAGCCAAAAGAATATCAGTGGCGCTGCCGGCGACCCGGCTGGCGGACATGAGCGTGGGCGGCTGGGTGTTGGCCTGGACGGCCAGGGACGCGGAGGAGCTAGTCAGGGATGTGCCGACGGGAGTGGAGACTATCACTTGATAGGAAGCGTTGTCGGGCAACGCGAGAATTGGAGTTGTGTAAATGGCGTTGGTAGCGTTGGGAATGTTCACGCCGCCTTTTTGCCATTGGTAATTGATCGTCGGCGAGCCGGAGGCTGCGACAACTCCGAAGGCGGCGCGTTGACCGACGAGACGGGTGACGCTCTGGGGTTGTTGGGTAATGGCCAGGGTGACGATGGGCAAGGCGTATTTGTTGGCGATGTAGGTATCGAGATTCAGGCGTTCAGCATCGGAAATCGCGCCACGTATCAAAATGGCTTCGGCGATGTTTCCGCGGAATTTTGTCGCGGCATCTTGTCGCACACCCAGACGGACGGCATTTCCGACCGTGAAAATTCCTGTCGTAAATGCGCTGCGTCCGCTGAAGCTGCCGTTCAAATAAGCGGTCGCGTTGGTGCCGCGCATGACGAAGGAGACGAGATAGTATTGGCCGGGAGTGACGGCGGCGGTGCTGGCGAACGATGATAGTCCATAACGATTGCCACGAAGGAAGGAGAGTTTGCCGGTGGTACGAGCGATCTGGAAATCAAAGTGCCCGGGGACGTTGGTGTAACAGAGACTCAATGGGCCCTGCACAACTCCGGGGTCGGCGACATCGGTGCTCAACACGATGTAAAAGGTGAAATCGCGATTGGCCACGAGAGTGGAGTTGTATGGGATCTCCAGGAGTTGCGAGGAGCCGTCGAAGTGGACAGCAGGTAATCCGTTGATGGCGCTGCTGGTTAGCGTGGGTTGGGTGGCGTTGGTCGCGTTCACGGCGTTGTTGGCGTTGCCGGATTGGTCGTTCCATTGACTGACGAAACCGCTGCCATCGGCGGTGATGCCATTGTTGGCCTGAAGCCATGCGACGACTTCTGTGCCGATTGTGGTATCTGTGCTGACGATGCTGATGATGTTGTCGGCATCGCGGACGTTTTGCGCGGTGAGGGTATAGGTGAGATTGGTGTCGAGGGCCGAGGTTTGGAGAACGACGGTGTCGTTATATGTTCCCATCGCGGCGCTTTGGATGGTGGCGGTTGTTCCGCCGCTGTGGAGCGTGTAATTGGCGAGATTGGTTGCGGTCGAGGGAAGGACTGATTGGGAAAATTGCACGGTCACTTGATTGGCGGAAAAATTGCGTGTGGCGAGCAGGATGGTCGGTGGGACCGTGTCATCGACGAATTGAACTTTGGCGAGGCCGACGCGATTGCTGGTAGTGGTCGAGGCGTAGATGCTTTGGACATTGATGCGGACATAACGGGCGGAGACGCCGCCCATGTCGATGTTTTGGCCGAAGTTGGTGAAGGCGAGAGGCGCGACGTTGAAATTGGCGCTGGGAAGATTTGTTGTGTAGGTGACGTTATCGACGCTGTAGGAAATGGCGGCGGTATGGATGCCGGCGCCAGATCCAGTACCGTTGGTCGGGCCGTTGTAATTCCAGACTTTGAGGCGATTGAGGTTGTAGGTCGCGCCGAGATCAAAGGTGAGGAAGGCGTTTGTGAACGCCCCGGAATTGGTGGCGGTGGCGGAAGTCATCCACATATTGCCCGCAGGATCCGCGGTATGGATGTCGCCGAATAAGCCGATTTCGCCCAAGACGTTGGTTCCGCGGCGCTGGTCGCGGCCGGACGCGTATTCTGAGGAGACGGAAATCACGCTCACGCCCTGGATGGCGGCCGCGTAGCTGTTTAGAACAGTTGCAGCGGTGAGCAGAATCGTGGCGCAGTAAAATTTTAGACCTGTTTTCATAGATTGTTAACCGGTGACCGTTAAGCCCGGCCCAAAGCCATATCGGCGCGAGCTGTTGGATGTTCGCCTGACCATACCAAGCTAGAAGGGCGTGCCAATCATAATGTTCGAGGGCCCGGGCAATTGACAGCCGGTGCGGATCGTTTTTTGTGCTCGTTTATTTGTGCCGGTTTGTGATTAAAGTTCCCGCAGACGAATGCAGGAGAGCAAAAACATAACGCGGAAGAGTGCCTCGAACCTGGCGCTGGCGTTTGTGCTGTTGCCGCGGGCGAAGCGGGATGCGATGTCCGCTCTATATGCATTTTGTCGCGAGGTGGATGACGTGGCGGATGAGGAATCGGTGCCGGTCGAACAACGGCGGGTGGCCCTGGCGAAGTGGCGCGAAGATATCCGACGGGCGTGCGATGGGGGGATGCCGGAATTTTCAACAAACAAAGAATTCAAGCCGATCATCGCGCAGTATCATTTGCCGTTTGAATATCTGGACGAACTGATACGCGGCGTAGAGATGGATTTGGATATCAAGCGCTACGAGACTTTCGCGGATTTGGAGCAGTATTGTTACCGGGTGGCGTCGGTGGTCGGTTTGTTGAGCATTGAGATTTTTGGGTATTCGAATGCTGCATGTCGCGATTACGCGGTGTACCTCGGGAAAGCGTTGCAGCTGACGAATATTTTGCGCGACGTGAAGACCGATGCGGAACGTGGCCGAATTTATTTGCCGTTAAGTGAGCTGGCGCGTTTCAAAGTGACGGAGGAGGAAATTTTACGCGGGGAATATTCCGATCGATTCGAGGCGCTGGCACGAAGTGTATCGCAGCAGGCGCGGAAATATTATCAGCTCGCGCGACAAACGTTGCCGCTGGAGGACCGGCGGGCGATGGGCGCGGCGGAGTTGATGGGATCGGTTTATTGGCGATTGTTGCAGAAGCTGGAGCGGACGCGTTTCGATGTGTTTGGGCCGGAGCCGACGCGATTGACGAAAGCGCAGAAATTGGCGCTGATATTCAGAACCTGGCTCAGGATTTTGCGCGGTGCGGTTGTTCCGAACTATGGCACCCCTTAGGCCAACGCGCCGGCTCATCGTCAATGCTGATGATTTTGGGCGATCGCAGTCTATTAATCAGGCAGTGATTCGCGCGCATCGGGAGGGGATTCTTACCACGACGAGCTTGATGGTGAATGAGGTTGGGTTTGACGAGGCGGTGCAACTTGCGAAGGAGAATCCGAAGCTTGGGGTTGGTTTGCATATTACGACCGTTTGCGGGAAATCGGCATTGCCTCCGCAAAAGATTCCAAACCTGGTGAATGCAAAGGGAGAATTTACGAATAATCCCGCGTCGGCAGGGATGCGGTATTTTTTTTCACCGGCATGTCG
>Ga0265327_10002185_pt1 | contig 21469 bp, 23 predicted proteins | sample 41621metaG_FD_202089 | JGI IMG/M metagenome (GOLD analysis project Ga0265327, IMG submission 202089) | Rhizosphere microbial communities from Carex aquatilis grown in University of Washington, Seatle, WA, United States - 4-16-21 metaG | ecosystem: Host-associated > Plants > Roots > Rhizosphere...
CTCCTGAAGAACTTGCACATGTTGTTAAAAAATTAAACAATCGAGAACGAAAACGTCTCGGATTTTTAAGTCCGAGACAAGTCTTCTGGAAGAAAAGAAAAGGTTGCAATTAGAGTGCTAATTCAAGAAGGGACGAATTCTAAGTCATAGTAATCTACAAAATAAAAAAGGCCGAAACAGATGACTGCTCGACCGATTTGTGTTGCAAACGCAGTTATTTTTGGGGAGGAATTTTTCCGTGTGCTAGCCATACCGCGCTGTAGTCCACTTTTTTTGGCTTTGTTGTGACGAGGGGACTGAGTTTCATTACCATACTCATTCCACCACCAAATGTAGGGGGCATTGCAGGGGGATTGAAGCGCACTTTTTTGCCACCACCAGTTTGATTCGGGTTCATTATTTTTGTTCTCCTTTGTTTCGATAGTATAACTATAATTGTAATTAGTCAAATTGTTCAGGAAAAAGTTCCTTCATTTTTTCTTTAATCATAGGGTCGTTAGTATAATCTTTTAGAGAAAGCGCTTTTGAATAGTATACGCACCATAAGACTATTGCGAGATTAGCCCTAGCTTCCTTTGGGTCCTTTTCTAAAAACACTTTTTTGTCTATAAAAGCACGTATATTTTCTGGAAATTTTTCTAATGATTTATTCAAATAGGAGACTTCTCCAGTGACTAGCCAGAGTCTATAGTTTAAATCAGAGTCATCTGTGTTTATTTGTTTTAATTTTTCAACGGCTTCTTTTTTAAGTTTGTTATCTTTTGTAAATTCGCCATATTGCCAAAGTAGTTGAAGAGCGTCTCTGTTATTTGGAACCAAGGCAAGACTTTCTTGAATGAGTGCGTATAAATCTACCAAATCTTTTTCATTTTTCTCAACAGAATCATGTAGACGTTTATTAATTCCTTTTGCACGATCAGAATATAGAAAACTATTTAATTCTTCCAGTGAATATTTAAGACTTGTCTCTGAACGTGTCTCGATTAGAGGATTTAACTCATCTTTCAGTGTAGCCATTGTTGTATCTAATGGTATTCCATTTAAAATAATTATTGGATGATCTTGTAAAACAAAACGATTATCTTGTAAATCTGTGGTTGGTTGCTCGTCAAAGTTGGGCAGTTGTGGATTATCGTAGGATATAGCTCCACCAGAATAAAGATCTCTAAATAGTCTTTTATCATTTTCACTTACATGATCTAACAAATGTATGAGTATCTTGGATTCTGCTACTTTACCCTGTGTTTCTAGTAGGGCACCAACAAGTAATGACAAACTCAAGCAATTTCCACTTTTGTTTTTTAAGACATCGTGCAAAACTAATGAAGTCTCGTCAAAAGTAAATTTTTCTTTACGCAAAAAATCAGTAATAGCTAGAAGAGTTTCGTGTGGTTCATTGGGCAGGGCAGGCAACCTCTTTGCTAGTGCTTCAAATTCGGCAATATCTTCAGGTGATGCACCAGATGCTTCATAATACTTATCTATAAATGAGACATTTGATTGATTGTCGTCTTCACCTTTGTTAATTTTTCTGTGGCCTTCCATGTAGTTTAGTTTATCATAATTAGTTCAGTACCTGAGGATTCACCCCAACCAGCTCAAGCTGTTTTTTTGTAGTTCTACCAAACTGATCTTTTGCGGAAAGGGTAATGTTGTTCATACCAGGAAATACCAGGAGAGTCTCTTTAAAATTACCGGCTTCGTCTATGAAAACATCTTTTCCATTTAAAGAAAGGGAATTTACGCGTAGTGCCTGACCAATGATAGTGACTGTAGACGTTGCTATGGCAGAGCCATTTATGGGTTGAAAGATGTTTATAACTGGTCCATGAATGTAGTTGAGTGATCTTGAAAGGGCATAGAGAGCTATCAGAAGACAACCTAGACCTATGAGGCTATAACGGATGAGGCGGAGAGTGGCTGTTCGGTTAAGATTCATGAAGATTAAATTCGTCACTGCTTTTCTCAATAAGATTATCTGCCATTCCTCCTCCTATGATCTCGCGTGGCTTTGAACCATTCGCTGGTCCGATGACACCATGTTCCTCGAGTAAGTCCATAAGTTTTGCGGCACGAGAGTAACCGATGCCGAGTTTACGTTGAATATATGAAGTAGAAGCTTTACCAGCAGCTATGACAGCCTCTTTCGCTGGTTCATACATGTCGTCATCATCATCTAAGGAACTACTGTCTAGATTCATATCAGAACCGAAAGCAGCGTTTGGGTTGAAAGCGGCACCAGATCCGGCTTCTGGGGTAGGTGCACCTAGGTTGATCTCACTCATGATTTCATCTTTGTATTGTTCGTGAAGGAATTTCACAACACGTTTAACTTCAGATTCTGAAATGAAAGCTGATTGGAGGCGAACAGGTTTACCCATCTCACCACCGAGGTAGAGCATATCACCAGCACCAAGAAGTTTTTCGGCGCCTGGTTGGTCGAGAATAGTACGTGAGTCGATCTGTGAAGCAACCTGAAGAGCGATACGAGTTGGAACGTTGGCTTTGATGAGACCTGTGATGACGTTCACACTTGGACGTTGAGTTGAAATGATGAGGTGAATACCAACAGCACGACTCATTTGGGCTAGACGAACGATGGCTGACTCGAGTTCACGAGGATAAGTAGACATAATATCGGCCAATTCATCAATAACGATGACGATGTATGGCATGGTTTCAGGGAGTTTTGAACTAAGCTCTATTTTTGTTTCAACATCCTCTTCTTTTTTAACTTTTTCTACAGCAGGTTGAAGTACGGTCTTATGATAAGACTCTATGTTTTGAACAGAACTCTTTTCAAGAATGTCATAACGACGTGCCATTTCTTTGCCGGCCCACTTGAGAGAAAGGATAGCTTTCTTTGGATCTGTGATAACTGGAGTGAGGAGATGAGGAATCTTATTATATAAAGTGAGCTCAACGCGCTTTGGGTCAATCATGATGAAGCGGAGGTTCTCTGGAGAGTTTCGATAGAGGAGGGAGGTTATGAGAGCATGAATAGTTACGGATTTACCGGAACCAGTCGCACCAGCGATGAGGGCGTGAGGAGATTTGGCGAGGTTAGCAAAAAGAGCTTTACCAGAGATGTCTTTACCAAGAGATATCATAAGAGGTTTCTCGGAGTTCTGATAATCACTAGAGCTGAGAAGTGTTGCCAAGCCGACAGTAGTTTTTGCAGTGTTTGGTACTTCTATACCGACGAGAGATTTACCAGGGATAGGGGCTTCTATACGGATAGGGTGAGCGGCGAGGGCAAGAGCGAGGTCGTTGTTTAGACCTGTGATACGTGACAACTTTACACCTTCAGCAGGTTTCAAAGCATATCTCGTAACTGATGGTCCTATAGAGATTTCATCCATCTCAACAGTTATGCCAAAGTTTTGAAGAGTGCGTTTGATGATATTAGCTGTAGCTTTGATGTCGCCAGTTTCAGGTTTTCCTCGATCTTTCTCGAGAAGGGAAAGTGGTGGGGGAGTGAACGGCTTCAAAAGTGGGACTTGAACTGCTGCAGTAAAGGCACCTTCTTCACTTTCTCCGCCCAAATCATTCTTTGCAGATTTTTTGGGTTTTATCTCAGCGGGGACTTTTTTAGCTGTCGCAGCGGCACTTTTCTGTAATTCTGCATTAGCGAGAGTATTTTGAGCTAATGCAGCATCAACGTTTGCTTCCTCTTCTGCATCCATGAGCATTCTTTGGCCATTATCTGATTTAACTTTTTTCTTACTCTTTTCAGATTCCAGTTCTGGGTTACTGAACCACTTCCAGAATTTTAATTGACTAGCTGTGACATGCCATTCGAATATCATAAATAGTGAGATGATAACCAATGCTCCAAGAAGGATCGAACTTGCTGGTACCGCAAGTATCTTCACTAGGGGAGTGGCAACCAAGTAGCCAAATATTCCAGCATAGCGAGAAGTCATCGTACCAATGGTTATGCCAATGATATGTATCAAACCGAGACATGATAAGAAGAAGATGATTGAGCCGATAGTTTTAGATGTACGGAATTTCTTTTCGAGACCCTGAAGAAGAGTGATACCGATCATGGCAAAAACGAGGGGGATGAGGAAGTAACCAATACCGAACATGCGGGTAAAGAAGAGATATCCATAAAGTCCGATGATACCTGCTTTGCCAAAAGAAGCTAGTAGTGAAATGAGCGTGACAAGAAAACAGAGGATAGCGAGGATTGCTCGTATAGTCTCTTCTTTCATATCATTCCAAAATTTCGCTTTTTCTATGATGTCCTCAGGTTCTTTTTTCTTAGCCATGGTATTGAGAGTAATAAATAGGTAATAATAAATACAAACGATTAATTTTATAATCAAATTGTATCATATTTGACGGTAAATGATGATTTGATATACTTATTAGTGAAGAAGACTTTCGGCCGTAGTTTATATACTACACCTGGCGGAAGGCCTTTTTCTTTTATACTTAGTCCATCTCTGGGGATACTGACATGAAAGATTTTTCATCATTTTTCTTTACTTCCTTGATTTGAACAAAGAATATTTCACCATTTCCATTTCTACCTTTAAACCGATGTAGAATTTCAGAGTATTTTTCAGGATGTTGTTTTGATATCGGATCAAGGTGTGTATGGATAATTAAGTCTATGGCACATGGATATTGCCTAAGCCTCCTAGTACGGTCTCTAGGGTTCTTACTCATGATATGTGACCAAAAATAATCAAGAAAGACTTTTTCATTGTCGAAATATTTAGATCTAACATACGGGCGACGTTTAGTTTTAGAAGATATTCTTTTATATATCATTCGCGCTTCTGGAGCCACTTCTGAGTAATTAGTACCGTGAAGAGGCTTAATTTTTGTTATATATATTTGCATCCCTAAATCCTACCAACCCCAAATAAAGGAAAGATAAAATATAGTTCAAGAAACAATAAAATTTTGATAAACTTTTAATCAAATTAAGACAGAAATATTGATAAAGAACCACTTGCATTGTCTTTTGTTTGTCTTATAATGGCACTATCAGACATGACGGAAGAAACTATAAAACAATAAGAGACATCATCATGAATCAAAAAGACAACAACCAGACTCCCGCTTTCAATGATCCACTCAACTGGAAGTCATTAGGTTTCTTTTCTGGTGAGGATTATCTTATATATATTTTCAAAAAGACAGAAAAGATAACCTCTGCCCTTTATCTAGTCTCAGGTCTTCTTAAAGACGAAGAACCTATGAAGTGGGAATTGCGCGATAAGGGTATGGATTTATTGAGTTCGTCCTTTACGGCTTCTAGTTCTCTTCCTGGAGATAAGAATTCGGTCATTCAGTCACTCTTTACAGCAGCTCTAGAGACGATCTCTCTTCTCAACGTTTGTCATATTTCCAACTTGATTTCGGAGATGAATCATAAGATTTTGGTACGAGAGATAGATCAAGTGGTCAATCTTCTTAAAGAACGTCTTACAGCTAGTGCCGAGAGTGCCGGCTATGTCCTTTCAGAACAATTCTTTAAGACACCAGATTTATTTAGTTCAGGCTTTTCTAAAGGACATGATTCTGTTGAGACAAAGCATGTTAGTAAAGCTATTTCTAATGGACAAGTAGCAACTCAACAGAAGAAGTCTCAAAGACAAGAATATATCATTAATGTCTTAAAAGGACAGAGTAATTTGACCATAAAAGACTTCTCAAAAGTCATCAAAGACTGTAGTGAAAAGACTATACAACGCGAGCTCATAGATCTCGTGGAAAAAGGGGTTGTAAAGAAGGAAGGGGAGCGTAGATGGAGCAGATATTCACTATCTTGACTTTAGCCCTAAAATGCCCTAATATTGTCTAGTTATCCACATTGTGCCATTTTGGCGTAATAAGCCGTAATAAGCTATAATGGGTAACGGACTTTGACAATTCCATAAGAAAGAATTCGTTAGAGTCTTTTGTCGTACCCACAAACTCTTCTTTATATAGTGCCGATACATTATGTATAGGAGATGTGGAAAGAAGTGCGCTCGTCGACCGTCTATACTATTTAATAAATATGTAGGTGGTAAGCGTACAAGAGTTACAGTTATTATCAAAATTATTATTAATGTATATTTTTCCCACAAATATTAGTATCAGGGAAAAGTTACACAATTTATTAAATTACAATATGAAAAAAGTTATTCTCGTTACAGGCGCAGCGGTTTTCGCTCTCGCTTCATTCGCAGCAGCATACACTTTCTCAGCTAACCTCACAGTTGGCTCAACAGGTGCAGATGTCGTTGCTCTCCAGCAAGCTCTTAAAGCTTCTGGTCAATCAATTCCTTCTATCGCTTCAGGTGCAGCACAGCCAGGTTACTTTGGTTCACAGACAAAGGCCGCTGTCGTAGCATTCCAGGCTTCAAAAGGTCTTCCTGCTACAGGTTTCGTCGGTCCTCTTACACGTGGTGTCTTGAATGGTTCAACAGTTGCAACAACAGTTTCAACAGCTTGCCCAGTCGGATTCACATGTACAGCTAACCCAGGTACAACAGCTCCAGTCACTGGTACAGTTGTAGGCATCAGTACTACTGGTGTTGCAGGATCACTTGATATCGCAAATGGTTCAATCGTAGGTAATGGTACATCAGTTAATGATGGACAAGAAGTTGACCTCGGTTCTATCTCATTGCAATCAGGTGCATCTGATATGGCAGTCTCATCAATCGCGGTCGACTTCAATGTTCGTCCATGGTTGTACATGAGTTCATTGTCAATCAAAGATCAGAATGGAAATGTTTTGGCAACAGCTTCTAACTTGAACCAGGGTAATTTCTCTGAGATCACAGTTGGAACTGATTACCGTATTTCTATTCCTGTAAGTGTAGTTGTTCCACACGCTACTAAGATTTACGCCGTACTTCATGGTGTATTTGCAACAAGTAACCGCCAGGCAACACCTATTGCCCTTGTCAGACTATCAGTTCGTTCAACAGATGGTACAGGAGTATCTCTTACATCTGACACAGGTCTTCTCGGTACTACTGTTATGTATGTTGCTTACGGAGGTCAGCAAGGATCAAGTATTATTGTCACAACAGATCCTTCTTCACCAGTCGCAGGTCACGTCATCCAGACAAGTACAGGTAACACCCAGACTCAAAACGTTCTACTTGGTGTCTTTGACTTAAAGTCACAAAACATCCAGTCAACATTGCAAGGTTTGACAGCTAATGTAAGTATTGCAGGTCAAGGTTCAATTGGTTCAACATTTGCTTACTTCCAGTTGAAGTCAGGCAGTACAGTTTTGAACACTGGTACACCTACGACACCTAATGCAAGTTCATCTGCAGTTACATTTAGTAACTTCAACCTTGCTCTTCTTGCAAATCAGTACACAACTGTTTCACTCTACGCTACCGTCAATGGTGGTGTAACAGGAGTTACAGCTTCAAGTAGTTTGGTATTAACAGCTGATGTTAACGGTCTCTCAAACCAGATTACTGGTATAGATTCTAGTTCTAACAGTTTGACTCTTTCTAACAAGAACACGACTTTCACAGTTCCTGGTGGAGGAAATCAGACAATCAGTTTGTCAGGTACTTCTCTTTCTAACCTAGCATGGTCAATTAACGGAGGTACACCTACATCTCTAGTAGGTACATCACCTGCTCGTTATCCAAGTCAGGTCTTCTATAACGGCAGCTTTACAGTTACAGCTGGAAACAACCCATTGTACTTGAGTACAAATGGTGCAACAGCTCTTACTCTCGCTACATCATCTTCTGCAGGTGCAAGTTCAGACCTCACAGATGCTGTTACAGTATTTACTCCAGCAGATGGTATCCAGAGTTGGGATTCATCGGGATCTTATTATCAGATCCCAGCTAACGCTACAAGAACATTCAACACTACAGGTGTCTTGGCGCTCGCTTCAACTGCTTCAACAACACAAATCTCAGCAAGTGTTGGTGCTACAGCAGTTAACTTGGGTAGTGCTATCGGTCTCTCAGATCTCAAAGTTTCAACACAACTTCAAGGTTTGAACAGCGACTTCTCAAAGGGTTCTGTCTTCTTGAACGGATCACTCTAATTAGTTAGAGTTTCCGCCTCCTCCCAACGGGTTATAATGTTGGAACAAAAACCGCCTCACAATGGCGGTTTTTGTATTTGTGGATAATTTTGTAGTAAACGTAGTGTGTGCACCTTAATCTTTAAATATGTCGTATAATATCAATATGAATCGTTACATACAGTTGATTGTTTGCGGGGCAGTGGCACTTATAGTTGGTGGCGTTGGTGGTTATTTTTTTATAAACAACCATCAAAATACCTCTTCCTTACCTATAGAGGTAAGAGAAGATAGTACGCAATACCAATTTATTAATCCTCTTCTTTATATAAGAACAGATAAGAATCTTTTCAATAGTCAGTATAAAGATCTTGTTACGTCTCTTGATCAAGACATTCAATCTATTACTTTTTCCAAACAAGCTAGTGACGTATCTGTGTATTTTCGTGATATGAACACAGGTCACTGGACTGGCGTGAATGAAGATCAAAAGTATCATCCTTCTAGTATGCTCAAGGTTGTTACCATGATGTCTACGTTAAAATTGGTTGAAAATCAGACGGTTTTAATATCTGATTTGTTACCTTATGAACCAGCTGATAGTAAACTCCAGTATTATCCTCCTAATGATGATATGTCTGCTGGTAATTATTCCGTGCAAGACCTGCTCAAGTCAGCAATAGCTTTTTCTGATAATGGATCTAATGCATCTTTGTTGGCAAATGAAGATATAAATAAAGAATTTATATCTTTGTATGATGAATTTCGTTTGCTGCTAGCCACTTCCTCAGTCGAGGATTTCATGTCTGCTCGTTCATATTCATCGGTGTGGAGGTCTTTGTATAATGCGTCTTTTCTTTCTGATGATGATTCAGACCAAGCCTTAAGTTTACTTTCCCTTTCGACCTTTAAAGATGGTCTGGTGGCGGGTTTGCCTATAGGTATGACTATTGCTCATAAGTTTGGTGAGTATACAGATAGTCTTACTGATGGTTTAGCGATTGATAAGGAATTGCACGATTGCGGTATTATCTATTACCCAGACCATCCGTATTTACTTTGTGTCATGACTAAAGGTAATGATTTTCCCACACTAGCAAAAGTAATAGCGAATATATCTAAATTTGTTTATACATATGTTGATAGCACAGCAAAAGATACGAAATAGATGTTTACTAATGCACCAAATATTTTCATTTCGTTGTATAATTAAGTGACTATGAAAATAAGTACTCACTACCTCTTTGGTTTGTTGGCCATGGCTACAATTGTTAGCTTTACTTCAGTATCTATTCTTGCCGTTAACGCTAACACGTGTGTTCGGCTAGTTTCTGATATTAGTTATGGTCAAACTGATTCAGCGAGTGGTGGATCTATAACTATGCTACAAGGTTATCTGCAACTAAATGGTTTTTTTGCTTCTAGTCCAAATGGTCATTTTGGTCCAGCTACTCTATCTGCTGTTAAAGTATTTCAAACTAGTAACAATATCTCAGCAACAGGTTATGTGGGATCATTAACACGTACAGCTATCAGTAATAAAACTTGTTCCATTTCTACATTACTCACGAATACCGTTACTTCATCTTCAGTTTTGGCACCTGTAGTTACTTCAGCTCCTGTTGCTGCAGTTTCAAATACAAACATTACTTCACCATCCACCGGCCAAGTCTTATCGGTAGGGAGTACAACGGTTATTCGTTGGATGAATACACCACCAAGTATTTTCAATCTTAGTTTGGAACAACCTGGCGGATCCGGAGCCGGTTTTATAGCTACGAGTCAGTCTACAAATACAAATGGTAATCAGTATGTATGGAAGGTGGGACAAGTCTTTTCTTCTCAAACAAATTCAAATGTAGATGTAACTCCAGGAACTTACCGTATACGTCTACAGGGGGCAAGTTCAGGTGCGTCGTCAAATGATCAGACAAGTGGATGGTTTACCATTCTTGCGCAACAGTTCGGCGTTAGTTCAGTGGTTCCTTCGTCTGCTTATGCTGACAATACAACTTCTGTGGTTTTGTTCGGTACAGGATTTACGACAGGAGCTTCAGTCTATTTTGATACGAATTACTTGAGTCTGCGTGCCAATAACACGTACATCTCTCCAGACGGAACTATCCTAGTATTCACTATTCCAACGACTATAGGTTCAGGAGTACATACTCTTTATATAAATAACGGGCAGAATTCTACGCCAGTGACATTACCTTTCACTATTAATTCTATTAATTAATATATTATGAACTACATTAAAAATTTAACGATCGTTTCGACGTTCATCCTGATATTGTCTACCAGGACAACTTTAGCTGCTTCAACTCCTAGCTTGTCACTCACGAACAATGCTTCTACTGTGAACATGAGTGTCACAGGGGCTGATGCGAAGGCTACTGTTAATTTTTATTACCCAAACTCAACTAATAGCAGCGGTTCAAATAATATAACTTATACGTCTATAGATATTGGTCAGACAAATTCAAGTGGCTCATTCAATATCTCTGTAGCCCCAAATTCATATGGTTTGAATGGAGGTATGTCAGTATACGTCTCTGTCGATGGGGTAAATTCTGTCACTACATCTTGGCCAGCTACGGTTACTTCTTCGAGCCAGTCAGGATCTTTGTCCTTATCTCCCCAGAGTTCAACTTTAGTGATTGGCCAGACGGTGAATGTCTTTTCAATGAATACATCCAATATGTTAACTGTTCAAGGAAATTCAAATTCTTCAGTAGCATCAGCTTATCCTCAGTCAAGTAATAATTCAGTAATCATCAGTGGACAAAATACCGGCTCATCGACAATATCCATCTGTGCAGGTACTGCCGGTTGTAGCAGTGTGAGCATCTCTGTTATAGCTCCGACTCAGACAATCACTTTTAGTCAATCACCCATTTATCTTACAATGGGAAATTCTGCTCAAAATATCAGTATGTATGGCCCAGGATCTGGTTACAGTGTCTCAAATCCAAACCAAAATATACTCACTACCAGTGTGAATGGTTCAAGTCTGACTTTACAAGGATTGGCTACAGGTCAAGTCACTTTGTCTATATGTTCTAGTGGTTGGATATGCGGATCATTACCTGTGAGTATCGTTAGTCCAGGGACAGCTGTTCCATATCAAGTGAATGCTCCACCATCTTTAAATTCAAATTTTAGTCAGACTCCACAGCTGACTTCATTCTCTTTAACATCAAATGATGTGACGAATCTATTCTTTGGCGCAAATAGTACGTTGACACTGACTTTTGCCGTAAATCAAAGTGTGAGTAATGTCCAAGTAAAAATTGCTGGACAACAGGAGACAGTAAGCCAAGGTACTGATGGCACATATTCTGTTTCTTATAGAATGACTGGCAATGAGACACTTCCTTTGCCTGTTGTTATTTCTTACACAAATCCTTCTGGTTTGATTGGACAGAATTATTTCTGGATCGGTAATTCAGCCACGTTACCTACGAGTTCCGGCAGTGCATCAAGTGCTGTATCAAGTTCAAACAATGTTACGACTAGTGGCCTTACGTTTACAAAATTATTGAGCTCGGGTTCTACTGGCACAGAGGTGAAAGCGCTTCAGCAACGGCTCAAAGATGACGGCATGTTCTCTGGTTCAGTCACTGGAACATTTGGGCCTATTACTGAAACTGCAGTTAAAAAATATCAAGCGAAAAATGGTTTGAGTCAGGCAGGAGTGGTTGGTCCAGGGACGAGAGCGTTGCTCAATAAGGGGATATAGTGTTTATGATATAATGTAAATATCTTCATATATATGACTATTAAATTACACCAAAAAAAGTATGAAAATGTTTTACTATACTTGTGTCAAAAACTTGGTGGCGAAGTGCGTGGCAAAAAGAAACTAGCGAAATTATTGTATTTCGTCGATTTTGATTTTTATGAAAAGAATCAGAAATCAATAACTGGAGATGTGTACAAGGCTTTGCCAATGGGACCATTCCCAGTCTCACTCGATGATATTACTCTAAAGTTGCTCAAATCTAAGGCCATTTCTATAAATCAAGATATAGAACATGAGGGATATAATCCAACAGAGGTTTATAAGTTTATTATGAAGCCAGACATGTCTGTTTTTGATACAAGTGAAGTTAAGATGTTAGATAGAGTATTGTTGAGATACGGTCATTTGACGGGCAAACAGTTGGAAGAATTGTCACACGCAGAGGCACCATATGCATCAGCTGAGGCATATAAGGAGATTCCTTATGAGTTTTCCTATTATCGAGGGACTGATTTCAGTGATCTATGATTGAATTTAGACATCACGATGGCTTTGAAAAAGAGATTGTCGATTTTGAAAGAAAATTTCAAAATGCAAGACTTAGTCTTCACGGATTCCAAAAATTGTGTGAAATACAGTTTCATCCAGTAAAACCTAGTGTAAGAATAAGTCCTGGTAAGTTACATCGGGTCACACAAAATGATGTTTGGACTCTATGGAAGACTGAACTACCAATTATTAAATCTGGACTGAGGCCAAATCAGTATCCAAGAATCTGGTTCGCAATAAAAGGTTCTACGATCATATTTTTATGTATGGCTACACATATTGATAATTATGATGACGAAAGCATGAATATTTTGGCGACATCTAGAGTCACTGATTTTTTCTAGGTTTGCGTATAAAAAACTTGACCAAGTAATTTTAGTCGATAAAATATCTAAATAAATCTGTGGTATAATACATCGTATGGTTAACCCATTCGACAGAAGTTTTTTTAAGTTTTTCGTGGGTTTTGTCTGCATACTAGCCTTGAGTTTTTTGGTCTTATATTTCGTCGGACAATGGGGGACACAACTAGATAGTCAGGCAGCGTCGATTTTGAGGTAAAATTTTATCAAAATTTGAACAAAAGTTTATTCTTTTTTGAACTTTTTTTTAATGTTTCTTTATCATGCTCTGATAGGCTTTAGGGATTATTAAATAATCACTTTTAATTCATTATGCCTATCAAGAAAATATATAGCGTTGCGCTTTTTTTGTTTGTGTCAGTTTTATTCATACCCACTTTATCTGTAAATGCTGAAACTCATATTCCTGCAGGTTCTATTACTAAAGATACTATATGGACCGCTTCTAGTAGCCCATACATATTGGATGGTTCTGTTGATATTTCTTATGGATACACTCTAACGATTGAGCCTGGAGTGATCATAGACACTTCTATAACTGGCAGATATGCCCCAGTATTGTCTATGTTTCAAGGGTCACTTTTGATGAATGGTACAGAGGACAAACCTATAACTGTTAGGGGATTAGCTTCGATTCAGCTGGTTCAAAGCTCAACCACTATTTCTCATGTCAATTTTCTAAACATGGAGTCGAGTGGAATAGCCAATCTAGATTTAGCTTATACACACGCAAGAATAGGGTACTCGTCTTTTAAAGGATCAAAACAAGGTCTTCACATAGTTTCAGGTGATACTGTTTTAGCGACTAGCAGTATAGACGGTTATTCTAGCGGATTATATTTCAGGAAGCAGGCTATTTTCTTAATGAAAAAACAGCCAATTTTGGAAAGATTTTTTTCTATGATTTTTAATAAAGTTAATGCTGCAGGTTATGTTCCGCCAAATAACCAAGGGATTCTAACTATTAGAAATTCATCTTTTCCGAACGTGAATTCCATCGCTATTGATAATGATTATGCAGACCCTGATTACATGATTGATGCTGTAGGAAATTGGTGGGGAAGAGTCAGTGATCCGTCTGTAAATTCTTCGCGTTTTGCCAATCCAGTCAAATATTCTCCTTGGCTTGACCATGAACCGGAGCTGACAGAAAAATCAAAAGTTGTATGTTGTTCTAGTGTCTTATTTATTCCTGGTATAGAATCGAGTCGTTTATATAAGGATGGAAATGTTTTATGGGAGCCACATAGGAATGATAATATTCGTGGCTTATTTTTAAGTGATGATGGCTCTAGTGCTGATCCTGGTATATATTCTGGGGGTCCTATCGATAATGTCTGGTTCTATAGTATATACGGAAAATTTATGAAATTTTTGGATGGTCTAGTTGCACAGGGCACGCTTGGCGAATGGTTGCCTTTTGGATATGATTGGAGAAAATCTATTCCAGCCGTGGTATTAGGTAATGAAAAGAAGGCTACAACCACTGAATCTCTGGTCGATGTGGTTAGTCGTTTAGCGAGTACATCAAAGACAGGAAAAGTCACTATCGTTGCACATTCCAATGGCGGTTTGGTGGCGAAATATTTGGTTAAGACTTTGGCGGATCAAGGCAAAAGTGATCTCATAGATTCAGTTGTATCCGTAGCTGTGCCATTTTTAGGAACGCCGGAAGCTATCGGTGGAATATTACATGGTGACGATGAATCATTGGTTGGAGGACTTGTTTTGAAAACAAGTGTAGCAAGACAGTTGGGTTCAAATATGCCAAGCGCGTATTCGCTGTTACCTTCAAAAGGTTATTTCGATAAAGTCGCTAAGCCTGTGGTTTATTTTTCTTCAACAACTATTTCGAATGCTAGTAATTTATCTGATTTTATTACTGATGCCAATAGTACTAACGCTAGAGTCAGTTCTTCATCTTCAGATACAAGCAATGCGATAAAAGGAAATACAGGACTCATGGCCAATGCTGGTGATTTGCATAATGTCTTAGATGTATATTCATGGCCAGCAAACATTGCACACTGGATGCTAGTCGGTTGGAATGCAATGACCACTACAGGTTTATCATATGGTAGTGAAAATCGCTGCAAAATTTCATTCCTAGGTTGGAAATGTGAAGCTGTTGTTACTCACGATGTCACTAAAACAAATATGGGCGATGGCACTGTCGTCGCAAAGAGTGCCTCTGGAAGTTTGGCTGACGCTGCGGGAATTTTAACAAGTAATTCAAGTGGTATCGTTTCTATAAATCTTCATCAAACTGATAAAGATAAAATTGCGCATGGAAATATACTTGAATCATCTACGACGCAAGCTATCATCGGAAATATTCTTAAAAATCCAACCACAGTTTCAACATCATCGATCACTTCTATAACTTCTAAACCTGGAGTTACTCTTGGTGAACCGGACTATTCTCAAGAATCAAATTATATAGTCCTGACTACTTATTCACAGGTCGAACCACATGTATACGATTCTGAAGGAAAACATACTGGAGAAGTGTCGTCTCCAGCTGGCACAGAAGATTTGTATAGCGCATATGAAAATAATATTCCGGGTAGTTCTGTTGAGATATCAGAAAACAATGATGAAAATGATGTTACACATATCTATCTACCTGATAATGGTCAGAAATATACTGTCAGTTTGAAGGGAACAGGGATCAGCGGTTTTAATTTTGACATTGATAGGTTTGGAAATGGTGCAATTCAAAATACTGCGAAGTATGTCGGTTTGCCTGTGACGCCAATGACGGTCGCATCGACTTCGATTCAATTCGTGCCTTACAGTTCTGGAGGTAGCTCGACTTTCACATCCTCACTTCCGGTCTTGGTTATAGATACTGATGGCGATGGAAAAACAGATATTAGTGCTATTCATGATGCAACTTCCACAGTTACGACTGATTCGTATTTGGATTCATTGAAAGGTATGTGTAATACGGTTTCCAAGAGTCATCAACCGACAGTCGTTGGTCGAGTGATCACTTACCCAGTTATCATCGATTGTAAGAGTATTTCGACTAGGATTGATAGTATAAAAACTTTACTCGACAGCGGAAAATTGACGCAGATTCATGATTATTCCGAACAGCTATCCGCTTATGTGAAGCATCGTGATTTGAAGACTATGACCGATACTGATAATAAGGAGTTGTGGAAGATGTTGAGTTTGTTTTTGTCGCAGTATGAGTAAAACAAATTAAAAGATGTCGAAATTACCTAAGATATTTTTGACTAATCATGCCAAGATGAGAATGGTTGATAGATTAGTAGATTTTGATCACATTAAACAAGCGATTGTAAAACCAGACGGAGTGCTTTCTAGTTTCTTAGGAAAAATAAAAGTAATAAAGAAACTTGGAAACAGAATTATCGTCGTGGTATACTCAGATTATAAGTTTAAGAATAGAGAGAATGAATATCTGATTATATCCTTTTATTATATAGACGAGTAAACAATATACAAAATATATGAAATTCAATTATGACAAAATTGCAGATGCAGCATATCTTTATTTAAATAAAGGTAAAATCAAAAAGACCATTGAAATCAGTGATAATGTTCTGTTAGATGTTGATACAAAAGGAAAAATAATAGGAATCGAGATTCTTGATTTTTATTATAATCAAAAGGCGCATAAAAAGGTTGTCCATAAATGTAATAACTTTAAGACTGTATTTGCTTAGCATTTATTGATATAAATGACTGGAAAATGAAGATAATGAAAGAGGAAAAAAAGAAACCGCTCACAAGCGTGACGGCTTCCGAACTGCATATAAATAATCCTACCGGTGAAATAAAAAAGCAATAGTAAATGTACTTGAAATAAATGAGTGTGTATGTTATCTTATCTGACAAGGCTAAAGACAGAAGGCAAGTGTTCGGCTCAGGCTGAAAGCGTTAAGACCTTCCGAGGTTAACCTATTTAAACTCACAGTCAGGCCGCGGTCGATTAGTTAATTACAATAGTATAAAAGTATATGGTATAGAGTATATAGTATCGTCACATCTGCGATTATACTTTTATACCTCATACTATATACTTCATACTTCAAAAACATGGCTCGTACAAAATCACAAAAGAAAGAAATCATTGAGAAGCTCGAAACAATTATGAAGGACGCGAAATCTCTCGTCTTCGTAAATGTTCACGGCCTCAAAGTCTCAGATTCAACAGTTATGCGTCGCGCTCTTAAAAAAGAGGGTGTCGGATTCTTTGTTGCTAAGAAGACTTTGACAGCTCACGCTCTCGATGCACAAAAGTATGCCGGAACAATGCCAGCTCTAGTAGGGGAATTTGGTCTTGCATATAGTACAGATCTAGTTGCTCCTGCTCGTGGTGTTTATGAGTTCGAGAAGAAATTCAAAGGACAAGTCGCTATTCAGGGCGGAGTCTTCGAATCAAAGTATATGGGCAAGGATGAGATGGTTGCAATCGCCGCTATCCCACCTCTCAATACTCTTCGCGGTATGTTCGTCAACGTCATCAACTCTCCAATTCAGGGATTTGTTATGGCTTTGAGTGAAATCAGTAAGAAGAAAAGTTAAGAATGATTCAATTATGCAATGATCAATGATCATTGTGTTATTGATCATTAAAAAATTAAATTAATCACTATAAATAAAATTACTATGGAAAATATTGAAATCCCATCAAAGTTCAAAGCTATCGTTGAAGCTGTTGAAACAATGTCAGTTCTCGATCTCAACGAACTCGTCAAATTACTCGAAAAGAAATTCGGTGTTTCAGCTGCTGCTGTTGCAGTTGCTGCCGCTCCTGCTGCTGGTGCCGCTGCTGATGAAAAGAGTACATTCGCTGTACATCTTACAGAGGCTGGTGCTCAGAAGATTGCTGTTATCAAGGTTGTTAAAGAAGTCCTCGGCCTCGGTTTGAAGGAAGCAAAGGATCTCGTTGACAGTGCTCCTGCTCTTATCAAGGACGGCGTCAAGAAAGAAGATGCTGAAGCTTTGAAGAAGCAGATTGAAACAGCTGGCGGAAAGGTTGAGCTTAAATAAATTATTCAATTCTCAATAACACAATGACGCAATGCTCAATTGATCATTGCGTCATTGTGTTATTGGTCATTAATCGGCTACTTATGTTAGAATACAATCCACCATGGACACACTCACAGCTCTCTTCGGAAGCATGCCAAAAGTTAAGCTAATAAGATTATTCTTGTTTAATACAGGATTAACTTTTTCTGCAAAAGATCTTTCTACACGAACCGGATGCAAAGCCCCAGTTATTTTGCGTGAACTTAATCTATTAATCAAAGCAGATGTTGTCCGCAAGCGTCATAGTACAAAAGGAGTAACTTATATTTTAAACGAAAAATTCCCATATCTTGATCCACTTAAAAATCTTTTGACTGTAGCAAGTATTCAGGCGGACGAAACTCTTACTAAACGTTTTGGTAGTGCAGGTAAAATAAAGCTAATCATTGCTGCTGGTGTCTTTATACAGAATTGAGACTCGCGCGTAGATTTGCTCATTGTCGGTGATGATATAAACATCGCTAAAGTAGAATCAGTCATAAAGAACATAGAATCAGAGATAGGGAAGGAGGTGTCATATTCAGCCTTTGAAACCCAGGATTTTCAATACCGTATTGGTATACACGACCGCCTAGTTAGGGATATCCTTGATTATCCCCACGTCACTCTCATTGACCGCCTAGGAATGGTGTAGCAAGGGGTGGTATAATAGACGGTATTACAAATTAATTATTAACTTAGTCATAATCTTATGATGTATATACAAAATTGGGGTGATGTTTTCACTCATTCACTACAGGGCGTTTGGTACGGTGTAGTTAGTTTCGTACCTGAGCTCGTCATCGCTCTCATTATCTTCGCTATTGGTTGGGTCCTCGCTGCCTTGATTGAAAAGGTTGTCGAAGGTCTCTTCAAGGCTCTCAAGGTTGATGCTGCTCTTCGAAGTGCTGGTATGGAAGATGTAGTCAAGCGTTCAGGTTACAACTTGAACTCAGGACTCTTCGTCGGTGCTCTCGTAAAGTGGTTTATCATCATCGTCTTCTTGATGGCTTCATTCGGTATCCTCGGACTCGATCAAGTTAACGCTTTCCTCGGACAAGTTGTTAACTACATCCCTCAGGTTATCGTAGCAGTTCTCATTTTGATGGTTTCAGTAGTCATCGCTGGTGCTTTGCAGAAGATTGTTATCGCTAGTGCAAAGGCTGGTCATGTTAAGTCTGCTGAACTTCTCGGACGTGTTACAAAGTGGTCAATCTGGATTTTCGCAATCCTCACTGCTTTGGTCACTCTCGGTATCGCTCCAGGCTTGATCCAGATGTTGCTCACAGCAGTCTTTGCTGGTGGCGCACTTGCATTCGGTCTCTCATTCGGTCTTGGTGGCAAGGAAGTTGCCGGCCGTATCTTGGAGAAGACAGTTCACTCTGTCATGGAGAAGGAATAGGTTTAGTAAATTGTAATCAGAAAATAGTAAACAGAAAGGCGCAGACAACTGCGTTTTTTCTGTTTATTATTTTCTGGTTACCGATTACTGATTACCGGCTTGTTCACAGATTATGAACATGGATTAAATTATTGCGCGGGAGTTATAATTAATTAATGAAAGAGATAAACGACAAAATAATTATATACAACACTGAAGATGGACAGACTAAGATTGATGTCCGTCTTGAGGATGAAACCGTGTGGCTTTCGCAAGCTCAAATGGCTGATTTGTTTCAAAAAGATCGAAAAACTGTTACTGAGCATATCCAGAATCTCTTTAAAGAGGGTGAATTGATAGAAGATTCAGTATGCCGGAAATTCCAGCACACTGCTTCTGATAATAAGAAATATGGCGTTAATTTTTATAATCTAGATGTGGTAATCTCTGTTGGATATCGTGTAAGCTCGCTTCGTGGTACCCAGTTTCGCATCTGGGCTACGCAAAAACTCAAAGAATATATTATCAAAGGATTTGTCATGGATGATGAGCGCCTAGCAGAAGGGAGGGTGCGAAAAACTTATTTTGAGGAATGGGAAGAGCGGATCAGAAAGATTCGTACTTCAGAAGCTAATTTTTATCAAAAAGTTAGAGATGTGTTTGCTACTAGCGCTGATTACAATCCGAAACTTGATTATGCTAAGCAATTTTTTGCTACAGTGCAAAATAAATTTCATTATGCTATTACAGGTCTCACTGCTGCAGAGATTGTTTCTAAGCGTGTTGATAGTAAGAAGTTGAATATGGGTTTAACGAATTGGAAAGGAGAAGTTATTACTCGTGCTCAGGCGGAAGTTGCCAAGAATTATTTGGAAGAGTTGGAATTGAAAAGATTGAATTTACTTGTCGAGCAATTTCTGTCATTCGCTGAATTACAAAGCGTAGAGAAACGCGTCATGTATATGGAAGATTGGATCAAAAAGCTTGATGCGTTCTTGATATTAAACGATAAGGAAATTCTAGGGAGTTCCGGTAATGTATCCCGCGAGGGTATGGAGAAAAAAGTTCGAAGCGAGCTGGAAAGGTTTAATCAAAGCAAGTTGAGGTAAAAGAAAACCCGTTGCGACAGATTTTCTCTGTGGAAACGGGTGGGCGGTTTATATTTTGATATTTACCCATTTGATTGTTCCCTTGTAAGGGGGAATTTTGTCATGGCGCTTTAAAGCGTCACTATCAAGGCGGTAACGAATTGACCAAGCCAAAAAGCTTGAGACAATGTCACGAAGATACTGTTCCGGTTCACCAAAGTAGAGGCCGGGATTAAAAGCTGGGAGCTCAGAGCCTTCAAGTGAACAAATCACTTTCCCAAGTGTTTCAGAGCTCATTTTCCGAATACTTCTTGAGCTGATTTGTGCACGCACAAGATAGACGAATTCCTCTTTCCAGGCATCAGTATTTGTCTGGCTCGCACGTTGTTTCATCGTTTCAAAGACGAGATCAAGTCCGTGTCTGCCAATTAGGTCGTTCGTGAGGTTTACAATGTACTCTTTCATTTTTATCTCCTTTTAGAGATTTACCATTCCCCAGGATTGGGATCATTCCGGCCGAAACATTCGGAAGGTTTATGATAGGAATTCGAAATAAATTCCTGGACGGTTCAACCAATCTTCATTGGTTTACATTACTATTATATCACCACACAACCTATATGTCAAGGCTACCTAATGATATGATAATTGTGTGATTAGGAATTGATTATTTTTTGATATATTTTCGTCCCCAGTTTATCCCCATCCATCCATATGCCTTATACCTATTGACATTATTTTGGCTTCGTATATACTGTCTCTCACTACCGAATGATAACAAGAAATCCTAATTTACAGCGGCCATAGCCACACTCCAGTGATGGGGCGTAGCTCGTATCCGCTTCAAAGCGGTTTTTCTTTTCCGAACGATTGTTGTTTTACAATCTCATACCTCAAAGTAATGCAAGCAATATAAATCTTGATTTTTCTCGCAAGAGAAAAATCATAATGGTGTAAGTAAGTAATAAGTAGCGGTTCTTAGATTTCCTGATGGGAAATTAAGAGCGTATGGTGGATGCCTTGGCTTATTGAAGGCGATGAAGGACGCAGCGTGGCGGCGATATGCTTCGGGGAGGTGCCAAGCAACCTTTGATCCGAAGATTTCCGAATGGGGAAACCCCGTAGAGTGAACCTCTATGATCTCTATAGTTACTCTATAGAGAAGCGTACCCTGGGAAGTAAAACATTTCAGTACCAGGAGGAATAAAAACAAACATGCATTCCGTTAGTAGCGGCGAGCGAAAGCGGAGGAGACTAAACCGATAGTAGCAATACCAT
>Ga0265327_10002186_pt1 | contig 21468 bp, 20 predicted proteins | sample 41621metaG_FD_202089 | JGI IMG/M metagenome (GOLD analysis project Ga0265327, IMG submission 202089) | Rhizosphere microbial communities from Carex aquatilis grown in University of Washington, Seatle, WA, United States - 4-16-21 metaG | ecosystem: Host-associated > Plants > Roots > Rhizosphere...
AGCGCTACCTGCGGCCCTCCTGCGCCGAAGGCGAGCCCAACAGCTTCGAATACGCCCAACAGATCATCGCCGGCTATGGCTACACAGACCCGGCGGCGCTGGCGGCGCGCGCCAGGCGGGCGCAGGACGGCATGCAATACCTGCAATACGCCTACGGCCTCGCGCTGTACCAAGATTTGTTGGCGTATCTCCAAGCCGGCATCGGCCCCGCGCCGCGCGTGGACGCCTATTTGCTGCAAGCCTGCGCGATGCCCAATCCACTACAGAACCCGGCGAGTGTCGAGCGGCTGTTGGCTTGTGTGCGGGGGCGGAATGTGGCCGGGTCGGCTAATCATCGTGGTTTGCCAGAGTAGGCCACATCCCATGTCGCGGTCAGAATAGGACTTCGCCTAGCTGCCGATACGGGTTGAAGGCCTTGGGCGTCTGCTTTCATTCTCTCAGTGCCTGTAACATACGCCTAACCCGGCATCGCAGTTAACCCATCAAGCAACGAGGAGAATCTATGAAAATCTTATATCTACACGGCTGGAAGTCAGCCTGCGGCGGCGTCAAGCCGACTTCGCTGGCGGAATTGGGCCATGAGGTTGTCGAGCCCGAACTGCCCGAAGACGATTTCGAGGAGGCGTTGCGTATCGCCCAGGCCGAGTGGGCGCGGTTCAAGCCGGAGGTGGTCGTCGGCTCCAGCCGGGGCGGGGCCTTGGCGATGAATTTGGAGGCCGGGGAGGTACCTTTGGTGTTGCTGTGCCCGGCGTGGAAACGCTGGGGGACGGCCAACCGGGTCAAGCTGGGGACGCAGGTGTTGCACAGCCGCGAGGACGAGGTGATTCCGTTTGAAGATACTTTGGAATTGCTAGACAACAGCGGCTTGGACGCGTCGGCGTTGACGGTGACCGGGGAGAACCACCGGCTGTTCGACCCGGCGTCGCTGGCGGCGATGGCGGCGGCGGTGGGCAAAGCCGTGAAATCCTAGGCCAAGCCCGCATGCCGCCAGGCGAACAGAGTTTTTTCCCTTGGAGGATTCAGGGGAGGCGGCGCATCTTGTATCATGTCCGGTCGCACGGCCCCGCGCCGGCAACCCGTCAAACCTTTCATCAACTTCCCCTGCCTGAATATCATGAGCATCCAACTTTCTGATCGCGTCCAGTCGATCAAACCTTCCCCCACCCTCGCCGTCACCGCCCGCGCCGCCGCGATGCGGGCCGCCGGCAAGGACATTGTCGGCCTTGGCGCGGGCGAACCCGATTTTGACACGCCCGATTACATCAAGCAGGCGGCGATCAAGGCCATCAACGACGGCTTCACCAAGTACACGGCGGTGGACGGCACGCCCGGCCTGAAGAAGGCCATTGTGGAGAAATTCAAGCGCGACAACGGTTTGGAATACACGCCGAAGCAAGTCTTGGTCTCCAGCGGCGGCAAGCAGAGTTTTTACAACCTGGCCCAGGCGCTGTTGAATCCGGGCGACGAGGTTATCATCCCCGCGCCGTACTGGGTGTCCTACCCGGACATGACGCTGCTGGCCGGCGGCGTGCCGGTGATCGTCTCCGCGCCGCAAAGCCAGAACTTCAAGCTCCAGCCCGAGCAGTTGCAAGCGGCGTTGACGCCGAAGACGCGTTTGTTTGTCATCAACAGCCCGTCCAACCCGACCGGCGTGTCCTATACGCTGGACGAGTTGAAAGCCTTGGGCGAGGTGTTGAAAGATTGGCCGAATGTCATCATCGCCACCGACGACATGTACGAGCATATCGTTTGGGAGGAGGGCAGCTTCGTCAACATCTTGAACGCCTGCCCGGAATTGTACGAGCGCACGATGGTGCTGAACGGCGTGTCGAAGGCGTATTCGATGACTGGCTGGCGCATCGGTTATTGCGCAGGCCCTGTGCCTTTGATCGAGGCGATGACCAACATCCAGTCACAAAGCACCTCGAACCCGACGTCGATTTCCCAGGTCGCCGCGGAGACCGGCCTGAACGGCGACCAGGGCTTCATCCGCGTCATGGTCAAGGCGTTCAAGGAGCGCCACGATTATGTGCTGGCCGAGTTGAACAGCATCCCCGGCGTGTCCTGCCTGCCGGCCGACGGCGCGTTTTATTTGTTCCCGAATGCGCAGGGGGCGATTGAAAAGCTGGGCTTGGCCGACGACGTGGCTTTGTCCGAATACTTGATCGAAAACGCCGGAGTGGCTTTGGTGCCCGGCTCCGCGTTTGGCGCGCCGGGGCATGTGCGGCTGTCGATTGCGACCAGCCTGGCGAATTTGCAGAAGGCGATGGAGCGGTTGAGGGCGGGATTGGCCTGATCGCAACGCAGGGATAACATCCCTTGAAGGGATGTTATCCCTTTCTGGTTTATAAGGAAGCGCCGATGGCCGAACAGTTCGACGTGTTTTTATCCCACAACAGCCGCGACAAACCGGCGGTCATCGCCTTGGCTAAACGGCTGAAGGCGCAGGGGCTGAAAGTCTGGCTGGATGCCTGGGAACTACGCCCCGGCCACCCTTGGCAGGAAGCCTTGGCGCAGATCATCGAAACCGCAAAGACGGCGGCGGTGCTGGTCGGCGGCGATGGGCTGGGGCCGTGGGAGGAAGCTGAAATGGGGGCCTGCCTGGATGAATTCGCCCGCCGCAAAGTGCCGGTCATACCGGTGTTATTGCCCGGATGTCCGCAAAAACCCAATTTGCCTTTGTTGTTGCGGCGATTTACTTGGGTAGATTTGCGCGATGGCAAAGAAGAAGAGGGTTTTCATTATCTGATTTGGGGTATTACCGGGGTCAAGCCTAAAGCGCTGGATGAGGAGGGCTGGCCCGCCGCATCGGGCTTGATCGTCAGCCCTGGGCCTGGGACAGTGGCGACGGGCCAGCCCAAGGCGCGGGTGCCCCGTCTTCAGCGAATACGCAAAGCCCGGCCTGAACAGCCGCCGCCCGCCCCGGCCAACGCCTCCAGCCCCGCCGCCCGCCCGCATATCCATGGCTGGCCCGCCGCGCAGTTGCAGGCGTTGCAGTGTGAAGCCGCGCAGGCTTTGGATTGCCCTGTGATTTTCCGCCATCCCTTGCAATCCGGCGGCGAGGGGCCGGAAATGGTGGTGATTCCCGCTGGGTCGTTTCTGATGGGCTCGCCCGAGCATGAGCCTGAAAGAAGGAGCAGCGAAGGCCCGCAACATTTCGTCACGATTGCCGAACCCTTCGCCATCGGGCGCTACGCCGTCACGTTCGAGGATTACGACCGCTTCTGCCTGGCCACCAAACGCCCGCCGGTTGATGACAAGGGCTGGGGGCGCGGGCGGCGTCCGGTCATCCATGTCGGTTGGGAGGATGCCGTGGCTTACTGCGCTTGGCTGTCGGCGCAGACCGGCCAGTCTTACCGCCTGCCGTCCGAGGCGGAATGGGAATACGCCTGCCGCGCCGGGACGGCGACGCCCTTCCACTTCGGCGACACGATCACGCCCAGGCAGGCCAATTACGATGGCAACCAGCCTTACAACGGCGGGGGCCAGGGCGAATACCGGCGAAAGACCGTGGCGGTGGACGAGTTCCAGCCTAACGCCTTTGGGTTGTATCAGATGCATGGCAACGTCTGGGAATGGTGCGGGGATGCTTGGCATGAGGATTATCGGGAAGCCCCGGCGGACGGTTCGGCTTGGGTGGACGCTGGCGCGGCGCGCGTGGTTCGCGGCGGGTCTTGGAGCCTCCACGCGAGGGGCTGCCGTTCCGCGTACCGTGACTACTACCGGCCCGGCGACCGCAGCAGCGACCTTGGCTTCCGTTGCGCCCGAGTTCAGGCGTGAGCCAGGCCAGCAGGAGCCCCGCCCAGCCGCCCCAAGCGGGAGCGCAGGGGCTGCTTGGCGGGGCGGGCGTCCCGCGCGGCGCGGCACCGCTCGTTCCCACGTGCCGCGTCACGGCCATTTATCGTTCCCACGCTCTGCGTGGGAATGCAGCCTTGGCCGCTCCGCGGCCCGTGTTCCGCGACGCGGAGCGCCGCTGGAGGCATTCCCACGCAGGGCGTGGGAACGATGGAAACTATGCAGGCCGGGATAAGCCTGGCTGGGAGCGCTAGAGAGTGTCAGGCGTTCCCGGCATCTTCGCCGGAATCCGCCGGGAACGCTGCGCTTATCCCGGCCTACCCGTTGGTTTTTTGCAACTTTCAAATAGGAATCTTCAAGCTATGAAAGAATCCGATCCCGAGCGCGATGAACGCATCAGCATGGAAGTCCTCGTCGATTGCTACGACGAAAGTGAGGATGCCATGGGCTGGTATTACTACCTTGAAGGCAATCTCAGTTTTCCATTCATCGCCCTGTGCATTGAGGACAGGGCGGTTTCTCCCTTGCGAGTCGGCGACGAAGTCCAAGTGTTGGAAATGGCCCCGGAGGAGGAATGCGAGCATGGCGAAATGTTCGTCTTCATTCACTACGGCAAGAAAAAACTGGCCGTGCCGCTGGCGCAATTGGAGCCGGTGGAGGCCGACGACAAAACCGTGGAGGCGGTGCTTGACTGGCATTATTGGCGCGACTAGAAATACCTTGCCATGAACCTTGACAGCCTGTTTTTCCGTCCGGCCCAGTCCCAGGACATTCCCCGCGTCGTGTCCCTGGTCAATTCCGCCTACCGGGGCGAGTCCGGCCAGCAGGGCTGGACGACGGAGGCGGATTTGTTGGACGGGCAGCGGACGGACACGGAGGAAATCGCCCGCCTGCTGGAGGCTCCGGATTCGCTGATTCTGCTTGGCGAAATCGGCGGGGCGTTGGTGGCGTCGGCGCATCTGGAAAAACACCCGGAAGGCGCGTATTTGGGGATGCTGGCGGTGAGCCCGGGCTTGCAGGGCCAAGGCGTCGGCAAGCGCCTGATGGCGGCGGCGGAGGCGAGGGCCGCGAGGGAGTGGGGGGCTTTGAAAATGTTGATGACGGTCATCCACCTCAGGCATGAGCTGATCGCGTTTTACGGGCGTCGCGGCTATGTGAAGACCGGGCGGGTCCGGCCGTTTCCAACGTCGGAAAAATTCGGCATACAGAAAGTGCCGGGATTGTTGCTTGAATATTTGGAAAAACCGCTGGGGACATGAAAAAAAGCCGCCAGCCGGCATGCCTTGAAACGCGGGTTTTTCGGGGCGGCCTCGCCTCTAAACCCTGCGCGGGCGGCTCGTGATTGCCCATGGCGCTGGATTTGGCCGGGCCAGGCCGGCGCGGGACGGCTTTCCTTGCCACGGACGGTCGAATGGTGTGACAATTGTTGATTATCCAAAGTTGTCGGCGGATGGCCGCGTTTTTTTGCGGGCCGGGAAGTTGAACCCATCACTATAATGTTGGTCGGAGGAATGAGCTTATGAAGATGAAATCGATGCGTGCGTGGGGTGTTTTTTTCCTGTCGGGCGCATTCAGCGCGGGCATTTGGGCGGATGTCGCTTTGCAGGACAACAAGGAACTCGTCGGACGGTGGTTGCTGGAGTCCGTCGCGCCCGGCCTGAACAAGCCGAAGATCGAGGAAAACAGGACGTGGGAGTTCCGCGCCGACGGCGTGGTGGTCACGTCAGGGTTCAACCGCCATCTGAAGCAGGACGATTCGCGCGAGTTTAAATATGAGATCGTCGGCGGCAAGATCCAGGCGGGCGATCCCGGCAGGCCTGGCAAGACGGTGGAGTATTCGGTTTATGAAAAAACCGGCGACAGCCTGGTCTTGAAGGGCGGTATTGAAGGGTTTTACTTTTTCAAGAAAAAATAACAAAACTGCTTAGAAGAGGTGAGCAAATGAAAGATTACTTTGAATTCGACCAGGACGACAAAAAAATATGGATGGGGCTGGCGGCCGCGGGCGTCCTCTACGTTATTGTGTTTTCCCTGTTCTGGGGTGGCTTCTTCCATCAAATCGAAAAGGCGGTATTTTTCGTGCTGGAGGACATCCTGCCAGGTTATGTCATCATGAAGCTGTTCCTGGACAAGATCAGTTTCAGCGACAACAGGATAACCGATAGGCTCATGGTGTCCTTCGCCATTTCCTTGGGCGTCATGGAAGTCCCGTTCTATTTGTTGAAGTACTTGAGGCCGTACGAGGACAACACGGATGAAAAAGCCTGGGGTTCGATCAACGATTCCCTCCTGACCCTTGTCTTGTTGCTGGTGGTGTTCGGCGTCACCTTTGGGTTGAAGTATTACCAGAACAAGAAGAAAGGCACCGCTTAAACCTCCGACTGACCGACGGCCATGAGCAACCAGGACAACCAGGGCAAACAACCCAGCCTCTTGCAGGTGATAGGCAGCGTGCTGGCCGCGGGTTTTGGCGTGCAAAGCGCCAAGAACCGCGAGCGCGATTTTCAGCATGGCAACATGGCGACCTTCATCGCGGTGGGCGCGCTCGCCACCCTTCTGTTTATTCTGCTGATTTACGGGGTAGTCAGGTTGGTGGTGGGATAGCTGGCGGGCCCCAATCCTTCCCGGCCGGAGATGCGCGCCAGGCGTTTCCGGTCGGAGGAATCCGGGATTGTTTCAAGCTGCCCCCCGTTTCGGGGGTGTCGACAGATTCGGAAGCGGGCTTCCGTCATGCCTGCCAAGCGTTGTTTAGCGCCGGTTGACCTCTTTCTTGGTAAGCCTGCCTAGCAGAGACCAGGCTTCTTCTTTCTGCGCATCGTTTCCTTGTTCCGCCACGCTCTCGAGGATCGCCCGGGCGGACTCGTCGTCGCCCATGTCAAAATAGGCCTTGGCCAGATCCAGCTTGGTTTCCTGCTCGTCCATCTCCAGCAAGGCCATGTGGTCGTCGGCCGGTTCTTCCTCGTATTGGCTGCTGGCCTGCTCCGCCGCTTCGAGCATTTGTTTGAACTCGATGTCAAAGTCTATGCTGTTGCTTTGATCGCTGTCATGGGTTTCCGGCTCGGGCTGCAATGCGGCCGACTGGCTTAGGACGCCCAGCTCCGCGAGTATGTCGTCCAGCGTTTTCTCCTGGGCTTCCGCCGACATGTCGGCGGATTCAGCCGACGGCTTGTCGAATTCGAAAGCGATGACATTGTCCAATGCCTGGATTTCGGTTTCCTCTTCCGGTTCTTCCATGGCCAGCCCGGCGGCGCTTCCCTTGGCCTTGGTTTCCGTGCTGAAAAAGTCGTAGGCGATGCTTTCCAGGTCTTCTTCGGCTTTGGGTTCCTCGATGGCGGGCGAGGCGGGGTAGCCATAAGAAGGCTCCTCGGCTTTTTTCTTGAAGAGATAATCGTCCTCTTCAAGTGAGGATTCCGCTTCCGCGGCGACCGATGATCCAAGGCCCGCGACCGCTTGGGCGGGGGCCGCGGCTGGGTGGCTGCCGCCGAACAAGGCGCTGTCCGGGCACAATTCCTGTCCCATTTCGACGACTTTCTCCCAGAAATCGGGCTTTGCCTCTTTGTGGGTCGATGCCAGTTCCTCGGCGAATTTTTCAAATGCCTGGGCGTTCTCGGTGGCGTAGTGGATCTCCAGCAGTTTCAGCTTGCATTCGTCCCGTTCGGGATTTTGCGAGATGGCGCTGCGGATCAATTCCTCTGCCTGTTTGTAGCGGCCATAGGCCAGGTAGACGTCGGCTTCCGAAATCGGATCGACTTCTTCCATCTCGCCGCCGAGGGCGTCGAAGTCGCTGGGCGTGAATTCGCTCAGGAACGAGCTTCTCGACGCGGTGGTCACCGATGACTGCTCGGAGATGCCTGAAGGGGGGTGGCCGAGCGAGATGGGCGGCCTTTTGGGCTGGATCGCTTTTTCCCGGTCGCCCAAGGTCAAAATGCTTTCTGTTTCGTCGATCATCGCCGCGCGCCGACGTTTGATCAGCCAAACGGAGAGGGCGAGAATCCCGACGATGCCGCCAATCGCATAATAGGTCGGATGCTCCATGATCCCCGCCACAATCCCTTCTTCCTTCGCTGGCGCCGGGGGTTGCGCGGGCTTGGCCTGCACGGGGGGGCGTTTGACGGCGGGTTGGGCGGGCGGCGCAGGCGCGGAAACCGCTTCGCCGGGCTTCGGCGTCGCGGTGGTCGGCGGTTTTGCCTGCGCCTCTTGCGCGGGCGTGGGGGCGGGGACTTTGGGGGGCTCGGCAACGGCTGGCGTCTTTCCGGCTTCCACGCTTGGCGGCATGGCGGGAGGGGGTGTTTGCGCCGGGGTGGGCGGCTGTTGGGCGGTGGCCGGCGCCGGCTCTTTTCCCGTCTGCTTTTGCTGGGCTTGAAGGGTGGCGATTTGCTCGTCCTTCAACGACAGCAGCCTTTGTATCCCGGACAATTGATCCTTCAATTCGGCGAGGCTTTTGCGAATCTCCTCGTTTTCCCGCTTGACGGTGTCGCTGGTTTCGAGCGTGTCCTCCCTGGATCGGCCTGCTTTGCCCTTCGCGCCGGAGGCGGCCGCTTCGTCCTTGGATTTGCTGGGGCTGGGGGCGACTAGTTTCAACTGGCCCTGGGCGCCCGCTTCGCCTGCCGCGGGGATTTCCTCTTCGGGCTTTTGCGGTGTCGCGGCCAGTTTTCCGGTATGGCGGACGGTTTGCGGCGCGGAAGGGGCGCCGGTGAGCCGCACGATGGTCTCGCGGTCGGGGATGGTGATGGTTTCCCCGGCCTTCAACGCATTGATGTTGTTTTTGTAAAAAGCTTGGGGGTTGGCCCTGTAGATGGCCTGGAGCATTTTCTCCTGGCTGATCGAATTGTCCTGGTTGTGTTGTTTGGCGATGCTCCACAAGGTTTCGTTCCGGCTGACAGGGCCGTACTGCGCGCCTGAAACGGGAACCGGCTCGGCAGGAGGCGGCGGCGCTTCGATTGCCCTGGCTTCTTGGACGGGCCGGCGGGGTCTGCTTGGGACGGGGGCGGGTTCGGCGGTTTGGACGGGGCGGCGCACGGGCTGCTCGACCGGGCGACGGTAAGCTCCGGCCTCGGGCAATTCCGTTTCCCTGTCGTTCTCCTCGGCTTCCTGGAAACTGGCCGGCGGGTCGAGCAACACAGTGAATTCGCGCTGCAGCCGGCCTTGCGGCCAATGGACCTCGATCATGAAGTTCAGGAAGGGTTCGCGGATGGAGCCTTGCGAACTCACTTTGATGACGTAGCTGCCGTCCGCCTTCTGTTGCGGCGAGAACCGCAGCCGGGAGAGCGAGTAATGCCGCTCGATGCCGGCCCGGGCGAACGCCTCCGGCGGGGCCAGGCTGACGCGCACGTCCGACAGTTCTTCGCCACCGGATGTCACCAGCGGAATTTCTGCATTCAGCGATTGATTCAACGCGGAGTGCAACCTTATGTCGCCAATGCCAAGCGCGTTCGCGCCCAACGGGGCTAGCAAACTCATCAACGCCAAGGTTTTTGGAATCTTTCGCACTTCGCTTGCTCCTAAAATTCATCCATACAGCAAAACCGAGTCAACTGTCCGGCCCATTTTGATGCCGCAAGACTTCGGAAGGTTAGCTTTAGATAAAGTTTTTTACCAGTACTTCAGCAATTTGAACGCTATTCAGTGCGGCGCCTTTGCGCACATTGTCGGAAACCACCCAAAGATCCAGGCCGCGCGGATGCGATATGTCTTCGCGGATACGTCCGACGTAGACCGCGTCCTGGCCGGCCGCTTCGGTCACAGCAGTAGGATAGCCTCCCGGTAGCCGTTCGTCGACTACTACGACGCCTGGCGCGCGGCTTAACAGCGCCTTGGCGCGCTCACTGGTGATTTTTTCGCGCGTCTCGATGTGCACGGCCTCGGAGTGGCCGTAGAACACTGGCACGCGCACCGCCGTCGGGTTGACCTGGATCGATTCGTCCCCAAGGATTTTACGAGTTTCCCAAACCATTTTCATTTCTTCCTTAGTGTAGCCATTTTCCTGGAACACATCGATTTGGGGAAGCACGTTGAAGGCGATTTGTTTTGGGTAGACGGAAGCCTCGGCGGGCTTGCCGTTGAGAAGCTTGGCCGTTTGCTCAGCCAATTCGTCGATGGCTTTTTTGCCCGTCCCGGACACCGCCTGGTAAGTGCAGACGTTGATGCGCTCGATGCCCGCCTCGTCATGGAGGGGCTTCAAGGCCACCAGCATTTGGATGGTGGAGCAGTTGGGGTTGGCGATGATGCCGTGGTTTTTGTACAGGGCGATGGCTTCGGGGTTCACCTCGGGCACCACCAGCGGGATGTCGTCCTGGTAGCGGAACTGGGAGGTGTTGTCGATGACCACGCAGCCGGCGGCGGCGGCGATGGGCGCCCAATGGGCGGACACCGAGGCGCCGGCCGAGAACAGGCCGATTTGTGCCTGCGACCAGTCGAATCCAGCCACATCCAACACGGTCAAGGATTCGCCTTTAAATTCGATGGTCTTGCCGGCGGAGCGGGCGCTGGCGAGCGGGTAGACCGCGCCCACTGGAAAGCCCCGCTGCTCCAGGATGGCCAGCATGGTTTCGCCGACGGCGCCGGTGGCGCCGAGAACCGCGACATTGTAGGTCTTGCTCATGTGTGGACTCGCTGATTTATTCCTTAGGGGCGCGCAAGGCGGCGACGATGGCATCGCCCATGGCGGCCGTGTTGACTTTTTGCGTGCCCTCCGAATAGATGTCGGGCGTGCGCAGCCCCGCGTCCAAGGCGGCAATGACGGCTTTTTCCACCCGCTCGGCGTTGGCCGCGTCGTCGAAGCTGTAGCGCAGCAGCATCGCCAGCGACAGGATGGTGGCGATGGGGTTGGCGATGCGTTTCCCGGTGATGTCCGGGGCGGAGCCGTGGATGGGCTCGTACATGCCTTTGCCGTTCTTGTCCAGGGAGGCGGAGGGCAGCATGCCGATGGAGCCGGTGAGCATGGCGGCGCAGTCGGACAGGATGTCGCCGAACAAGTTGTCGGTCAGCATCACGTCGAACTGCTTGGGGTTGCGCACCAGTTGCATGGCGGCGTTGTCCACGTAGATGTGACTGAGGGCGACATCCGGGTATTCCTTGCCGACTTCGATGACGACTTCCCGCCACAGCTCGGTGGTTTCCAGCACATTGGCCTTGTCCACGGAACACAGGCGCTTGTCGCGCTTTTGCGCGATCTGGAAGCCGATGTGGGCGATGCGGCGGATTTCCGACTCTGAGTAAATCAGCGTGTTGAAGCCTTCGCGCTCGCCCTGCTCGTTGACGCGGCGTCCGCGCGGCTTGCCGAAGTAAATGCCGCCGGTCAGCTCGCGCAGGATCATGATGTCCAGCCCGGACACCACTTCGGGCTTGAGGGTGGAGGCGGCCACCAGTTGTGGATAGAGGATGGCCGGGCGCAGGTTGGCGAACAATTCCAATTCCGAACGCAGGCCTAACAGCCCGCGCTCGGGGCGGACGGAGTAGTCCAATGGCTCCCACTTGGGGCCGCCCACCGCGCCGAGCAGGATGGAGTCGGCCTGTCGCGCCAGATTCAGGGTTTCGGCGGGGAAGGGGGTGCCTGTGGCGTCGTAGGCCGCGCCGCCGATCAGGGCTGACTCGGTTTCGACGCGCAGGCCGAATTCGGCGCGCAGGCAGTCGAGAACCTTCAGGGCTTCGTTGATGATTTCGGGGCCAATGCCGTCCCCCGGCAATACAGCAATTTTCTTGGTCATGATGTCTTTTAAGTCTCGCAAATCACGATGGAACCGCGAACAGCCAAGGGGCTTCCTCGGCGCGTTTGGCTTCATAGGCCTTGATGGCGTCGCTGCGCTGCAACGTCAAGGCGATGTCGTCCAGGCCGTTCAGCAAACGGTGCTTTCTCGACGCGTCGATGGTGAAGTGGATGGCTTCGCCGAAGCGCGTGGTGATGGTCTGCTCGGCCAGATCCACCGTCAGCGTGTAGCCGGGCTTGCACTCCTTGAACAGATGGTCGATGGTCGCGCTGTCGAGGATAATGGGCAACAAGCCGTTTTTGAAGCAGTTGTTGTAAAAAATGTCGGCGAAGCTGGGGGCGATGATGACCCGGAAGCCGTAGTCCTCCAATGCCCACGGGGCGTGTTCGCGCGAGGAGCCGCAGCCGAAGTTTTCCCGCGTCAGCAGGATGCCCGCGCCGTGGTAGATCGGCTGGTTGAGGATGAAGTCGGGGTTCAGTGGGCGGTTCGTGCAATCCATCTCCGGTTCGCCTCGGTCCAGGTAGCGCCATTCGTCGAACAAGTAGGGGCCGAAGCCTGAGCGCCTAATCGACTTGAGGAACTGCTTGGGGATGATGGCGTCGGTGTCGATGTTGGCCCGGTCAAGAGGAACCACCCGCGAGCTGATTTTTTGGAATGGTTTCATGGTTTTTTCTTACTCTTGGGCTGGCCTTTGTGGGGGGCGGGCGCGGCGGGCTGGCCTGCCGGTTTCGGTGGTTTGGCCCGCGGCTGGGGCGCGGCGGCTCTGCCGGCTTCTTTCGGTTTGCCGGCCGGGGGGGGCGAGGGGGCGGTCTTGGCCGGCGGCGCTTTGGGTTTGTTCGGATGGGCCTGGGCGCGGGCGGCGGCGTGGGCCTGGGCCTGGGCGGCATGGGCGGCGGCGGAGGCCGGGTTGGGCGGCACTCTTTCCGGCTGCTCTTCCAGTTTGCTGACATCGACGAAGTGGCCGTAGATCGCCGCCGCCGCCGCCATCGCCGGGCTGACCAGGTGGGTGCGCCCACCGTAGCCTTGGCGTCCCTCGAAGTTGCGGTTCGAGGTGGAGGCGCAGCGTTCGCCGGGTTCCAGGCGGTCGGCGTTCATCGCCAGGCACATGGAGCAGCCGGGTTCGCGCCATTCAAAGCCCGCGTCTTTGAATATCTGGTCCAGCCCTTCCTCCTCGGCCTGCCGCTTGACCAGCCCGGAGCCGGGGACGATCAGCACTAGCTTGACGCTGGCGGCTTTCTTCTTGCCCCGCGCGACGTCGGCGGCGGCTCTGAGGTCTTCGATGCGGCCGTTGGTGCACGAGCCCACGAAGACTTTGTCCACGCGGATGTCGGTGATGTGGACGCCGGGCTTCAGATCCATGTATTGCAGGGCGCGGAGCATGCCTTCTTTTTTGACTGGATCTTTTTCCTGCTCGGGGTCGGGCACCAGGGCGTTGACCGGCAGGGTCATTTCCGGCGAGGTGCCCCAGGTGACTTGCGGCTTGATGGCGGCGGCGTCGAGTTCGATGACCACGTCGAATTCGGCGTTGGCGTCGCTGCGCAGCTCGCGCCAGACCGCCGCGGCTTTTTCATAGGCTTCGCCTTGCGGGGCGTAGGGGCGGCCTTTGACGTAGTCGATGGTGGTCTCGTCCACGCCGATCAGGCCGGCCCGCGCGCCGGCTTCGATGGCCATGTTGCACAGGGTCATGCGCCCTTCCATCGACAGCGCGCGGATGGCGTCGCCGCCGAACTCGATGGTGTGGCCGGTGCCGCCGGCGGTGCCGATCTTGCCGATGATGGCCAGGGCGATGTCTTTGGCGGTGACGCCCGGCTCGACCTGCCCGTCCACCAGGATCAGCATGTTCTTGGCTTTGCGCTGGATCAGCGTCTGGGTCGCCAGCACATGTTCCACTTCGGAGGTGCCGATGCCGACGGCCAGCGCGCCGAACGCGCCGTGGGTGGAGGTGTGCGAGTCGCCGCAGACGACGGTCATGCCCGGCAGGATCGCGCCCTGCTCTGGGCCCATGACATGCACGACGCCCTGCCGGGGGTCGGCCATGTCGAATTCGGTGATGCCGAATTCGGCGCAGTTTTGCTCCAGGGTTTCCACTTGCAAGCGGGACACCGGGTCGGCGATGCCTTGGGCGCGGTCGGTGGTCGGCACGTTGTGGTCGGCCACGGCGAGGTTGGCGCCCACGCGCCAAGGTTTGCGCCCGGCCAGCCGCAGTCCTTCAAAAGCTTGCGGCGAGGTGACTTCATGCACCAGTTGGCGGTCGATGTAAATCAGGGCCGAGCCGTCCGGTTCGATGCCGACCAGGTGCAGATCCCAAAGCTTGTCGTATAAAGTTTTATCGGTCATGTGGCCATCCGATGAGGGGCCGCTCACAGGGCGGCCAAAAAATAACAACGCAAATCAAGGATTCACGGTTTTTCGGCGAGGTTGGATCGGGCGTTGCCACCCCGCCAATGTTTTGCCAGTCCAGGCTTTAGGACAGTGCGGCAAGGAGCCTGCCGGTGATCTCCTGAACCCCGCCAACGCCCGCGATGGCGGAGTATTTGAGCAAGCCCTCTTTGGCCTTGGCTTGATAATAGCCGATCAAGGGCTTGGTTTGCTCATGGTAGACGTCCAGGCGCTTGCGCACCGTCGCTTCCTTGTCGTCTTCGCGCTGCACCAAAGGCTCCCCGGTTTCATCGTCCAGACCGTCTTGGCGCGGCGGGTTGAACACAATGTGGTAAGTCCTGCCCGATCCCGGGTGGACGCGGCGCCCGCTGAGGCGCTTGATGATCTCCTCGTCCTCCACGGCGATTTCAACCACGTGGTCGAGGTTGACGCCCATGTCCGCGAGCCCGTCGGCCTGGGCGATGGTCCTCGGGAAGCCGTCAAGCAGAAAGCCCTGGCCGCAGTCTTCCGCCTGGATGCGCTCCTGGATCAGCCCTAAGATGATCGCGTCGGACACGAGCTGGCCTGCGTCCATGATTTTTTTGGCCTCCAGCCCCAGCGGGGTTCCCGCGCGCACGGCGGCGCGCAGCATGTCGCCGGTCGAAATTTGCGGGATGCCGAATTTTTCGGTGATGAACTGGGCCTGGGTGCCTTTCCCTGAACCGGGGCTGCCCAGAAGGATTGCTCGCATCGTAAAATTACTCCTCGGAAATTTATGGATTTTGTCACAAAACGCCGGTCGATGTCACCGCCAGGATGATTTCGGGGCGCGCCATTCATCCGCGAACGCCGTGCGTGCGGGAAGATTTTAAGCCTTGTACAGCTTGAACACCCGTTTCGCGGCGGAAGAATCCAGCTGTTCGTGGTAGATCCTGGGCACTCCGCCCAGCAGGGTTCCCCACAAGACGGTCTGGCTCGGCTGCCAGCGCATCAGCAAGGGCTGGCGCTTGAACAGCAGGTAGGCGTGGTGCTGCCGCGTCTGCACGAGATGCATCCAGATCGCCGACACCGCTTCTTCCTGGTGGGTGAATTCGCCGAGAACCCGGGCGCCATGCTGGTCTCCTTCGACCATCCAGGCCGGAAAGTCTATGCTCAAGACTTTAATCATGCGGTGTTGCCTCGTTTTTCGATGGGCCTAGGGCTCGCTTTCCTGGCCTTGGGCCGCCAGCATTTCCTCGGCGTGGGCCAGTGTCTGCGAGGTGATGCGCACCCCGCCCAGCATGCGGGCGATTTCGTGCTTGCGCTGGCCTGCTTGGAGTTTGCGCACATGGGTCTGCGTGCTGGCCTGGTCGCTGGTTTTCTCCACTAGCAAGTGATGATGCCCAAGGGCCGCGACCTGGTGCAAGTGGGTGACGCAGAAGAGTTGGCGGTCTTGCCCCAAGGCGCGGAGTTTTTGGCCGACGATCTCGGCGACGCCTCCGCCGATGCCGCTGTCCACTTCGTCGAAGACGAGGGTCGGCGCGGTTTTGGCTTCGGTGGCGGCGACTTGTATGGCAAGGCTGACGCGGGACAGCTCGCCGCCGGAGGCCACCTTGCCCAAAGGGCGCGGTGGCAGGCCGGGATTGGCGCTGACCAGGAATTCGACGCGGTCGTTGCCAAACGGCGTCGGCGCCTGCTCTGGCTCGGCGGTGGTTTCGACGAGGAAGCGGCCCTGTGGCATGCCCAGTTCGCGGATGGTGGCGGAGATCGCCGCCTGTAGTTTTTGCGCGGCTTCGGCCCGGCTTTGCGACAGGCGGGCGGCCAGTTCGCGGTAGGCTTGTTCGAGGCTTTCCGCCTCGCCCTGCAAGCGGGCGATGGCGTCGGCGTCCAGTTGGATGCTGTCCAGCTCATGGCGCAGGCGTTCCACGTGCTGGCGCAAGTCGCGGGGATGCGTCTGGTGTTTGCGGGCGAGGCGGTGCAGGTCGGCCAGCTTTTCGTCCAGCCATTGCAGCCGCCTCGGGTCGGCCTCCAGTTTTTCCAACTGCCGGCGCAGTGCCGAGCCGGCCTCTTTGACTTGGATGCGCGCCTCGGCCAGCCATTCGCCGATGTCGTTGAGCTCGGGGGCGAATTGGCCGATTTCGCCCAGCGCGTGGAGGATCTGGCCGAGCAGGGCGTTGACCGAATGCTGTTCGTCCTCGTACAGCCGGTCGAGTTGCGCCTGGCCGGTGGTGAGGATTTTTTCCATGTTCGCCTGCCGGGTGTGTTCCTCGGCCAGCGCGTCATAGTCCAGCGCTTCGATGCCGTGCTGCTCCATTTCCTCGATCTGGTAGCGCAGCAGCTCCGCGCGGCCTTCGCCGTCCTGGTAGGCGCGGCTTTTCGCGGTCAGCGCCTCGCGCACGGCGCGCCAGTGCCGGCAGGCCTCCGCCAGCGTTTCCAGCAGGGCCTTATGGCCGGCCGAGGCGTCCAGCAGGCGGCGCTGCTCGTCGCTTGCGAGCAGCCGCAGATGGGCGTGCTGGCCGTGGATTTCGACCAGGTTGGAGGCCAGTTCCTGGAGGGATTGCAAGGTGGCGGGACGGTTGTTGATGAACGCCTTGGAGCGGCCGTCCGGGTTGACCACGCGGCGGATCAGGCAGAGCTCCTCCTCGTCCAGCAGTTCGCGCTCGGCCAGCCAGGCGCGGGCCGCGGGGGCGTCGTCCAGCGAGAAGGCCAGATTGATTTCGGCGCGGCCCGCGCCGGGGCGGATGAAGCCGGCCTCGGCGCGCTCGCCCAAGGCCAGGCCGAGCGCGGTGAGCAGGATGGACTTGCCGGCCCCGGTTTCGCCGGTCAGCACGGTCAGGCCGGGCTCCAGTTCCAGCGACAGGGATTCGACGACGGCCAGGTCTTTGATGTTTAGGTTACGCAGCATGGTTCAGAGGTTGTGGCCGCCGCTCCAGTTGAGCTTTTCGCGCAGGATTTCAAAGAAGTCGTGGCCCAGCGGATGGAGGATGCGGAAAGGCCGCTCGGACTTGGCAACGCGGACGCGGTCGCCCAACTGGATCCCGGGGATGGAGACATTGTCGCAGGCCAGCCGGGCGCGGAATTCTTTGCTTTGGCGGAAGGCGATTTCCACCACGCTGTCGTCGGCGATGACGATGGGGCGGTTGGTCAGCGAGTGCGGGTTGATCGGCACCAGTTCAATGGCCTTGAGCGTCGGGTAGAGGATCGGCCCGCCGCCGGACAGGGCGTAGGCGGTGGAACCGGTCGGCGTCGACACGATCAGCCCGTCGGAGCGCTGGGAGTTGAGGAACACGCCGTCGATGAACGTGATGATTTCAATCATGCCGGTGGAGTTGCCGCTGTGGACCACCACTTCGTTGACGGCGGTCTGCTCGGCGACGACCTCGCCTTCGCGCAGGATTTGTGCCCGCAACAGTTGGCGGCGCTCCTCGCGGAAGCGGCCGGCGAGGATGTCGTCGAGGCTGGCCAGGGCGGCTTGCGGGGTGATGTCCACCAAAAAGCCGAGCCGGCCCAGGTTCACGCCGATCAGCGGAATGTCCTGCTCGGCCAGGATGCGCGCCGCGCTCAACAAGGTGCCGTCGCCGCCGATGACGATGGCCAAGTCGCAATGCCGGCCCAGTTCGTCCAGCGGAAAGCTGCGCGGCGCGCCCGCGATGAAGCGGGCGCAGTTTTGCTCCACCAGCACTTCGCGGCCAAGCGTCAGCAAATGCTCGTACAGCGGCGGCAGGGTTTGCCCGATGCGCTCGGCGTCGGGCTTGCCGATCAGGGCGATGCGGTGGAAGCGGTTGTCCATTGAAGGGGCGGGCTGTTTAGTTAAAGCAGCGTGTCGGCGTCGCCGACCGCCGCCGCGGGGATAGGGTTCCCGGCCTCCTGCCTTGGCGGTTGGCGCAAAGCAGGGCCTGGAGGGCTTCGGGGCGGCGGCTGTCTAGCATCTGGGCGGGTTCAAACGTCTAGGGCGCTTTAGATCTGCGATTGCAAATAATTTTCCAGTCCGAGCTTGTCGGCCAGGTCTAGCTGGGTTTCCAGCCAGTCGATGTGCTCCTCCTCCTGTCCCAAAATGTCTTGCAACAGGTCGCGGGAGACGAAGTCGGCGGCTTGTTCGCAGTAGGCGATGGCTTCCCGCAGCAGCGCGACAGCCTGCGTTTCAAATTGCAGGTCGCTGCGCAGCATTTCCAACGGGTTTTCGCCGATGCGCAGCCGCCCCAGCTCTTGCAGGTTGGGCAGCCCCTCCAGGAACAGCACGCGCTCGATCAGCGTGTCGGCATGCTTCATTTCGGCGATGGACGCCCGGTAGACCTTGCTGTCAAGCTGGCCGAAGCCCCAGTTCTTGAACATCCGGGCATGGAGAAAATACTGGTTGATGCCGATCAACTCGTTGCCGAGGACGCGGTTCAGGTATTCGATGGCTTTGTTGTCGCCTTGCATGGTGGGGCTCCTCGCGTTGGATTTTTGTGTCCCGGTGCCGCGGGCGCTGTAGGCTGGTGCGGAGGCGCGGGTTTTTGCTTGGCGATTATAGTATGTGCTTCTTGACACATTATCCAGTGGTTGCTACTTTGGCACTCTGGTTGCTAGAGTGCTAATGCTGTGATGAGCGATGTGTCCAAATATTCCGGATTGAACGAGCGTGCCCAGCACCTATTGAAGGTGCTGGTGGAGCGTTACATCAGCGACGGCCAGCCGGTGGGCTCGCGCGCGCTGTCGCGGGAAGCCGGGCTGAACCTGAGCCCGGCGACGATCCGCAACGTCATGGCCGACCTGGAGGATCTGGGGCTGATCACCGCCCCGCACACCTCCGCCGGCCGGATGCCCACCGTCAGCGGCTACCGCTTTTTCATCGACTCGCTGTTGACGGTCAAGCCGTTGCAGCAAGAGGTCATTCGCCAATTCCAGCGCGACCTGGCGCCGCTGGACGACGCCGAGGACATCCTCGAAACCGCCTCCAGGCTGCTGTCCGACATGACCCACATGGCCGGGCTGGTCAGCCTGCCGCGGCGGGAGGCCGTCACCTTCCGCATGATCGAGTTCCTGCCGCTGTCCGAGCAGCGCATCCTGGTGATCCTGGTCACCAACGAGCAGGAAGTGCAGAACCGCATCATCCACCCCTCGCGGCCCTTCAGCGCGGCGGAGTTGACCACCGTCGCCAATTACCTGAACGCCGTTTACGCGGGCAAGGATCTGGCCTCGATCCGGGAAAGCCTGTTGCAAGAGCTGCAACTGACCCGCGAGCAAATGGACCAGGAAGCGATCCAGGCCGCCGAAATCGCCGACCTGGCGTTCCAGGGCGGCGGGCCGCGCCGCAGCCGCAAAGGCTTCATGCTGACCGGCGAAATGAACCTGATGGATTTTGACGAGCTGGCCAGCATGGAGCGTTTGCGCACCTTGTTCTCGGCGTTCCGGCAAAAAGAAGACATGGTGCATTTGCTCGACCGCTGCCTGGAGACCGGCGGCGTGAAGATTTTCATCGGCGAGGAGTCCGGCTACGAAGCCCTCGACCAGTGCAGCCTCGTCACCGCTTCCTACGCCATCGACGACCGCAGCGTCGGCGTGCTAGGCGTCATCGGCCCGACCCGGATGAAATACGGCCGGGTCATCCCGCTGGTCGATCTGACCGCAAAATTATTAAGCGCCGCCTTGAATCACAAATCCCTGTCCCCATCTTAAGCCCCGGACATGACCATTACCTTGCCGTCCTGGATGCGCAGACCATTCAGGGCGCGTGTTGACAAGAATAGCCACAGGAGCCAATCGAACATGAGTGAAGAGCAGTCTTTGCCAGAAGACACAGACAAGCCGGCGGCGGCCGGGCCGGACGCTTCGGGCCAAGCGCCCGCGGTTGAAATCGACGAGGGCATGCTGGAGGAGTTGGACGAGTTGCTGGACGAGCCCAGCCCGCTCGAACAACTGGCCGAGCAACTGGCTTCAGCCACGCAACGGGCCGAGCAATACCGCGACCAGCACTTGCGCACCCAGGCCGAGATGGAAAACCTGCGCCGCCGCACCGAGAAGGAAGTCCAAGACGCGCGCAAATTCGCCCTCGAACGCTTCGCCAAAGACCTGCTGGTCGTGCTGGACAGCCTTGAACTCGGCATCCAGGCGGCGGCGGGCGACTCCCCCGAAGTGGCCAAGCTGCGCGAAGGCAGCGATCTGACCCTGAAACAATTCCAGCAAGTGCTGGAAAAGCACAACGTGCGCCCGGTCGAAGCCCTGGGCCAGAAATTCGACCCCGCGCTGCACCAGGCCATGACGATGGAATCCACCGACGAGGTCGAGCCGAACACCGTTACAAAAGTGTTCCAGAAAGGCTACACCCTCAGCGACCGCCTGCTGCGCCCGGCCATGGTCGTCATCGCCCAGAAGGCTTGAAACGGCGCAAGCCGTCCCCATAACAGCCCACAGCGCCAACCCCTCATTCAACGCAATTCCTGCAACCGGAGAATTCCATGGCCAAAATCATCGGCATCGACCTAGGCACCACCAACTCCTGCGTCGCCATCCTCGACGGCGGCACCGCCAAGGTGATCGACAACAGCGAAGGCGCGCGCACCACGCCGTCCATCATCGCTTTCACCACTGACAACGAAGTCCTGGTCGGCCAGTCCGCCAAGCGCCAAGCCGTCACCAACCCGAAGAACACCTTGTTCGCGGTCAAGCGCCTGATCGGCCGCCGCTTCAAGGACGACGTGGTGCAGAAGGACATCAAAATGGTGCCCTACAAGATCACCGAAGCCGACAACGGCGACGCCTGGATCGACGTGCATGGCAAGAAGATGGCCCCGCCGGAAGTGTCCGCGCGCGTGCTGATGAAGCTGAAGAAAGACGCCGAAGCCTTCCTCGGCGAAGAAATCACCGAGGCCGTCATCACCGTCCCGGCCTATTTCAACGACAGCCAGCGCCAGGCCACCAAAGACGCCGGCCGCATCGCAGGCCTCGAAGTCAAGCGCATCATCAACGAGCCGACCGCCGCGGCCCTGGCCTACGGCATGGACAAAAAGCGCGGCGACCAGAAGATCGCCGTGTACGACTTAGGCGGCGGCACCTTCGACATCTCCATCATCGAGATCGCCGAAGTCGACGGCGAGCACCAGTTTGAAGTGCTGTCCACCAACGGCGACACCTTCTTAGGTGGCGAAGACTTCGACATGCGCATCATCGACTACCTGGCCGACACCTTCAAAAAAGACACCGGCATCGACCTGCACAAAGACTCCCTCGCCTTGCAGCGTCTGAAGGAAGAGGCCGAAAAAGCCAAGATCGAACTGTCCTCCAGCCAGCAGTACGACGTCAACCTGCCGTACATCACCGCCGACGCGTCCGGCCCCAAGCATCTCAACCTCAAGCTGACCCGCGCCAAGCTGGAGTCGCTGGTGGAAGAGTTGATCAACCGCACCCAAGGCCCGTGCCTGACCGCGCTGAAGGACTCCGGCCTGAAGGCCTCGGAAATCGACGAAGTCATCCTCGTCGGCGGCCAGACCCGCATGCCCAAGGTGCAGGAATACGTCAAGAACATCTTCGGCAAAGAGCCGCGCAAAGACGTGAACCCGGACGAGGCCGTCGCCGTCGGCGCGGCGATCCAGGCCGGCGTGTTGGGCGGCCAGGTCAAAGACGTGCTGCTGCTCGACGTGACCCCGCTGTC
>Ga0265327_10002187_pt1 | contig 21465 bp, 20 predicted proteins | sample 41621metaG_FD_202089 | JGI IMG/M metagenome (GOLD analysis project Ga0265327, IMG submission 202089) | Rhizosphere microbial communities from Carex aquatilis grown in University of Washington, Seatle, WA, United States - 4-16-21 metaG | ecosystem: Host-associated > Plants > Roots > Rhizosphere...
GATGGGCATCTATATTTCACTAACTAACTGAATGTGAAAACGCCGTAAGGCAGGAAAGCAACACACCCTATGCTTCGTTGACATTCACTTAAGGTTGCAGAAAATGTTTACGACAATTTCCGTTTTATTATTTTTGATTGGGATTTCGCGATGAAGTGGTTTGTGCGCGCCGATATTGACGGTTTTTTTGGCTTGGCGCTGGATAATCTGGTGCAATTGTTGGTTATTGTCGGTTTATGCGGTCACGTCTTGGGCTTTTCGGACGACTTGGTTTATCGGCATATTCTGCCCGGCGCTGCGGTTTCATTGCTGGTCGGTAATGTCTATTACGCTTATCAGGCTAAAAAACTGGCGGATTTTTCCGGGTGCGATGATATTTGCGCCTTGCCTTACGGCATTAATACGGTTTCTTTATTTGCCTATATTTTCTTGGTGATGCTGCCCGCCAAGCTGCTGGCCGAAGCCAATGGCGCGGCAAATCCCGAGCATATCGCTTGGCAGGCGGGCTTGTTAGCCTGTTTCGGTTCCGGCCTGATCGAATTGAGCGGCGCCTTCGTAGTCGAAAGATTAAGAAAGGCGACGCCGCGCGCCGCCTTGTTATCCACTTTATCGGGTATCGCCTTAACATTTATTTCCTTGGGTTTTTTGTTTCGGACCTATGCCCATCCGGTCGTCGGCTTGGTCACGCTGGGCGTGATTTTGTTGGTTTATTTCGGCAAACTACGTTTTCGCGGCAATATTCCGGGCGGCTTGGTTGCGGTAGCATTAGGCGTCTTGTTGTCTTGGTTGATGGGCTTGGCGCCGGTCGGTCCGATGCCGACTAACGAGCTGGGCTTATATTTGCCGGTCCCGGTATTCGGCGATTTGTTCGAGGTGCTGACTTCGGCGAACAATTTAACTTATCTGTCGGTTATTATTCCGATGGGACTGTTTAACCTGATCGGCTCCTTGCAAAATATCGAATCGGCGGAAGCGGCAGGCGATAGTTACCCAACTCAATCTTCGTTGGCGGTTAACGGTATCGGGACATTAGCGGCCAGTCTGTTTGGTTCTTGTTTTCCAACCACGATTTATATCGGTCATCCGGGCTGGAAAGCGATGGGCGCCCGCGCCGGTTATTCGATTTTAAACGGCGCATTTATTACCTTGATTTGTTTAACCGGCAGCCTGTCGTATATTGCCTGGGCGGTTCCGATCGACGCCGGGATGGCGATTGTGTTGTGGATAGGCATTGTGATTGCGGCGCAGGCTTTTCAGGAAACGCCTCGACAACATGCCCCGGCGGTTGTATTGGGACTGCTTCCGGGCATCGCCGCTTGGGGCGCGTTTATGGCAAAAAGCGGGGTGCGGGCCGCCGATTACGGCGCCGGACCAATGCCTGCGTTTTCAGAAACTATGCTGATGCGTTTTCAACAGTCGGATATCTGGATTCACGGCGCGTTTGCATTAGAGCAGGGCTTTATTTTTACCGCGATGATTTTGGCGGCGTTAACGGTCGCCATTATCGAGCGTCATTTTATCAAAGCCGCATTATGGAGCGGCTCGGCCAGTTTATTATCGGCCTGCGGCTTGATCCATTCTTATCGCTGGACGTTTAGCGATACAGCCTTGTCCTTAACACCGGCGTGGGAATGGGCGATTGCGTATGCGCTGATGGGATTGATATTTTTAATGGCAAAATGGCTATGCGTTGAGGATTGATGGGGTTTTGGGTGCCTCAATTATCTGCGCAAAGTCTGTTTATGTGCGGCACCCGCCACGATTAACACGCTATAAATATATTTACCGAAACATGGACTCACATTGGTAAGCGCCATGCTCGTCTTTAGCTACAAGTTCACTTCGCCCACACCATCTTTTAGCCATCATTAATGGCATAGCGGGCCTTTTTAATGAGTACTATGAAGATGCTCATGTTCCGGAAATTACCGATTGCGCTTATGGGTTGAATCTAAGATTCAAACGAAGAGGTTTGTGGAGAAGAAATGAAATTAACAGGTATTGAGGGTTACAAGATCGCTTATCGGCTTCATGCTTCTGAACGGATGTTTTCCAGAGACATCAACAGTAAGGATGTGGAATATCTTTTGCAACAAGGTGAAATTATTGAACGTTACGACGATGATTATCCGTTGCCGAGCTTGCTAATAAATGGTTGCACGACTAATAATCGCCCTCTGCATTTAGTGGTTGCAATCGACGAAAATGAAAAACAATTGATCATTGTCACTGTTTATGAACCCAATCCCATAACGTGGCTGAATAATTTTTCACGGAGAAAACAATGAAATGTGCAATTTGCCGACACGGTTATACGGAAAGCGGTTTCACAACCGTAACACTGGAGCGTAAGCAAACAACGCTGGTATTTAAGCAAGTTCCTGCCGATATTTGCGAAAACTGCGGGGAAGTGTATTTAAATGCGGAAATCAACCGGACTTTACTTACACAAGCCGAACAAGAACTACAACGTGGTGTTTTTTTAGAAATGCTTAATTACGGTTGATTGATATGTTGACTTATAAGCCCATGCCTCGTTCTTTGAATACAGCGGCGATAATTTTATCAATATGGACAACTGGGCTTGACGGATGATTATCGATGGAATGGGTAAGTCAACCAGGGCGGCTTTAAATAACACGGTAAGAATTGATCATGCTCGATAAACTAATTACTGAAAAAACGCTCGAAAATCTGGCCGGTGCCGGATCTTTCCAACGCGGTAACGCGTATTTTTCCGCCGGCTCGGTAGGGCCGTTGCGCGATACCGGCAAAAAAGTCAGCGCTCGCGTTGATTTGGTGATCGCCTATCTGCAACGCCGACGCAATGATGAAGCCATGCACCTAACTTGGCTACAGTTTGAGGAAAGGCCATCGCTGACGCAATACAAAAAACTGCACGCCGTTGCCGAACAGCTCGGCATCTGGCCCGAACAGCGCGAGCGCGCTTTGGCGCGGGTCGCTGAGGTTATTGCCGATCAAGCCGCTTTCACCTTGCTCTGGCAGTCGAAACCTGCACCACCCTATTATTCTTTGCGGCTTGAAATCGCTTTGTGGGAGAATGATCTCGATGCCGCTTGGACGGCGGTACATGCGGGCAACTGCAATCAAGGACTGCTGATTGCATTGGCCGGTCAATTGGAACCGACGCGTCCGAACGACGCGCTGATCCTTTATAAGCGGATGATTCCGTCGATCGTCGATCAAACCAACAATACGGCTTACGCGGATGCGGTGAGGCTCATTGGTAAGGTTGGGGAGATCATGAATAGCCAAAAGCGCAACCGTGAATTTGACGATTATATCGCCGAGTTGCGCGCCCGTTTTAAGCTTAAGCGGAATTTCATCAAGCTTTTGAATGAAGTGGGCAATCCTGCGTAAGCTCAAAAACTCCGACTAACCCTTAACAGGCTATGTTGTTATCATGGCCGCCGGCGTTTCGAAATACCCGTTAATTTTATTAAAAACCGATAGCCAAATAACGCATGAAGCACTATTTAGAACTACTCGAAAAAATCATCACCGAAGGAACTCCGAAGGGCGATAGAACCGGCAGCGGTACGCTGTCCGTTTTCGGCCATCAAATGCGCTTTCCGTTGGCGCAAGGCTTTCCTCTGGTCACTACCAAAAAGATTCACTTAAAATCAATTATTTACGAATTAATTTGGTTTTTAAAAGGCGACACCAACCTGAACTTTTTGCATCGGCATAAGGTCAATATTTGGAATGAATGGGCCGATGCAAACGGCGAGCTGGGGCCTGTGTACGGCCATCAATGGCGTTCATGGCCGACGCCCGACGGTCGGCATATCGACCAGATTCAGCACGTTATCGAGCAGCTTAAAACGACGCCCAACAGTCGCCGGATTATCGTTTCGGCTTGGAATGTCGCGGATTTACCGGATGAAAGCATCAGCCCGCAACAAAATGTTGCGCAAGGCAAAATGGCTTTAGCGCCTTGTCATGCGTTTTTTCAATTTTACGTAGCCGACGGCAAGCTGTCTTGCCAGCTCTATCAGCGCAGTTGCGACACGTTTTTGGGTTTGCCGTTTAACATAGCCAGTTATGCGCTGTTGACGCATATGGTCGCCCAACAATGCGAGCTGGCGGTCGGCGATTTCATCTGGACCGGCGGCGACGTGCATCTTTACCTGAATCATCGGCAGCAGGCTAATTTGCAGCTAACCCGCGAGCCTTATCCGCTGCCGACTTTAACAATAAAGCGCAAGCCGGAATCGATATTCGATTATCGCTATGACGATTTTGAAGTCGTCGATTATCAGGCGCATGAACATATCAAGGCGCCGATTTCTATTTAACTACCTCATCTTTTAATGGAGCATGGACGCCGAAACTAAACGCCTCTAGGCAACGCGGATTTAACGGATTTTTAAATTCGTTAATCGATATTTATCCCCTTCTATTTTCCGAAAAATTTATTGAGAAAAATTAACCATCATCTATGAATATACAATACAAAGCGCATCCTTGGCACGGCATCAGTCCGGGCAACCATACACCGGACGTTGTGACGGCCTTTATTGAAATAGTTCCGTCGGATACCGTTAAGTATGAAATCGACAAAGAAACCGGCTACCTTAAAATCGACCGCCCGCAAAAATTTTCCAACACGGTTCCCACGCTTTACGGCTTTATTCCGCAAACCTACTGTGCGGACAGGGTTGCCGAATATGCCTCATTAAAATCGGGCAAACCGGTTGCCAAAGGCGATGGCGATCCATTGGATATTTGTGTGTTAAGCGAACGCAGTGTGACCCACGGCGATATTCTGTTGCAGGCGATACCGATTGGCGGCTTTCGTTTGCTGGATGGCGGAGACGCTGACGACAAGATTATTGCGGTCATGAAAGGCGACGAGTTTTATCGGCAATGGAGTGATGTATCGGATTGTCCCGAGTCTTATATCAACCGGCTGAAACATTATTTTTTGACTTATAAACAATTGCCAAGCGAGAAAAGTTCCTGCGAAATAACTAACGTTTATGGGCGGGAAGAAGCGCATGAAGTGATCAGGCGGGCGATGGACGATTATCAGGATCACTTTATTGCTGAATGACGATTGTGAGGATAGCTATACTCCGATAGTCCGCGAAGAGCGTAAAAAAACACGAAAATTTAACAGTAGTAGGGCGCGCCGTGCGCGCCTTATCCGGAGCTTAAAATACATCGAATTTGTGATTAACCTCTTTGGCGCGCGACACGTCCTACTGCCTGTTCAATGCAACAGGCTGATTTATTTTGTACCTTTTGTATTTTTTGCGATGAGCGTCTTCCAGAGTTGGCGTTCAATGCGATTAAAGGTGTTCCCCGGCAAGATCCGCGTTAATAAAATCGCGTATTTCCCGCTTATCGTCAAAATTTCCATAAGCCAGCAGCAATTTTACATAAGCCGCTTCAATCGACATATTCCAAATCATTTCAGCGCCTTGCTCGATTAACGCTTGGGTGCTTTGATAGGCATCGGCCGATTTAATCGCCGGCGCCAGATAAACGCTAATATCGTGTTGCCCGCAACGTTTAATAAATTCAAGCAACGAATAGTTTTCGCCCCATTGCCGCGACGCACAGGCGGTGCCGGAATGATATAAATCATGCACTACCGCATCGACGCCGTCCAGGTTAAAGCGGGTGTAATCCAGTCCGGGATAGGGTTTTATCATGACGATGCGTTCGGAGAATACCGCTTTTAACGGAAGCCTAGGGCTTGCCTGTGCCGATGAAGTCAATGGCGAAAACTGCCGATTTGCAAAGTGCAGATAACTTTTGCCCTGCACACTGAAAAAATCGCCGCTTAATTGCAACGAACAGGCTAAACGCGCGCCTTGGTGCACTTGCATTATCTGCTGCTGATTCCGATAAGGCACAAAAACTCCGGCTTGGTTTATTTGCCGGATGAATTCAATCGCGCAGATGAAATTTTCCAAGCCGTTGGCTTTAGGGTGATTCAGCGGATAATCGCTGGAAACCAGCAGCATCGGGATTTTTGCCGCATTAAAATAAAAGCTCAAGGCGCAAGCGCTATAAGCCAAAGTATCGGTGCCGTGAGTCACGATAATGCCGTCGTACTGATCGGGCCGCGCGGCTTCTATGGCGGCGATAAGGATTTTCCAGGCATCGGGAGCCAGGTTTTCACTTAAAATCCGGAGCGGCCGGATCGTATTAAAATGGATTTTCCGATGGTTCTCATCGTGTTGCCGGAACAAGCGAATCAATTCGAATGAGGCGCTGTCTTCGGTGTCGATGGTGCCGCCGGCGGCAAGGGAACCGATAGTGCCGCCGGTAAATACAACCAGAATATTTTTCATAATGGGATGCTTGAGTAGAATTTAATGACTGGGAGTCTGTCTAACTGAGGTGATTTTACAAATTGCTTTCAAAAAACACTATCGTCACGAAAGGCTGGAAGGCGAATCTTTGCCAAGCTCCGGAGGCGGGGAAAATATTCGCTTTAGAATAAAAAGTAAAACCTTCTTCTCCTACGACTTACCACAAGCCAGCCCGGCAAAATAATCGTTCCCGCCCTACGTCCCCCTCTTAATCCTGCTAGAATAGAAACTTTTCACGAAACCAATAACGCATCCATGGAAAAAACATACGCTCCTCATTCAATCGAACAACGCTGGTATCAAACCTGGGAAGAAAAAGGCTATTTTACCGCCAAGCCGGAAGGCGAATCTTATTGCATCATGATTCCACCGCCTAACGTCACCGGCAGTTTGCATATGGGCCATGCGTTTCAGGATACCATCATGGATGCGTTGACCCGCTATCACCGGATGAAAGGCTACAGCACGTTGTGGCAAGCGGGAACCGACCATGCGGGCATTGCCACGCAAATGGTGGTTGAACGGCTGTGCAATGCCGAAGGTCTTACCCGTCATGATCTCGGCCGTGAAAAGTTCCTGGAAAAAGTCTGGCAATGGAAGGAGGAATCGGGCGGCACCATTACCCGGCAATTGCGGCGCATGGGCTCTTCCCTGGATTGGAACCGGGAGCGGTTCACCATGGATCAAGGCATGTCCGATGCTGTGCAGGAAGTGTTTATCCGGCTCTATGAAGAAGGCCTGATTTATCGCGGCAAGCGCTTGGTCAACTGGGATCCGGTTCTGCATACCGCAGTGTCCGACCTGGAAGTGTTGTCCGAAGAAGAAAACGGCTTCATGTGGCATTTGCGTTATCCGCTGTCGAACGGTCAGGGGCATTTGATCGTTGCCACCACACGCCCTGAAACCATGCTCGGCGACGCCGCAGTAGCGATACATTCTAACGATGAGCGCTATAAACATCTGCTCGGCGAGTTTGTGGTTCTGCCTTTAACCGGCCGCCGGATTCCGATTATTGCCGACGATTATGTCGATCCCGAATTCGGCACCGGCTGCGTCAAAATTACTCCGGCCCATGACTTTAACGATTACGAAGTTTGGACGCGTCACCGCCATACTTCGGCTATCCAGGATTTACCGCATGGCGGCTTGATTAACATTCTAACGATCGACGCGAGCATTTGCGCCGATGACTTAGTCCCTGTTCAATACCGCGGCCTGGACCGCTTTGCCGCGCGCAAACAAATCGTCGCCGATCTTGAGGCGGCGGGATTGCTGGAAAAAATCGTCGACCATAAATTAATGGTGCCGCGCGGCGACCGCACCAACAGCGTTATCGAACCGCTGCTGACCGACCAATGGTATGTCAAAGTCGCGCCGCTGGCCGAACCTGCGATTGCCGCGGTCGAAAACGGCGACATCAAGTTTGTGCCGGACAATTGGAAAAACACTTATTTTGAATGGATGCGCAATATTCAGGACTGGTGCATCTCCCGGCAAATTTGGTGGGGGCACCGCATTCCGGCCTGGTATGACACTATGGGCAACGTTTATGTCGGCAATTCGGAGCAGGACATCCGCGCCAAGCATAAACTGCCCGCCGATTATGCGCTGAAGCAGGACGAAGATGTGCTGGATACGTGGTTTTCATCGGCGCTATGGCCTTTTTCGACGCTGGGTTGGCCGGAACAAACGCCGGAATTGGCCAAGCATTATCCGACCAGCGTATTGGTGACCGGCTTCGACATCATTTTCTTCTGGGTCGCCCGAATGATTATGATGGGTCTTAAATTCCAAGGCGAAGTGCCGTTTAAAGAGGTGTACATCCACGGCTTGGTGCGCGATGCGGAAGGCCAAAAAATGTCCAAATCCAAAGGCAATGTGCTCGACCCGATCGACATCATCGACGGCATAGAACTCGAAGCTTTAGTGGCAAAACGCATTTCCGGCATGATGCAACCGCATTTGGCCAAAAAAATCGAACAGGATACCCGCAAACAGTTTCCGGACGGCATTCGCTCTTACGGTACCGATGCGTTGCGGTTTACCTTTGCGTCGCTGGCATCGACCGGCCGCGATATTCGCTTCGACCTTGCCCGTACCGAAGGTTACCGGAATTTCTGCAACAAGTTGTGGAATGCCGCGCGGTTTGTGCTGATGAATACCGAAGACCAAGATAACGGCCTATCCGGAGAGCTTTGCAAATACAGCCAAGTGGATCGCTGGATCACTTCCCGGCTGCATCAGGTCACGGCGGTAACCGGCAATGCTATCGAACATTACCGCTTCGACTTGGCGGCGCAGGCGGTCTATGACTTCACCTGGAACGAATACTGCGATTGGTATCTGGAACTGGCGAAAATATCGCTGCAATCCAGCGATAAAGCATTGCAACGCGGCACTCGTAAAACCCTGCTGACGGTTTTGGAATCGATCTTACGTTTGGCGCATCCGATCATCCCGTTTATCACCGAAGAAATTTGGCAGCGCGTTGCGCCTCTGGCCGGAATTGAGGCCGATACCATTATGTTGCAGCCTTATCCGGTAGCGGATGAAAGCTTGATTGATAACAAGGCTATCGCCGAAACTAACTGGGTTATGAATTTCATTCTGGGGGTGCGTCGTATCCGCGGCGAAATGAATATCGCCCCCGGCAAACCGCTGCCGGTATTACTGCAAAACGGCACCTATATTGACCAGCAAAGTTTGGACAACAATCTGAACTACCTGAGAAAAATGGCTAAGCTGGAATCGATCATCTGGTTAAACAGCACCGAATCCGCGCCGGAATCGGCGATGGCCTTAGTCGGCGACCTGAGAATCCTGATTCCGATGGCCGGTTTGATCGACAAGGAAGCGGAACTGGCGCGGCTGGACAAGGAAATACAAAAAATCAATAACGATCTGCCCAGAATCGAAGGCAAGTTAAATAACCCGGCGTTTGTCGATAAAGCGCCGCCGGAAGTCATCGATAAAGAAAAAGCCAAGTTGGCCGATTTGCGCTCGACCTTAAACAACCTTGAACAGCAACAGCATAAAATTCGGGCCTTATAAAAGGGAATGCAAGGCTACAGGGAGGCAATCCCTTTAGCCTTGTGCCTCACCCCTTTTTCACCTATATTTGCGTAAACCACTGACACAGCAAATCATCTTATGAGTAGCGCACCCACAGATATACAATTTAGCGGCCTGACCCGGTGTTTAATTGAAAAAGGCTTGCTAACGGAGAGCGACGCGCAAATTCATAGTCAGGAAGCGCAGAAAAATCAAATCCCGCTAATCCGCTATCTGGTTACCCATAAACTCATTAACAGCAAAGCCTTGGCAACCGAAGCTTCACGAGAGTTCGGCGTGCCGTTTTTCGATCTGGACGCGATTGACTGCCGTCGACTTCCGGTCAACCTTGTCGGCGAAAAACTGATCCGCAAATGTCATGCGCTACCGCTGTTTAGCCGCGGTAAAACGTTGTTTGTCGCGGTGTCCGATCCGACCGACTTCCGCGCGCTGGATGACTTCAAATTTCACAGCCGCCTTAATCCGGAAGCTATTCTGGTTGAGGAAGACAAACTTCTCAAAGCCATCGAGGTGTCTTTAGAAGCCGCCGATACCTCCATGGCTGACATGCTGGATGAGGATTTGAGTAATCTGGATATCACCGGCGGCGAAGAAGACACCACTAAAGTCGATGTCAACTCAGACGTCGATGACGCTCCCATTGTCCGTTACGTCAACAAGATATTGCTGGACTCGATAAAACAAGGGGTCTCCGACATCCATATGGAACCCTACGAGAAAATTTTCCGCATTCGCTATCGGTCGGACGGCATCCTGCGTCAGGTTGCCACGCCGCCCGCCAGCATTGCCGGTCGACTGGTGTCCCGTCTTAAGGTCATGTCCAAAATGGATATTGCCGAACGCCGGGTGCCGCAGGACGGCCGGATCAAAATGACCTTGTCCAAGAATCGGGCCATTGATTTTCGGGTCAATACCTGCCCGACCTTGTTCGGCGAAAAAGTCGTTTTGCGTATTTTAGATCCGACCAGCGCTCAGTTGGGTATCGAAAAGCTGGGTTTTGAGCCGGAACAGCAACGGATTTTCCTTGAAGCGATTAACAAACCTTACGGTTTAGTGCTGGTAACGGGGCCCACCGGTAGCGGTAAAACGGTGACCCTCTATACCGGTTTAAACATTCTCAACACCATAGAACGCAACATTTCCACGGCCGAAGACCCGGTGGAAATTACGGTGGAAGGCATCAATCAGGTCAATATGAATCCGAAAGCGGGCCTGACTTTCGCCAGTGCTTTACGCGCCTTTTTGCGGCAAGATCCCGACATCATCATGGTCGGCGAAATCCGTGATTTGGAAACCGCCGAAATCGCCGTTAAAGCCGCTCAAACCGGGCATTTAGTGCTGTCGACCCTGCATACTAACGACGCGCCGCAAACCTTAAACCGCTTGTTGCAAATGGGCATACCGCCGTTCAACATTGTCGCCTCGGTTAATTTGATTATGGCGCAACGCTTGGGCCGGCGGCTTTGCGAACATTGCAAAGTGCCCGCCGACTTTCCCGACAAAGTCCTGCTCGGTGCCGGTTTTAAACCGGAAGAGTTGCGCGATCTTAAAATATTCAGCCCCGTGGGCTGCGAGCATTGCAACAATGGCTATAAAGGCCGGGTCGGCGTCTATCAAGTTCTGACCCTGACTGACAAAATGCGTACGCTGATATTAAACGGCGGCAATACCGATCAACTCGCGGAGTGCGCTTTGGCCGAAGGTTTTAATGACCTGCGTCGATCCGGCTTAAACAAAGTGCGCATGGGCATCACCAGCCTCGAAGAAATTGACCGGATCACCAAGGAATAAACATGGCTGAACAAACTGAACAAATCGACTTCGTCTGGTCCGGAACCGATAAAAATAAACATAAAGCCGGCGGCATCATTTCCGCAAAAAGCGAAATCATTGCCAAAACCGAGCTGCGGCGACAGGGTTATCGCGTGCTTAAGTTCAAGAAGAAAGCCAAGCCGCTATTCTCCAAAAAAGTTCAAGCGATCACGCCGGCCGATATTGCCATTTTTGCCCGGCAATTGGCGACCATGCTTAAAGCGGGCGTACCGTTGGTGCAATCGTTCGATATTGTCGGCAAAGGCCATGATAACGCCAGCATGGAAGCGTTGTTAATGGGTATTAAAGCCGATATTGAAGGCGGCGACACCTTGGCCCAGGCACTTAAAAAGAGACCGCTGTATTTTGATGAATTGACCTGTAACTTGGTGGATGCCGGCGAACAGGCCGGGGTATTGGAAACATTGCTGGAGAAAATCGCGACTTATAAAGAAAAAACCGAGTCGATGAAGAAAAAGATCAAAAAAGCGCTGACTTATCCCATCGCGGTGGTTGTCGTCGCCTTTATTGTGACCACTATTTTGCTGATTTTCGTGGTTCCGGTATTTTCCGACATGTTCAAAAGCTTCGGCGCCGACTTGCCGGCCTTCACTAAAATGGTGGTGTCGATGTCGGAATGGATGCAGGCTTGGTGGTATGTGGTTGTCGGTATTGTGGTCGGTCTCGTTTATACCTTCGGTTACTTTAAAAAACGCTCAAAGGCGTTTAATCATTTTCTCGATAGAACGATGCTGAAACTACCGGTCGTCGGTCTCATTTTAAATAAATCCGCCATCGCCCGCTTTGCCAGGACCTTGGCAACCATGTCCGCAGCCGGGGTGCCTTTGGTCGAAGCGCTGGAGTCCGTTGCCGGCGCCTGCGGCAATATTGTGTATAGCGAAGCCGTTCTAAAAATGCGCGATGAAGTATCAACAGGGCAACGGCTTCAATTTGCGATGCAGCAGGCCAACTTATGGCCCAACATGGTGATACAGATGGTCGCTATCGGCGAGGAGTCCGGCGCCATGGATTCCATGCTGTTAAAAGTCGCCGATTTTTTCGATGAAGAAGTCGATAACTTGGTTGATAATCTGAGCAGCTTAATGGAGCCTATTATTATGGTCATTTTGGGTATTTTGGTCGGCGGCCTGATTGTGGCGATGTATTTGCCGATCTTTAAAATGGGTTCGGCTATCAAATAAATTAGATACCGAACGCGACGGCATCAGCCCCTCTATCTTTAAGCGCTCCGGTGATGGCGCGCTCACTTTGTTCAAGAAATACCCATGCAACAGCTTAATATGCTTTTAAATACACCTATTCTATTTACGATTCTGGCCGGTATTATCGGTTTACTCGTCGGCAGTTTCCTCAATGTGGTTATCTACAGATTGCCGATCATGATGCAGCGCGGATGGCGTAAAGACTGTCTAGAATACCTGAAAATTACTCCCGAAGAAGCTCAAGTCGAGGAAGCTTTCAATCTGGTTTTGCCTTTATCGCGCTGCCCCGCTTGCAATGCGCCGATTAAGCCTTACCAGAACATTCCGGTCATCAGCTATGTTTTTTTAAGAGGCAAATGCGCCTCATGCGCTTGCCCTATTTCAATCCGTTACCCCGTCATAGAAGCGTTAACGGCAATAACCTCTATCGTCGTGGCGTGGCATTTCGGCTATACGGTTCAGGCCGGTTTTGCCTTGTTGCTGACATGGTCGTTGATTGCATTAACTTTTATTGATATTGATCACCAACTCTTGCCCGATTCGATTATTCTGCCCTTGCTTTGGTTGGGACTGTGTCTAAGTTTGTTTAATATATTTACCGATGCGCATGCCGGCATTATCGGCGCGGTTGCCGGGTATCTGGCTTTATGGGCGGTTTTCCACTTATTTAAGCTGGCGACCGGCAAAGAAGGCATGGGTTACGGCGATTTCAAATTGCTGGCTTTATTCGGCGCATGGCTGGGCTGGCAGTACTTGCCGATTATCATCTTATTGTCATCGCTGGTCGGTGCGGTTGTCGGCCTCGGCATGATTATTTTCGTCAAACACGATCATAACGTGCCGATACCCTTCGGCCCTTATCTGGCGGCGGCAGGATGGCTCGCATTGTTATGGGGAAGCGACCTTAACCGGCTTTATTTGACCAGCGTAGGTCTGTAAGTCATGCTGAAAGTCGGCTTAACCGGCGGCATCGGTTGCGGAAAATCGACGGTTGCCAAGATCTTCGCCGACTTAAATATCCCGGTGCTGGATGCCGACGAAATAGCCCATCGGCTGGTTGAAAAAGGCCGCCCCGCACTGGCGCAAATACAACTCGAATTTGGCGCGGACATGCTCAATCCGGATGGATCCTTAAACAGAAAAAAACTCAGGGAATTGATTTTCTCCGAGCCCCGGCAAAAACAACAGCTTGAATCTATACTTCATCCCTTGGTTTACCAAGCCATACAAACGGCACTCGAGCAGTTGAGCGCGCCCTATTGCATTATCAGTGTGCCGTTATTATTCGAAACCGGCATGACTCACTTGGTTGATCGGATCCTGGTTATCGATTGCCCTGTTGAAGTTCAGATTGAACGCGTCAAGATTCGGGATAAGCTTAACGTCGAAACGATACAATCCATAATCGACCATCAGGTTTCCCGCGCCTGCAGAAAAGCAAAAGCCGATGACCTAATCGATAACTCCGATACTGATTACGGACTTGCAGAACAAGTAAAAAAACTGCACAATTTGTACCTTTCATTAAGCACTTGCCGGGATTAACTTTTCTGTGAACACCACTATTACCTATGAATTTCCACTCAATGAGCGCATCCGGGTATTCATACGGCTAGAACAGCTTTTCCAACAATTCAGTCATTTTTTAACCGGCGAGACCGTTGCCGACAAACGCGCTGCGATTAACGCGCTGCTCGACATCATGACTATTTTCAGACGTAATGACTTGAAATCGGAAATACTCAAAGAGCTGGACCGCCATGCCAACGTGTTGAATAAAATCGCCCATAATCAGGGCGTCGATACTCAAAAGCTGGAAGAATTGCTGAGCAAATTAACTCAAACCAGCAAAAAGCTGTATGCCACGAGCGGAAAAATCGGCAGCCAGGTGATGGAAAGCGATTTGTTCCAGAGCATAGCGCAACGCAGTTCCATTCCCGGCGGAACCTGTTCTTTCGATTTACCCGAATTCCATTATTGGCTGGAGCAAGATGAAGCCACTCGATTAAAAGACCTGGAACACTGGAGCAGCCCGTTTTCCGATATTCGCACCGCGATGGACCTGATTCTTAACTTTATCCGAAATTGCTGTTCGCCTACCGAAGAGATTGCCGAGGCCGGTTTTTTTCAATTTTCGCTCGACGGCAACCAGTCCCACCAAATGCTTAAAATAAGCGTCGATAAATCCATACATTGCTTCGCCGAGATCAGCGGCGGCAAGCACCGTTGCACCATCCGCTTCATGGTGCCGTCCGCCGACAACAAACGGCCCACGCAAAGTCCCGACGACATCCCGTTCACCTTAACCCGTTGTCAGTTTTAATGTCCGCATCCGCCACACCGCTCATTGTAAAATGCCCTACCTGCAAACGTTCGGTACCCTGGCTTCCTGAACAACAATTCAAGCCCTTCTGTTCCGAGCGTTGCAAGTTGATCGATCTGGGCGAATGGGCAATGGAAGAAAAGAGAATTCCAGGGCAACCATTAGCGGACAGTGATAACGAAGACGATGAAAATTTCTTTCAGTAATCGCACCGGCTCATCTGCGTTCCATTTTTGCCGGATTCATCGTGGCGTTTATGGATTGAACATCGCCTAAACGCACATGCACTCGTTTTACAAAATCTCTCCTCAGCCTTTAATCCGTATCATCGATCCAGCGGGTCGCAAACGCTGCCGCGTATAAGATGATTCTACTTGCCCGGCATGATGTTCAGCACCCAAACAGCTTCTTTATCTGGCTTGCGTCATATCAGTTAAATATAATCGGCATAAACTATTCTCCGGCATCAACCTTTAACATTAACCGACATGACTTATAACGAAGATTTTTTCATCCTGGCCCATCAGCTGATTGATGCCGGTCGCTTTATCGACAGCAAAGGCTGGGTGCCTGCAACCAGCGGCAATTTTTCCGCGCGCCTGCCTGACGGCGCCATTGCCATCACCGTTTCCGGCAAACACAAAGGCCGCTTGCAGTTGGACGATATTATGCTGATCGATGCCGATGCGAACTCTCTGGACGGCAAAAAACCGTCCGCGGAAACGTTATTGCATACCTCACTGTATAATCGCTTTCCGGCAGTGCAGTCGGTATTGCATCCGCATTCGATTAACGCCACGCTGATCTCGCGACTGTTTAAATCCGAAATCGTGCTGGAAGACTATGAACTGTTAAAAGCCTTGGCCGGCATTGATACCCACGAAAGCCGGGTGGTAATACCGATTTTCGCCAACGACCAGAACATTCCCCGTTTGGCCGAACAAGTGGAACAGTACATGAACCAACACGGGGCTATTTACGCTTACATCATTGCCGGGCACGGGCTTTATACCTGGGGCGGCTCAGTACAGGAAACCTTGCGCCATCTTGAGGCGCTGGAGTTTTTATTTGATTGCGAATTACGACTACACGGAGCCAAAAGAGCATGAGCGCACTAACCGTTTATTCCGCTAACCAGCACCACGCTATCGAAACATTTACCGATATTACCGCCATTCAGGCTCAACTGAATGCGTTAGGCGTACAGTTCGAACGCTGGACCGCCAACTGCGAATTTGCCGCCGATGCGGACCAAGACACCGTGCTTGCCGCTTACCGCGAGTCCATTGATCGCCTGAAACAGCACTACGGTTTTCAATCCGTTGACGTCGTCAGCTTAAACGCCGATCATCCCGAAAAAGCCGTTTTCCGGCAAAAGTTCCTGTCCGAACACATTCACGCCGATTTTGAAGTGCGCTTTTTTATCGAAGGCCGCGGCCTGTTCTTTTTGCATGTTGCCGATAAAGTCTATGCCGTGCTGTGCGAGCAAGGCGATTTAATCAGCGTACCGGCCAACGTTCCGCATTGGTTCGATATGGGCGAAAATCCGCAGTTTAAATGCATACGTCTGTTTACCACGCCGGAAGGCTGGGTCGCCGACTTTACCGGCAGCCCTATTGCCGAATCTTTCCCGACCCTTGACCAATACGTTGCCGAATTGTCATGATTAAAGCCATCGTCACCGATATTGAAGGCACCACTTCATCGATTTTGTTTGTTAAGGATGTGCTGTTTCCGTATGCACGGGCAAATATAGCGGCCTATATACGCAGCCATGCCGATGACGCGGACCTTAAGCCCTTACTGAAAGAAGTCTGCGCAGAGGTCGGCTCGGAATTATCAACAGAGCAAATTATCAATCAGTTGACTCAATGGATTGACGAGGATAAAAAAGTCACGCCGTTAAAATCGCTGCAAGGCTTGATTTGGGAAGCCGGCTACCGGCAGGGCGATTTCAAAGGCCATGTGTATCCCGATGCCGCAGCCAATCTTAAAGCCTGGAAAGCCGAAGGACTGGAGTTATATATCTATTCCTCCGGTTCGGTTTACGCGCAAAAACTGCTGTTCGCGCATACCGAATACGGCGATTTAACGCCGCTATTTTCCGGTTACTTCGATACTCATATCGGCGGCAAGAAAGAACAGCACTCGTATGACGCTATAGCCGCACAGCTTGCGATACCGGCAAACCAGCTATTATTTTTATCGGATATTAAAGAAGAATTGGATGCCGCTAAAGCCGCCGGTTTCGAAACCATCTGGCTGACCCGTGACAGCACGCCGGACCCGCAAGCCGAACATCGGCAGGTCAGCAGTTTTGACCAAATTGACGTAGGCCGGAATAAAATCACCCAACTGTAGCGCGAACTGACGTGTTCGGCCGAAGACGAGCGAGTTTCCAGAAAAGAATGAACCGTACAGTCTTACCAAATCTTCGCCGTAAAGCTCCTATCGTTTTGCAATGCCAAATGTTCGCCATTTTGACCAATCACATACAGCCCTTTTCTTATCGCATAAACAGCAACATTTTCCGGAATCACCATGCCCGCCACCGCACCTGAAATACGTTTGTCTTTATGATCAGGTATCAAGCGTTTAATTTTTTCCAAGCGCTCAAGGTGCTCGTTCACGTCATCAATGCTCAGATTGCTTTTACATTCAATGGCGATGACATCGTTATTATTGACTACCAGCAAATCGATTTCCAGCGCATCGCCGTCGCGTTTCGCCGCAATGTTTTGATGAACTTCGTGCACATCAATACCGCGATCTCTAAACAAACGCACGGCCGACGGGCGAACAGCTTCCTCTACGAATTCGCCTAAACGGTTGCTTAAGCGTCCAACGCTGGTACTGACGGATTTAACTTGGCGACTGAGCGCTTTAAGTTCGCGGTCAGTCTCTTTTCGGTCTTCCGACAGTTCTCTGAAAGTTCGGTCAATCTCTTTTCGATCCTCCGATAACTCTTTCAAAATTCGGTCGGTTTCTTTTCGATATTCCGACGCTTCTTTTAAAATCCGGTCGGTTTCTTTTTGCGATTGGGCGATTTCATGCAAAATCGCCCAAATTTCATCCGCTACTGCGCTCATTTCTTATTCCTCGAATAATCGATTTCGATCACATTATACCTGCCGAATGCCGTATAAAACATGAAATGCCATGTTAAGCAGCACAACATCTCCGTCCGGAATAGCCGAACGGAGAAAGAATAAAATTAAAATTCGCGCCGGGCCGGGTTATCTCTATGCGCTAACCTGAGCGATCCAATCTTGCAGGTTGTAATAATTGGTAATGCGCGCCACTTTGTTGTCGCGAATTTCAAAAAAAGCCCCGGCCGGTAGGCGGTATTTTTGTCCTTGTGCGACCGGCAAGCCTTCGTCGGTTTTAATATATTCGCCCAACACGACAAATTCCGCTGCGGCGCGTTTACCGTCGGCGGTGGCCATGATGACCATATCGACCAACTGTTCTTTGTAATTGTTGTTCATGCAGGCCATAAACTGGGTGAATGCTGCTTTACCGATTTCTCGTTTGCCTTGATTGATGTCGTGAATAACATCGTCGGTCAGCAGGTTAAGGAAAGTCTCCATGTCGCCGCCGTTAAATGCTGCATAATATTGTTCGATCAGGTTGATGCTGTTTTGATTCATAGTGTTTCCATCGTTGTGTTTAAAATAAAAATAATTTAGCGGAGTAGTGCATCGTGCCTCCTGCACTAAGTAACGTGGATAAAATAGATTATCGACGTTGCTTATTTAAAAATAATACTGCCGTCTTCAATCAATCTTTCTCCCAATTATCCCGCAAAGTCACGGTGCGATTAAACACCAGCTTGCCGTCAACGCTGTCTATCGCATCGAAACAAAAATACCCGGTGCGTTCAAATTGGTAGCGGCTTTCCGGTTGCGGATCGGCTAGGCTGGCTTCGACTCTGCAATCGGTAAGAACTTCCAGGGAATCGGGGTTTATCGCATCCAGAAAGTTAGGCTCATTGTCCGGGTTAGGCACGCTGAACAAGCGGTTATATAAACGAAGCTCCGCCGGTTGCGAATGCGGCTCGGACACCCAATGAATAACGCCCTTGACTTTGCGGCCTTCAGGATTTTTACCTAAGGTGTCCGGGTCGTAGCTGCAACGCAGTTCGGTAATATTACCGTCGGCATCTTTAATGATTTCATGGCATTGAATCACATAAGAACCGCGCAAACGGACTTCGCCGCCTTCCACTAAACGCTTGTATTTTGGCGGCGGCACTTCGGCGAAATCATCCCGTTCAATCAAAATCACTTTGGAGAACGGCACGATACGTTTGCCCAGCTCCGGTTTTTGCGGATGATTGCTGACTTCCAGTTGTTCGACTCGGTCTTCCGGGTAATTATCGATGACCACGCGCAACGGTTGTAAAACCGCCATGGCTCTCAATGCATTTTCGTTTAAATCCTCGCGGATGCAGTATTCCAGCACGCCCATTTCGATCCATGAGTTTTGCTTGGTCAGGCCGATGCGTTCGCAAAAATCGCGTAGTGCTTTAGGGGTAAAACCTGCGCGACGCAGACCGGCAATGGTCGGCATCCGAGGATCGTCCCAGCCGTTGACGTGTTTTTCCATGACCAACTGGTTCAGTTTGCGTTTGCTGACGATGGTGTATTCCAACTGCAAGCGGGCAAATTCGATTTGTTGCGGATGGCAGGGCGTTCTCAGTTGATCCAGCACCCAATCGTAAAGCGGCCGGTGATCTTCAAACTCCAGCGTACATAATGAATGAGTAATGCCTTCCAACATATCGGAAATGCAATGGGTGTAATCGTACATCGGGTAAATGCACCAATCGTTGCCGGTGCGTTGGTGATGCACGCGGCGAATCCGGTAGATTGCCGGATCGCGCATGTTGATGTTGGGCGAGGCCATATCGATTTTGGCGCGCAACACGTATTGGCCGTCGGCGAATTCACCGGCGCGCATGCGTTTAAACAAATCCAGATTTTCTTCTATGGAACGGTTCCGGTCCGGGCTTTCCTTGCCGGGTTCGGTCAAAGTGCCGCGATAGGCACGAATTTGTTCGGCCGACAAGCTGTCGACATAGGCTTGGCCTTGCTCGATCAATTGCACCGCATAGTCGTAAAGCTGTTCGAAATAATCCGACGCATGGCGCAATTCCGACCATTCAAAGCCCAGCCAATGCACATCGCGCATAATCGATTGCACATATTCGTCGCTTTCTTTTTCGGGATTGGTATCGTCGAAGCGCAAATTGCAGCAGCCGTTGTTTTCAGCGGCGATACCGAAATTCAGGCAGATCGATTTGGCATGACCGATATGCAGATAGCCGTTAGGTTCGGGAGGAAAGCGAGTGACGACTTTGCCGTCGTTTTTGTTGTCTTTAAGATCAGTGGCGATGATCTGGCGGATAAAATTTGACGTAGGTTGAGTATCGTTCGTGGACATAATCTATGTTAAGTACGTTTTTGAAATGGATGGGTGTCAATTATACGGAACTAGCAGGCAGATGCGGACTATAAAATAATAGAACACGGATGAAATGGAGTGTTAGCGATAAAAGAGAAAAAACCACGGACATCCCGATTAAACCAGCCGTCAACACATGAATCGTTACAAAGACAAAACAAGCGATGAGCGTTTTTGTCAGACTTAATCAGCGAACGGTTTTTTGAGACATAAACGATTTTCGCTAAATCTTTAAAATGATCGGCAGCCCTTACGGCTTCCCGTTTAGGCAACTTGCAATCAACAAACCGCACGAAATGAGTCTAATGACAGATAAACGCGGATCATGACCATTTCCGGCTCCGCTATTCACCACGAAGCCACGCAACATCCGGTATGTTCTTTACTGGAAATCACCTGGATTAAAAACTCTGTCAGTGCCTTACAGACTTACTTTTTATGCGCAAAATAAAACAGCGCCGCGCCAATCAAGATCATCGGCGTTGACAATATCTGGCCCATGGTCACCCAATCCAAAGCCAAAAAGCCTAATTGCGCATCCGGCATTCTGAAAAACTCGATAAAAAACCTGAAGCAGCCGTAACAAAACAGCGCTAGGCCGGTGGTCGCCATAGTCGGTCTGGGCTTGCTGGAATAGGTCCAGAGGATAACAAACAAAACCACGCCTTCTAAAAAAGCTTCATACAACTGCGAAGGATGACGGGCTAACGGGCCGCCATTAGGAAACACCATCGCCCAAGGCACATCGGTGGGTCTGCCCCATAACTCGGAATTGATAAAATTACCGATGCGCCCGGCGCCCAAACCGATAGGCGCCAGCGGCGCGATAATATCGGTCAATTGCCACAGGCTGCACTGCTGCTTTTTAGAAAAGAACCACATCGCGATAAACACACCCAACATGCCGCCATGAAAGGACATGCCGCCTTGCCAGATTTTAAACAGCACCAGCGGATTGTTCAGGAAACCGGCGAAGTTATAAAACAGGATATAGCCAATTCTGCCGCCCAGCACTACGCCGAATGCGCCGTAAGTCACCAAGTCTTCTATCGCTTCCGGTTTAATCGGCGACCAAGGCTTTTCCGCCCGTTTTTGTCCGATGAACCATACGGCGGCAAAACCGATCAGATACATCAGGCCGTACCAATGAATTTTTACCGGGCCTAAACTTACAGCAATGGGATCAATGTGGGGAAAATTCAGCATAATTGTCGAGTGAATG
>Ga0265327_10002188_pt1 | contig 21464 bp, 20 predicted proteins | sample 41621metaG_FD_202089 | JGI IMG/M metagenome (GOLD analysis project Ga0265327, IMG submission 202089) | Rhizosphere microbial communities from Carex aquatilis grown in University of Washington, Seatle, WA, United States - 4-16-21 metaG | ecosystem: Host-associated > Plants > Roots > Rhizosphere...
AACATTTTCGATATTTCGCAACGTTACGGTAAGCAAATGATTTTCATCGGGTCAGCATTTATAATTGCGTTTTCGCTATTATTAATCGACAGCCGGACATATTCTTTCTTTGCATATATTATTTACATTATAAGTATGCTAATGCTGCTTGCAGTATTGGTACTTGCCCGGAAAATTAAAGGCGCACAGTCATGGTACGAATTATTCGGATTGCAAGTACAACCTGCCGAATTTGCCAAATTCGCGACCAGTCTGGCGTTGGCAAAGTTTTTAAGTTCGTTCAATATAAAAGTACATACGCTTAAAAATATTTTTATTTATACGTTGATTATCATGACGCCGGTAGCGTTAATAATCTTGCAGCCCGATGTTGGATCGGCATTGGTTTATATTGCGTTTGTATTTGTGCTTTACCGCGAAGGACTTTCGGTTTACATTTTATTAATGGGTGTTTTAAGTATAGTGCTATTTATTTTTTCGTTGTTTTTCGAACAAATCACTATCATTATCACGCTTATAACGATTGTGTTTTTGCTTTTTGGATTTATCAGTTCGAGACTAAAAGAGCAAGGTTATGGAATTGCCATTTTTATCATCAGTTTTCTGATTGTATCGGCAATAAATTATGTGTTTAAATTGAAAATAAATCCATACTTTATTATTTTAATTGCTTTGGGTCTTGCAAGTTTGACCTATTTATTTTTTGCCTACCGTCTTAAAATAGCAGTCATTTATTTTTATTTATTTGTTTTATTCGGAAGCATCGCTTATACATACTCTGTTGATTATATTTTCGATAATGTTTTGTCTGACCATCAACGAACGCGCATCAACGTACTTTTTGGACGGGTACAAGACCTCAAAGGCTCGGCGTACAATCAATACCAATCGCTTGTAGCAATTGGCTCTGGTGGACTGAGTGGTAAAGGCTTTTTGCAAGGAACACAAACCAAATATCATTTTGTACCAGAACAAAGCACCGATTTTATTTTCTGCTCAGTTGGCGAAGAATGGGGTTTTATCGGAACATTTATCGTTGTTGGAACTTACGTTTTTCTACTCATCCGTTTGATATTTCTTGCAGAACGGCAACGCTCCATATTCAGCCGTGTTTACGGATATTCAGTTGCATCGATATTGTTTATGCACATAGCCATTAATGTTTCAATGACAATCGGCATTGCTCCGGTAATCGGCATTCCACTGCCATTTTTCAGTTACGGCGGTTCGTCGCTGTGGTCGTTTACAATACTACTTTTTATCTTTCTGCGTTTAGATGCCAGCAGATTTGAACTTTTGTAATTGAAAGTTTATAAAGTTTATTAAGAAATTAAAAAATTATGAATAATACACGTCAAAATAAAGTATCGCGTCAAATTCAAAAAGACATCAGCGACATTTTTCAAAAAGAAATGAACGCACTTGCTCATGGAAGCATGTTGTCGGTTACGGTTGTGCGCGTCTCGCCTGATTTGGAGAATGCGCGCGTTTACATTAGCGTTTTTCCGTCAGAAAAAAGCGCCGAAGTTATACACGCAGTGCAGGAAAGCGCAAAAACAATTCGCCATTTACTTGCGCAACGGATTAAAAACCAAGTGCGCAAAATTCCGGAACTCATTTTCCAGATTGACGATTCACTCGATTACGTCGAAAAAATTGAAAAACTTTTAGCGCCCAAAACAATTGACAATTAACAATTGACAATTTTTCCTTTCTATATTGCCAAACGATATTTGGTTTCGAAAAAGAGCCACAATGTCATCAACATTATTTCGTGGATTTCGTTGGCTGGCGTAGCATTTGGAACAATGGCGCTCATTGTTATTCTGTCGGTTTTTAATGGACTCGACGGCGTCATAAAATCATTGTTCAGCGTTGTCGATCCAGACTTTAAAATTGCGGCAGTTTATGGCAAAACTTTTTCAACTGACTCTGTTGATTTACAAAAAATAAAACGATTAGAATTTGTTGACGCCATTAGTTTGTGCGTCGAAGAAAATGTATTACTCAAATATGGCGACAAACAATTGTTGGCGACCATCAAAGGCGTTGACAGCAATTATTGTTACGTTTCGGGCATCGACAAATCGATGGACGAAGGCGAATTTGTTTTAAAGAAAAAGAATCAACAGTTTGCAGTTGTCGGACGCGGCATTGCTTATAATTTGTCAATCGGACTTAATTTCTTGACGCCGGTGCTGGTGTACGTTCCGCGCAAAATTGACGATTTTTCGCTTACAAATCCCGACGAAGCGTTCGCGAAAAAAATGATTTTTCCGGTTGGTATTTTCATGCTCAAACAGGAATACGATTCAAAATACATTATTACGCCAATTGAGTTTACACGTGATTTGCTGGATTATCCTGTGCACAAAATTTCGTATCTCGAAATCAAAATCAAACCAAAAACCGATTTTGACGATGCAAAAGTTCAACTCCAAAAAATCTGCGGTCTCAAATATTTAATAAAAAATCGTTTCGAGCAACACGAACTGCTTTACCGGATTATGAAGTCAGAAAAATGGGCAATCTTTTTTATATTGACATTCATTTTAATCATTGCGTCATTCAACATCATTGCATCGATTGCCATGCTTTTAATCGATAAACGAAAAGACATCACAACGTTGAATAACCTTGGTGCAAATGAAATTACGTTGAAACGTATTTTTATCATCGAAGGTTGGCTTATTTCGTTGATTGGCGCGGTTGCCGGCTTAATTTTCGGATTGATTATTTGTTGGATACAAATCAAATTTTCGGTTGTTCGTTTTCCGTCATCCGGCAGTTTTGTGGTCGAAGCTTATCCGGTCGCCATGCAATTAACCGATTTTGCAGAAGTCTTTATAACCGTTGCCGTTATTGGTTTTCTGGCAGCGTGGTTGCCGGTACAGTTGATATTGAAGAATAATCTTGATGTGAAATAATTTAACGTTTCCAAGTCCTGCGGACGTTGGAAAGTTTGCGGAAAAACTTTCCAGCCTCCGCAGGACTTGGAAACGTTTAAAATCATTACACCTCAAATATTTCCCAAAAAACCACGTTAAATTTGAACGGTTTTTGTTTACAAAAAACAAACAGAGTTTATGAAAAAGATTTTATTTATTTTTTCATTTATCATTTTAGCGACATTTCAGACGTTGGCACAAAAACCCATTTCGTCGGCAGGCTCGGCGCGCACCATGACCAACGACCACATCATTTTTGCTCTATTCGAACCCACACGATTTCCTTTGTTTAGCGACATCGAACTCGATTTGCATCCTTATCTTTTTCCGGTTTTGCCACAAGTTGCCGTTAAAAAAATTTGGTTTCACGACAGTAAATTATTTACTTTTTCAACTTATCATGCAATTACTTTTCCACGCATCCTTTTTCCGATTGATTCGATGAAAATATTTGGCGCACGGTTTTCGTCGCCAACAAAATACGCAATTCAAAACGAAATTTTAGTTAGCCGGATTATGAAAAAAGCGACGTCGTGCACACCACCGAATTTACTGTTGACATTAAAACTTGGTTTCGAAGCCGGTGGCAATCCTTTGCCAATGATCGATTTTCCGTTGGTACTCGATTCGTCAAAAGTTTATCGAAGTTCGTTTGTGTATTACATCGGCGCCGACTTAAATGGTTTTATCGACGAAAAATTTAATTTCTACGCCGATATTAATGTTCTTTCGAACAGTTTGCCTTATAAAAATTTAGGCGTTGAACAAAAAACAATGCTTGTGTATCCGGTCAAGAATTTTATTTTTGCCGCCGGTTATAAATTGATGTACGAGAAAAATGCTACCGGCAAAAAATTACTTGTTTTGCCTTTGTTCGATGTATATTATAAACTTGTGCGCACCGTCAAAGACGACCACCGGCTGTTTGACCGCAAAATGGAAAAGCAATAATTTTTTTTCAACAAAATCAATCTGACTATTCTTTTACCAAAATTAGTTTTTCGTTAAACTTACTAACAATTCTACCGAAATAATCTTTCAAATCGGCATAATCGGAACTTTCGAATATTTCTTTTTTAAATTCATACCAACCAATAACTTTTATTGTATTATCGTCGTCCTTACTTGCCGAATATACAATTTTTACCACTTTATTATTAACAATCATTTCGTCTGGCATTTTTAACAGTTTGTAACCTTTGGGAATTGAAATGATGGATTGAAATTTATTTGCTTTGCGGTAAATAAAATCGACCGGATAATTTCGTGTAGATTGTTTTAACGGATTTTCTGTAATGACTGTGTTGCAAAATGGAGTTATAATTATTTTATTATCGATGGTTTCTGCTGCATTTTTTTTATTGTAAGTCAATTCAAAAGGATTCTCAACTTGATTTAAATTATTGGCAGTCAAAATATCGGTTGATAAAACATTGTTGCCAAGCAAATCTGTTTTTAAATCTTTCAATGATTTTGTATATTTATCACGATATTCCACTGCTGATTGTCCGGTGGTAATTAATTTATAGCCTTCATAAATACTGTCGTTCGCTGTATTAAGTTTGATGTCAAAATTATATTCGATATTTGCAATGTGTGCACTTTTCATTGCAAGCCATTCTACTTTCTTTTTTTGAATAATAAGTCCGCGCTCGTTGATGCTTCGTGCCGGAATTGCGCTAAATGTGCACAGTGGTTCTGTGGCATCGAATAAATAAATTACACTGTCGATTGTGGCGGTGGCAATAACGTAATTGAAAAAGTGCTGGAAAGGATAATTGTATTTTATTTTGCCATGCGAACGAGTGCTTAAAATTACCGGAAATGCTTCGATGCCTGCCGCATTTAACATTCCTGTCAAAAAAAGATTAATATCGGCACTGTTGCCGGTTTTACTTGTTAAAAAATCTTTTACGCTTTTCGATGTCATTTTATCGGACTGACCGTTCCAATTGAAATTAGTTTTAACAAAGCGATCAATAATTTTGGCTTTTTCCAACGTTGTTTTGGTGGCAAGGTGCATGGTGTCAATAAAATCTTTGCTTTTCTTTTTGCCGGTTTTAAGATATTTTCCAAAATTATCGTTGTCAAGCAATTCTTCTGACAATTCAGTCCATGTTGTCATAACGGCAATGTTTGTACCATTAAGTTGGTGGACAGTTGACAACTGAAAATCGAGTTTGATAATATAATCGTTAATTGAACTGATAAATGATTCGTCTTTGAAGGCAGGAACGTCAACCATTAGAAAATAATAAACAGATTCGTGATAATCGGCACCGCCGAAATGACTGGGTAGTCCGGGTTCGACATACGTTTTATAACTGTCAAATTTACTGGCGCCTTGCATAATAAAAGTATATTCGTAAAACGGAATCATTTTGACATTGTATTCGCTAAATATTACAGGAATGCTATGTTGAAACTGCCAACTGCGAAAATTAAAATGGTATGGACTTCTTATTTTATAAGAAACTTCGATAATAGAACCTTCTTTTACATCGGGCATGGCAAATTTAAGGTTATACCAGTGTTCGTCATATTTTTCTTTGAATGTATTTTTTGTATTGAGTGTAGTTGTCCGCACCTGACCATTTTCGTAATTATATGTATTTCCTTTTAGTTCTGAAATTTCTTCGAATTTCGAATTTTCTTCGTAGTACGGAATTTCAAATTCAGCCCATTTGATGCCGGCTTTATTAAAAATTTTTATTTTAGTTTGACGTTCAAAAACCAATTCAAAACCTTCGTCAGTCTGAACGAAATAAGATTTCCCAATGTCATAAATAACAACCGCTTCGGCTGATGGATCTTTTTCATAACGCTTTAGTTTGAATTCTTCGTCGCTGTATTTTCCAAAGTCGTGGACAAAATTTTGGGCTGTGGTTAATTGTATAAAGCTGATGAAACACAAAATTAAATAGATTTTTTTTGACGTCATATTTTTTATTTTAAAGGTTTTATAATAATTTTATTTCTGTCAACATCTTTTACATTTTTTATAAATTGATAAAATTCCGGATATTGTTCCAGTGAATAAATGCCCGAAAATAATTCAAATTTTTTATTTACAATAATTTTATTTTTTTCATTTCGGGTTGTCATTTCATAATTGCCATAGATTGTTTTAATTGAAATAGTGTCGGGTTTATTTTTCATTTCGTAACCTGTGGGCAGATTGTAAATAAGCGTATAAGAATTGTAAATTGGAAAAGGTAATTCAACTGTAAGCTTTCTATTTGCTGGAATGGTAAATTGCGGTATCTGGCATGGATACAAACTGAAATAAAATTCGTCGCCTAAAGAATTAATAAATTTAAAAAGTATTAATGTTGCATTTAATTCAATATGTGCAGTGTCGCGATGCAGTTTTTTCAAATCCCAATTAGTTATTTCATAATTGGTAAACGGCATATATTTTCGAATAATTTTATCGCGATCGTTATCATTTAATTCCGATTGAATATAATCAAACCATTCGAAGTCATAACCTTTATAAGAACTTTGCAAGTTCAACAAAGCATTGCCATCTAATTGCAAGTCGAAAGTAAATGTGTTTGATACATGATTGTCCTCCACAGTTAAAGCCGGAGTTCTGACCAGATGGCTGTTGTCTTTCGAAACCCAAAGCGCATTTCTGTTTTGCGTAAAAGTTCCGAGATAGCCAAACGGATTTGTGTTCGATGTGTTTTCGAGCCAGATAGTATCGTCGCCTAACGGAACTGCAAGTATGACGTGGTTAAATAATGGCGCAGCAAAATTGAGTTTTACATTGCTCGGATGTAGCCCACTTTCAATGTTAGTATAATACGATTCAATACCCACAAAACTCAGTATAGATTTCATGTAGTTTGTTAAAGCTTTGCAATCGCCGTACTTATTGGTTGCAACATACGATGCCGGATATGGTTTCAATCCACCGGTACCAATCATAACGTTTACATAACGTGTGTGATCCTGCATGTAATGATATAATATTTTTGTAATTTCACGTTTGTTGGTAACACCGGCAATGAGCGACGAAATTGTTTTTTTCTCGTCATCGGGTAAAACGTCCAAATCCTGCAACAGCTTGCATTGCCAGTTGCCGAAAGATTTCCAGTCTTTCAAACTGCCGCTTATTTCGTAATAAAAATTTAGCGGTGCAACAATGACTTTAGGATAATTATTTTCGGGTTGCGAAAAAGTTTCTTTCGTTAGCGGTTCGTTATAAGAACTTTTCCATTCGAGTATCAAATCGTTTCCAACTCGATATTTTATAGAATCTGATATTTTATTGGTGTAAGTAAAATACTGCATACTTACCGGAATTTTGATTTTAAGTCTGGCGTTTCTGGTCGGAATATCTTTATGAATAATTGGATTCCACCATGCTAAAGTTATATAATTTCGGTAAGTTGTTTTGTAAGTGTAAATAATTTTGTATGGATAAATATTGTGTTTGAGTTGAAAATATTTGACATAATTATCTTCGTACAGCGAAATATCGGAGATGGCGCTTCTTTCGTTGATTTCATTATTTTTAAGATTCCGAACTTTAGTACCATTCATGTTTTCAATCCAGCCATCAATTTCCGAAACTTTGTCGTACTCCGAAAATGGTATCGAAATGTCAGTATATAAATCTCCTGCGCGGTTATTGATTTGAAAAATGACGCTGTCGGTTTGTGCAAGATTATTTCGTTCAAATTCGCAGAACGTTGTATATTTAATTACTTCGGCATCAAAATTTTGAGAAATAACTTTTTCAACAGACAGGTTTAAAAGAATGATGAATATAAATATTTTGCATCCGGTAGAATTCATAAACATTATTAATTTGTTTCGCATAACAACAATAAAAAACCGCAAAATTAAAAATTTTGCGGTCTAAAACTAATCTTTAAAATCATATTCGATTATTTAATGCCCAACGATTTCAAACCGTTTTCATATCTTTTCGAAACTTCGTCCCAGTTTACAATGTTCCAAAAAGCTTCGACATAATCGGCTCGTTTATTTTGATATTTCAAATAATACGCATGTTCCCAAACGTCAATTGTCAAAACTGGAATTCCTTTTTTGTCGGCAATGTCCATAAACGGATTGTCCTGATTGGGTGTCGAACAAATAAACAAACTACCTTTGTCGTCGATGCAAAGCCAAGCCCAGCCACTGCCAAAGCGAGTTTTTGCGGCATCGGCAAATTGTTTTTTAAAATCGTCAAACGACTTAAACGTTTTAGTAATTGCATCGGCTAATTTACCGGTTGGCAAACCACCACCATGCGCTTTCATGTTTTCCCAATAAAATGTGTGATTGAAATAACCGCCGCTGTTGTTTCGCACCGCTGCCGGATATTTGCTGATATTTTTGAAAATATCCATAATATCCATTGTTTCCATCGGAGTTCCGGCAATAGCTTTTGTAAAATTGTCAAAATATGCGCGGTGATGTTTGCTGTAATGTATCTCGACCGTTTGTTTGTCAATGTAAGGTTCGGAGCGCATCATAAGTGTATGGCAACGGCGCAAACTCAAATTTTGTCGGCGTTTTGTTGCTCGGCGATTTTTTATGCGTTGGTAAAAGCTCAAAGCTTTGCAAACCAAACAACACAACCAAAATTAAGATTACAATTACGTTTAGTTTTTTAATTGTTTTCATGTGTTTTTTTTTTAGTTAATGTAATTATTTTTGTATTAAAAAATTATTTTTTCAACAATTCCGGATTTCTTAAAAATCCAACAACCCAAACTAAAATGAGGACAACAGACGGCATAACTATACTTAAATTGTTAGTCATGTGAATTATAATAGCACCGCCCATGTACGAACTTAATAATAGCGTTCCATAAATATTTGTACGTGGTATAAAAAATACAATTGCCGATACAATTTCACCAATTGGAATAATAACGCGCCAATCGGCTAAGTGCATTTGTGTCATATTTTCGGGTTTCATAAATTTGCCAACACCAGCAAAAATAAATAATGCTGTTAATAAACCTGCAAGCACCCATGCTACGATGCTTCTTGTTTTTGAAATTTCTGTTGTCATAATTGTTTTTTTTATGATTTACTTTAACTTTTGAAATAAATATTTATCAGTATTTTCTTTAAAAATTTTCAGGTCTATAACTTTTCCATAACCGCCGTCATTGATAGTTGCAAGCGTACTGTAATGCACATCTTCTGCTTTAACAATTTTATCGCCGAACTTCATATCTTTGGCAGCGCAGGCATCGCCAACAACAACAACTTCAAAACCGTAATCGTGTGCCGCACGCACAGCGCCTTCGAGACACATTTGCGTTTGCATGCCAATAATTACCAAACGGTTGATATTGTTACTTTTTAAATATTCCAACAAATCGGTTTTATAAAAACTGTTGATTTCTTCTTTCGTAATGACTTTCTCTGTTGACAGAGGTTCGACATTTTTATGAATTTCAAAACCTTTTTTTGATTTATGTCGGATATATACCACCAATTGTTTTTTATCTCTAAAAAGTTGAAGCACTTCTTTGGCTGCAAGACTTGCGGCTTCAGCTTTATATAATCCGGGGCTTGATTCGTCAGGGAAATAAAAATATTGTATATCGACTATTAGTAATGCTGTTTTTATGCTGTCGATTTTTGGTTGAGCACGGGCAGTCATTTGAGCAATTATTAATATTAATAAGATGTTACTAATTTTTTTCATCTCCATTTTTTAATAAATCAAAGGTAGTAATTTTTTGGTTCTTTTTTTATAGTTTTCATATTTTTCGCCAATTTGTTCGTGCATAAATTTTTCTTCGGTATTTATTCTGTAAATATAACCAATTAAAATTTGGATAATGTTAAAATATACATCATCCAAATTTTAGTTTTGTTTTGACATTCCAAATTTTTCAATTGCAATTTACGCAGGCCAGCGTCCCATCATTTGTCGTTCGACCATCCATGCAGGATATTCCGGCGACAACACGCTGATTGCGTCCAGTTGCTTCATTTCGTTGTCAGACAAACTCAATTTGGTTGAGTCAATATTGTCAATTAATTGTTCTTTTCTTTTTGCACCGATAATAATACTTGTAACGCCCTGTTTATTCAGCATCCATGCGAGCGCAATTTGTGCCACACTAACGTTGCGCTGGTTTGCAATCTCTTGCATAACGTCAATTATGTCGAATGCTTTTTCTTTGTTGACCGGCGGAAAATCGAAACTGTCGCGGCGACTGCCAGCTGCCTTTTGATTTTGACGTGTAAATTTGCCCGACAAAAATCCACCTGCAAGCGGACTCCAAGGCATGATTGAAATATTTTCGCTCATAGCCATCGGTACAATTTCACGCTCAATTTCGCGTCCGGCAATGCTGTAATAATTTTGCGACGCCACAAATTTCGTCCAACCATTTCTTTCTGCAATTCCGTTAGCTTTAACCACCATCCACGCCGGATGATTGCTAATTCCAATATAACGCACCTTACCGCTTCGTACAACGTCTTCCAAACCGCGCATAGTTTCTTCGAGCGGCGTTATTGGATCGACGCCGTGAATATACAGCAGGTCGATGTGATTCATGTTGAGACGTTGCAGGCTGTCGTTCACAGAATCCATAATGTGCAAACGCGAAAGCCCAACCTGATTTGCACCCGGACCCATTTTGATGCGTAATTTTGTTGCGATAACTAATTCCGGTCTGTTAATGCCCAAATCTTTAATTGCCTGACCAAGCATTATTTCTGACAAACCTTCGGAGTAAGCATTTGCTGTGTCGATAAAATTGATTCCGCTTTCATACGCAGTTTTAATAAGGTCAGTAGCTTCTTCCTGCGGCAGTTGACCAATTGCAGTCCAGTAACCGCGTCCGCCAAATGTCATTGTACCAAAACAAAGTTCGGATACAATTACGCCTGTGTTGCCTAATAATTTGTATTTCATAAGTTTTTATATTTAATTAGAGACCGAGTTTTTATAAAAAATGAAGCATAAAAATTTTTTCAAGACTTCTTTTGCTCTTACAAATATATTAATTTTTTACTAACCTTCGTTTAAATTTGAAAATGTTTTGATTTGAGTCAAAAAAGTATTTAATTTGTATTAGTTATTCATTTCTTCTAAAACTAACTAAATGAACAAAAGATTTAGCATTTACCTATATACATTTTTCGGCGTCGCAATTGCAATTTTTCTCATTGGCTTCGTCGGAATAAATGTTTCATTGAAATACATTCAGGACAAATATATTCATCTGCAAATCGATGTCAACAAAAGACAAGCAGAACGAATGCGTTTTTATATCGAAAGTCAGATAAAAAAAGGCGTTCCGTTGGACACCATCCGTACACAATTTCAGACGGTAATTATCGAAACCGCCAACGACGAAGGTTTCCTGTGCATGTACGACGTCAAGGAAGATCATCTGGTTTGTCATCCGAACAAAGACGCGATTGGCGTCAAATTCAACAAGGAATTTACGTTCAGAAATCCGGATGTTGACACCGAAAGTTTAATGACCGATATTTACAAACAAGGAAATGGCGCAGGTGGAATATTTACCCAGAGTAGTTTACGGACTGACATCATTTATACTGTGCCGGTCAGAGGAACAAATTGGTTTATCAATGCGCACGAAAACATCAGCGCAATTTCTGCCGAAATTAAGTTGTTACGATTCCGTTATATATTGGGTTCGTTAATACTTGGTTTATTAATTGCCATTGCTGCAACAGTTACTGCAAGGAAAATCAGTCGTCGTTACGAAAAACAAATTGAACTTAAAAACGAAGAACTCGATAAAAATTACAAAGAACTAAAAATTTTGCATGACGAAGTAAATCAACAGAAAAACGAAATAGAAAAACAACGCGATTTTGTTTTGACGCAACGCGACGAAATAGCGCAGAAAAACAAACAGATTACCGACAGCATCAATTACGCACTTCGCATTCAAACCGCCGTTTTACCGTCGAGAGAAATTTTAAATGACCATTTGCCAAAGAATTTTATTTTGTATAAACCCAAAGACATTGTAAGCGGCGATTTTTACTGGTTTACTTCAATTGACAAACAAATTGTTGTTGTGGCTGCCGACTGCACCGGTCATGGAGTTCCGGGTGCGTTTATGAGTATGCTTGGTGTAACTTTGCTAAACGAAATTATCAATAACCGTCGAATTTTGCAGCCCGATTTAATTTTGAATGAACTAAGAACAAATATCAAAAACGCTTTGGGACAAACCGGAAGTTTTACTGAACAAAAAGACGGAATGGACATTTCGCTTTGCATCATCAATTTGGATAATTTGCAGTTGCAATTTGCCGGTGCTTATAATTCGCTGTATCTTGTTCGCAAAAACGCAGATAATTTTGAACTGCAGGAAATCAAAGCCGATCACATGCCAATTGGCGTTCACCCACGCGACAATGTTTCGTTTACCAATAATCAATTGCAATTGTTGAAAGACGACAGCATTTATTTATTTTCCGACGGTTATGTATCACAATTCGGCGGCGACAAAGGCGACAAATTTAAAGCAAAAAGATTGCAACAGCTTTTGCTTGATTCGCAAAAAACGGAAATATCACAACAGAAAAATTTATTGGACAAAGCATTAACTGACTGGCAAGGAACGACGCAACAGGTTGACGATATTATGTTAATCGGAATTCAAATTTAAAATCTTACCGCAAAGACGCGAAGACGCAAAATCGCAATTCAAAAACCTTTGCGTCTTTGTGCCTTTGCGGTAATACTAATTATAAACCAATCAAAAAAAACATCTATGGCAAAATCGAAGTTTTTAGTTTTAGTTTTCGTGGTTTTAAGTTTTACAACAGTTAAAGCAAGTTATAAAACCGATATTTATGATGCGTACGTCGCCGGTAATATGGTCAAGTGGAAAAAGATTATCGACGAAATGGATTTGCAAAAAGTCAAAAACAATGAATTTATTTTAGAGTTGGTAAATTATCAGTACGGTTATGTAATGATGTGCGTTACAAAAAAACAAGATGATCTTGCCGAGCAATATCTTAATCTTGCTGAAAAAAATGTACAATTACTCGAAAGCAATAAATATAAATTGTCGATGGTTGCGGCTTACAAATCGGCATTCATTGGTTTTAGAATCGGAATAAGTCCGTACAAGGCGCCGTTCTTGGGTTCCAAGAGTACAGAAAATGCAAAATTAGCTATCGAACTCGACAAAAATAATCCGTATGGATACATTCAATTTGGTACAGGACTTTATCATACGCCGTCGATTTTTGGTGGCTCGAAAACACTGGCGCTGGATAATTTATCGCAAGCGCAGAGATTAATGGAACTTGATGAAACCCAAATTAAAAACGACTGGAACTATTTATATTTGTTGACTTTTATGGCGAAAATATATACCGAAATAGGATTGTACGGCACAGCAAAACTTTATTACGAAAAAATATTGAAGTCAGAACAAAATTTCTTATTGGTTAAAAACGAATTATATCCGCAATTGTTGAAAAAGATAAAATAAAATTCATGTCAAAAATATTAGTTTCGCTTATTAACGACCAAACTATTCCTAATTTACAGTTAATAAAAGAATTTGATTTTATCGACAAATATTTGTTTGTATCATCGCATTTGATGGAACAAAAAGGAAATCGACTGTGGATTATCAAAGCCGCTGAAATTCCAACAGAAAAATTATTGCACACAATTATTGTTGACGATATTCATTTCGAAGATATCGAACAAAAATTTGAATCTTTTCATTTTGACGAGCGCGACGAATTGTACGTAAACATTACCGGCGGTACAAAAATAATGACAATCGTATCGTTAAATTATTTCAAAGAATTGGGCGCGAAAATATTTTACGTAACCGGTCGGAATAACCAATACATAAAAGTCTTTCCGAAAAGCCAGCAAAAAAATGTTTCGCTCAAAAGCCTTGTAACGCTTAACGAATTTGTTGTTGCGCATGGATTCAAAATAAAATCGCAGGGCGCGTTGTCGCAAACCGTCGAAACAACAAATGCAGTCATGAATTTTTTTGTTCCCTGGTTTCAACCCGAAAATACAAGACCATCACCATATTCGCATATTTTTCCTGAACTGCAATTTTACCGTTCACAAAGTCAAATCAATATTTCGGCAGTCGTCGGGTTGGAACAATTGCTGCACGACATGAATTTTAAAACACACGTTTCAGGCAAATTGCAACAAGACGAAATTTGCTACATCACAGGTGGCTGGCTCGAAGAATATGTTTACAACCGCGTGAAAGCTGAACTTCAACTCGACGAAAAATTTATTGCCATTGGTTTGAATCTCGAAAAACGCGAAGTCCCCAACGAATTTGATGTGGTGTTTACTTACAGCAACCACATTTACACAATCGAATGTAAAACATCGGTTTACCACACGGTGCAAGGTAAAACAAAAACTACCATCGGCGATTTTGTTTATAAAAGCGATGCACTCCAAAACGAATTCGGATTGTATCCAATAACAGCCATTGCGACTTTAAGCGCGTTGAAAGATAAAAACGGAATAGTAAAACCGATCGTCGAAGCACATTACAAGCGCGCGGAACTTTACGGTGTCAAAATATTTGCATTTGCCGACATCACAAGCGGAAAGTCTTTTAAAGAATTATTGGGAATTAATTAATTGTTGATGTTTTTAGGAAATTAAAAATATTTCAACGAAATTTGTTTATAAAAATTCAACACCATGAAATATATTTTATTAATCGCCATTTGCTTAATATTGACAAATTGCGGTCCCAGCGCCGAACAAAAAGCATTCGAACAAAAAACATTTGAAGCGCATAAAGAAGAATCTGATTCTTTAAAACGCGCAGACGCCGCACCGCCAAACCCAGCGCCGGCAAAGGAAATCAAATTAACCACTAATGCTCCGGTTGAAAGAAAATTTGTTAAGACTGCCGATTTAAAATTCAAAGTCAGCAACACACAATTTGCAACAGAAAAGATTGAAGACCTTGCTATAAAATATGGCGGATATATTACGTATTCAAATCTCCAAAACAAAGAAGACAATTTCCGAACATCAACATTAAGCAAAGATTCGCTTTTGGTTGCCAAACAAATTGTTGTGACCAACGACATCAGTCTGCGCATTCCTAACAATCGTTTGGATAGCTTTGTCAGAGAATTAAATCCGTTGGTTTTGTTTTTCGATTACCGCGTTATCCGTTTAAGCGACGTAACATTACAGGCACTTGCCAGTCAGAAAAAAACTGAACGCCTGCAAAAATACGAACAACGACAGATGCAACACATCGACAAAAAAAACAGCAAACTTACTGAAACCAATACTGCCGAAGATAATTTGCTGGAGCATCAAAATCAGTCGGACGCTTTGCAATTGAAAACACAGGAAATAGACGACCAGATAAAATATTGCAACCTGACAATCGAAATTTATCAGAAACCGGTAATCATCAAGGAAGTTGTCGCAAATTTTGATGCCGTAACCGAAGTCAAAATAAAATTCTTTAATCGGCTCTGGGACGCACTTGTAACCGGTTGGTCGGTCTTGGAAGAACTGATTTTATTTCTCAGTAAATTGTGGGGCGTTGTGCTGATTGGCTTAGTTATTTTCTTTGGTGCAAAATATCTTTTAAAATTATACAGAAAATCAAAATAAAAAAATGGTATAAGATTTAACAGATTCGACAGATTTACACAGATTTTTCAAATCAGTGTAAATCTGTGTTATCTTGTACTATTTTGTTACGCAAAAATTAACCGGAACGTCAAAAATAAAATACCAGATAAAAGTATCGTTACCGGCAAAGTTATCAACCAAGCGATACCGATATTTTTAATTGTCTTTGATTGAAGATTTTTAAAGCCATTTTCGGCAACCATGCTACCAGCAACGCCAGACGAAAGTACATGCGTCGTACTAACAGGTAAACCAAACCAAGTGGATACAGCAATTGTACTTGCCGCGATTAATTCGGCGCTCGCGCCTTGTGCATACGTGAGATGCGACTTGCCTATTTTTTCGCCAATGGTAACAACGATTCGTTTCCAGCCAACCATTGTACCAAAACCTAATGACAAAGAAACCATCAAAATAACCCACCAAGGAGAATATTCTGTAAATGTCTTTATGGTTTTAATTTCTTTTTTAAGCGACGTAATTTCTGCTGACGTAATGGATTTCAAAGGTTTTTTGTCATAATTTTTTAAAATGCCTTCTGTCTTTTTGGCAATTAAAATAATGTCGCGGCGTAATTCGAAATTTGTTTTTGCAGCGCTGTTGTCAAATTTAGTAAGATTGTTCACTAATTTTTTGAGCGTATCTATTTTAACGTTGACTAATTTAAGTGTTTTAATATCATTTTTCAATAACTCGGTCGAATCAATTTTGTGAACAAGTTGTTCGATATTTTGTGTCGATAAAAGTAATCTTTCTGGTTTTTGAGTTTGGTCAATTGCAAAACGTGCAGGAACAATTCCAATAAGAATAATCATTATTAAACCGACACCTTTTTGTCCGTCGTTAGAGCCGTGCGAAAAACTAACGCTTGTGCAAGTCAATACCAGAATTGCCCGAACCCACATCGGTGGTTTAGTGCCCGGTTCTGCTTCTTTAAAAAGTGTGCGGTTACGAATAAATAATCTTAATAAATACATAAATAGCAGCGCCAGTCCAAAACCAAATATCGGCGAAATAAGTAAGGATAAACCAACTTCCGAAACTTTTGCCCAATTGAGCGCTATTGTTTGATTTCCGGGCAATAACATATATGCAATGCCGACGCCAAAAATAGAACCAATCAATGTATGCGAACTGGAACAAGGTATTCCGAAATACCACGTTCCAAGATTCCAAATAATGGCTGTTAATATTAACGCCATAATCATAGAAATGGAATGATAAATATTTTGGTCAATAAGCGCTTCTGTTGGGAGCAGATTTACAATGCCCATAGCGACAGCAATCCCTCCGACATTGACACCAATAAAATTCCACATGCCTGACCAGATAACTGCTGTTTGCGGTTTAAGCGAATTGGTGTAAATTACAGTTGCTACTGCATTGGCTGTGTCGTGAAAGCCGTTTATAAATTCGAAAGCAACTGCGGCTAATAAACAAAAGATAAGTAAAAATGCGAGACTTGATTCTAATCCAAACATAAAAAAAAATTTGTGCAAAGATAAATGTTTATTGATTGATTCGAAATTTATTGTCAGTTAAACATAATTTATTAACCATTACTTTTTAAAAAAATATGATATATGCCAACACATAAACCGGCAATAGAACTATAATTGAGAACCGGATAATGTATTGAAAAAAATGCGGCATTTCAATTCCTTGATGTTCAGCAATCGACTTAATCATGAAATTTGGACCATTGCCAATATACGTCATCGAACCAAAAATTACGGCGCCCATTGATATTGCTTTAAGAATAATTTCGGGTATTCCGACAACCAATACCTGCGAAATTTCCGAAATGTTTTTCGAATATGTAAACATAATAATTGCAGTCGGTGCATTGTCTAAAAATGAGCTTAAACAGCCTGTCGCAAAATAAAAGAAAAACGGACTATTCATCACCAATAATTGTGCGTTTTTTTCTAAAAAAATAATGCATGGCACCATTGTAATAAAAATTCCCAAAAACACACAAGCCACATCTATTATAGGATGCCAATTGAATTGATTGCTTAAGCGGATATTTTTATTGGTGGTAACGTACGACATTATTGCCATCAATAAAATGATTGTTTCGCGCAGAAATCTTAACTGTCGAAAAGTATCAATTGAAGGAAAGAATTGGGGATTTACAAATGCAATTGCCAGAATAATTCCACTTAACCAAACTAAATTAACTAATCCATAAAATTTAATTGATTTTACTTTTTGATAATTTTGAAATTTTATATCGTTAATTTCTTTGTGCCAAAAGTGTTTATCGACAAAAAAATAAATCAAAATAAGTAAGCCATTTATAAACAACCAAGGTAAGAAAAGTTTTAAAAACCAAAAAAACGGCACTCCTTTCAAATACAATAAGAACAAAGGCGGATCGCCCAATGGCGTTAGCAATCCACCACTATTAGCTACGATGGCGATAAAAAACAAAATTGTATGGACTTTAAAACTACGAACTTTGTTGCTTCTGATTAACGGACGTATCAGCAGTATTGATGCGCCCATCGTCCCAAGAAACGATGCAGCAATTGTTCCGGCAGCAAGAATTATTGAGTTGTTTGCAGGATTTGCTTCTATGTCGCCTTCGATGAAAATATTTCCGGTTACAACAAACAGCGAACCCAACAAAATCATAAATGGCAAATAGTCGTATAAAATTGTATTTGCTAAAACTATCAGTTGGTTAGAAAAATATAAAATTAACAAGACAGGCAGTCCCAAAAATATCGATAATAAAAATTTATTGATGTTTTTGCTCCAAAATTTTTCGAAATATATCGGTATCAATGCAATCGAAAAAAGCATACTAATAAACGGTACTGTTGCATATAACGACATCTTGAAAAATTTGTTAGCTGGAGCTAAGTCGATTTTGTAAAAATTTTTCTTTTTCTAAAACTTTTTGAAGAAGCAAGACGTTCCTTGCCAACAATTCTTTCGCGCTTGGGTTTTATATCGCCCCAGTTTTCACCACGTTTTATGCGTGTAATCTGCATTTCACTAACGCCAAAAAAAACAGCCATCATTCGTTGCGGAAAACCACGATTTATCAACGATTTTATCATCTCAACATCCGATTTCGTTAATTTGCAATTGAACATTTTCATATCGCGTCCGCCTCTGAAAATATTTCCCATTTCGGGGTTATGGTTTGCTGTGTGCTCAAAGTTTTCTTTCGTTGTAACCCATGCGAGATTTTTATAATAATTATTCACAGGATCATGGTCGAAATGAATAACAACGCAGTGATCTTTACTCGGTTTGGGAACAAAATACTCGGCAACCGCACGATGCACAAGTATTGCCGTTTTTTTTCCTTTAATTTTGGCTGTAAAACTTCTGTATCCTCCGCGATCAATCAAATTCAAAAAAGCGCCTTCGCTATTAAGCATGTAACTTTTAACTCTACCGTAGTTGCTAACCTGATAGAAACCATCAACAAACATTACTTCCTGCCAAAGTTCATCAGCATTATCTATGTCTTCCATCGTATAAACTAAAATTTGTCAAAAATATATTTTTTTATAAAAAACCTAACTCCAATTTGCCTTCTTCCGAAATCATTTCCTGATCCCATGGTGGTTCAAAAACAAGGTTGACTTTTGCAGATTTGACACCTTCGACAGCATTGACCTTTGTATCAACTTCGTTTATCAACGAATCTGCAATCGGGCAATTGGGCGCTGTCAATGTCATTTTTAATTCGACGTTACTATCGTCGTCAACAAAAATTTCGTATATCAAACCTAAATCATAAATATTAACGGGTATCTCAGGATCATAAATGGTTTTGAGCATTTTGACTATTTCCGACTCTAACGATAAAAATTCTTTGGATGTATCCATCTTAGTCAATTTTTAAATTATTTATTTTCTTTTGCCTGATAAGCCATAGCAAAATATTTCATTTGCTTAATCATAGCCAATAAACCGTTTGCGCGTGTGGGTGAAAGGTTTTGTGCCAATCCAATGTCGTCAATAAAAAACAAATTGGCATTGATAATATCTTGTGGTGCTTGATTTGATAACACTTTTACCAGCAAAGCAATAATTCCTTTCGTTATAATTGCGTCGCTGTCGGCATAAAATTTCACTTTACCGTTTTCGTAAGTCGCGTTTAACCAAACTTGCGATTGGCAGCCGATTATCAGATATTCATCTGTTTTATGTTGTTCGTCTATTAATATCAAACCTTTTCCAAGACTGATAAGATATTCGTATTTGTCCATCCATTCGGTGAACGACGAAAAGTCTTCGATGATGTCTTTTTGAATTTCGTTTATGGTCATTTGATTTTTATTTTACTTTCATTATCAATTGTCAATTGTCAATTTTCAATTGTTAAAAGAACATTGTTTCAACTTTTTTCATCGATTGCACCAGATAATCAATTTCTTCTACTGTGTTATACAAGGCAAACGACGCACGAACAGTGCCAACTATTCCGAAATGTTGCATAATCGGCTCAGTGCAATGCGTTCCGGTGCGGACAGCGATACCAAGTTTGTCGAGAATCATACCAACGTCGTACGGATGCACTTTGTTCAACAAAAACGAAATGACGCACGATTTGTTTTTTGCCTGACCATAAATATGTAAATGATTTACTTCTTTTAACTTATCCGTCGCATAAGTTAATAATAGATGTTCGTGCGCAGCAATGTTATCTATACCAATCTGATTGATATATTTAATTGCCCTTGACATGGCAATTGCTCCGGTAAAGTTCACAGTGCCGGCTTCGAACTTAAAAGGCAGGTCAGCCCACGTCGTTCCTGCAAAACTGACATTTTTAATCATGTCGCCGCCGCCTTGATATGGTGGAATTGCATTGAGCAGTTTTTCTTTACCATACAAAATGCCTATTCCTGTTGGCGAATAAATTTTATGTCCCGAAAAAACAAAAAAATCGCAATTCAGTTTTTGAACATCAATGGCAATGTGTTGTATAGATTGCGCGCCATCAATTAAAACCGCAATTTCAGGATTGTATGTTTTTGTAATGTTGATTATTTCTTCAACTGGATTGACAGTTCCAAGCGTGTTGCTGACGTGCGAAACCGAAACAAATTTTGTTTTATCTGACAACAATTTTTTAAATTCGTCTAAAATTAATTCGCCGTTATCGTCAAACGGGATGACTTTCAGTACGGCGTTTTTACGCTCGCAAAGCATTTGCCACGGAACAATGTTCGAATGATGTTCCATTTCAGAAACAATTATTTCGTCGCCGGCATGAATGTATTTTTCGCCAAACGAAAATGCGACAAGATTAATACTTTCTGTAGTTCCGTGTGTAAAAATTATTTCGTGGCTGTGTTCGGCGTTTATAAATTCTTTAACTGTTTTTCGCGCTTCTTCGTAAGCGATGGTCGATTTGCCGCTTAAAAAATGTATGCCGCGATGAATGTTGCTGTTGAGCGTTTTATAATATTCGCTTTCGACGTCAATAACGCATTGTGGTTTTTGCGTTGTAGCGCCATTGTCAAGATAAACCAATTGTTTTCCATAAACCTGCAGGTTTAAAATCGGAAAATCGGCTCTTATTTTTTGTACGTCAAATGACATTATTGTAATTTATTTTGAATCAATTCTTCAACAAAATTTTTATATCCTTCAATTTCAATTTTGCCCGTAACTTCATTTGTAAAAGCATTGAGCAACAAATTTTGTGCTTTGATTTTTGTAATTCCACGACTTTGCAAATAAAACAATTGTTCCTTATCGAGCTGACCGGTTGTCGAGCCGTGCGAACATTTTACGTCGTCGGCATGAATTTCGAGTTGCGGTTTGCTGTTTGCCTGCGAAGTCGCGTCAAGTAAAATATTTTTGTTCGACTGCGTGGCATCGGTTTTTTGCGCATC
>Ga0265327_10002189_pt1 | contig 21464 bp, 24 predicted proteins | sample 41621metaG_FD_202089 | JGI IMG/M metagenome (GOLD analysis project Ga0265327, IMG submission 202089) | Rhizosphere microbial communities from Carex aquatilis grown in University of Washington, Seatle, WA, United States - 4-16-21 metaG | ecosystem: Host-associated > Plants > Roots > Rhizosphere...
TTATTGGTCCCGCGGGCGAGAACGTGGGTGTTGTGCCTGTTCGTCAGGCGCTTCAGATTGCCCGTGATGCCGACATGGATCTGGTGGAGGTTTCACCCAACGCTGCGCCGCCCGTTTGCCGCGTGCTGGATTTTGGCAAGTTCCTTTACGAACGCGAAAAGAAAGACCGCGAAGCCAAAAAGGCGCAAGTCAAGATTGAAATCAAGGAAATCCGTCTGCGCCCCAAGACCAATGAAGCTCATCGCGGCTTCAAGGTAGACGATGCCCGGCGCTGGCTCTTGCAGGGTCACAAAGTGCGCGTGACCGTCAAGTTCCGCGGACGTGAAATGGACTATCCTGAAATCGCGCTCGAAGACCTGAAAGAAGTTGCCCAGTCCCTCTCGGATGTCGGCATGATCGAGCAGGCCCCCATGATGGAAGGCCGCACGATGCTGGTGGTGCTCGGCCCGGCCAAAGCGAAAGTTGCCGCCGCTGCCAAGAAGTCTGAAAAAGAAGACCAGGCCTGACAATAGATTTTAAAACGGATACAAACGATATGGTTTAATTCCGCGGCATGTTCGATACCGCGGTTATTTTTTCTGAAAGGAGTACGTCACTGTGCCTCGCAAGCCGAAATTACAAGGCAAATTGAAGCTCAAGACCCATAAGGCAACGTCCAAGCGTTTCCGCCTGACCGGGACTGGCGAATTAGTCCGTACCAAAGGCGGCAAGAGCCATTTGCGCCGTCGTACTTCAAAGCGCACGACTGCGTTGTTCACCGAAATGGTTGCCGTCAAAGGACGCTCGATCATTAAACGTGTCCGTCGCCTCGCGCCCTACATGAAGTAAATCGTATCCAAATTTTTTATTGCGGCTATCGGGTGTACGTAACTGGAGCGTACGGGCGCAAAAACGTCCTTACACCGACGCCCGAGGGTTTGCAGGAGGTAATGTTCAATGGCTCGTGTTAAGGGTGGCCCATTCGGGCACCGTCGTCATAAAAAAGTTTTTTCGATCACCAAAGGTCAACGCGGTTCGCGTCACTTCCTCTTCAAGCGCGCCAGCGAGGCGATGCTCAAGAGCATGTGGTATGCCACGCGTGACCGCAGAGTGCGCAAACGCGACCTGCGCAAGCTATGGATTGCCCGCATCAATGCGGCAGCCCGCCTGAACGGCATCACCTACAGCCGTCTGGTTGCGGCCATGAAGAAGGCCAATATCACGCTCAACCGCAAGATGCTGGCAGATTTGGCCGTACGTCACCCTGAGGCTTTTGCCGCGGTAGTGGCGCAGGCCAATAAATAAACAGTTAAAGGGTTGAAGGTCCGAAAGTTAAAGGACGGCGCAAGCGCCGTCCTTTTTTTGCGCGCCCGGCATGTGCTACTGTTTAGGTATCATCCAACCCGGCCCGGAATCCGACCGTTTGGGATATTTGCTCCAACGTTCAGGGACAAACTGGAACACTTATACCCATCCGCTAATACAGCTTTTTAGCCTTGCAGCCATAAGTTTGTGCTGAATTTGAAGAACGCACGCAAGTCATACGTGCGCCGACGCCAGCCCTTTACAGGTTGGGGTTTTACTGTATGATTCGCGCGTCCGCGTTTTTGAAACCGGGCAAGGCGCTGACAACCTATTCCCCCATAAAAAAGGAACTCTACCACATGTCCACCCGACCAAACTCGTATCTTTCACCCAAATTGCAAGCCCGCCCGAAGGCGGACGGGCATGGCATTTTCGCCAAAGAGCCCCTGGCGAAGGCCGAATTGCTGGCCGTTTTCGGAGGTGTGGTCTATCCCTGGGAGGCGTTCATGGCCCTGCCCGAACGTGAGCGCAGTCTCAGCATCCAGGTGGAGGAAAATCTTTTTCTCGCGCCCGATAAGATCGGGGAAGGGGATTATGTCAATCACTGCTGCGAGCCGAACGCCGGGCTTTCAGGGCAGATCGCGCTGGTGGCGCTGCGCGACATCCAGCCCGGCGAAGAAGTCTGCTTCGACTATGCCATGAGTGATGCCACCCCCTACGATGAGTTCGACTGCCAGTGCGGCGCAGTCCACTGCCGGGGTCGCGTGACGGGGGATGACTGGCGCATCCCGGCCTTACAGGAGCGCTATGCCGGGTATTTCACCCCTTATGTCCAGCGCCTGATCGATGCGTCGCGCAGCTGATGCGGACAGATTTTCTTCCGCCTGTCGGAAAATGCGATTTTCATCAAGAGAGCCGGGTGTCGCAACCCCGGCTCTCGTTTTGTGAATTTATTCCTTTTTCGGCGCTTCGCGGACGATGTACAGCGGGCGGCCTTTGGCCTCATCATACAGGCGACCGATGTACTCGCCGAGCACACCCAGCGAGATCAACTGCACGCCGCCCAGGAAGAGCACAGCAATCAACGTTGTCGCCTGCCCAGTAAAGGCTTGCGAACCGGTCAGGCGTTCGACCATGACCACCGGAATAGCCAGGATTGAAATTCCTGCCGAGACAAAGCCAAAATAGGTTGCCACCTGCAGCGGGAAGTATGAAAAACCGGTGATGGCGGTCAGGGCCAGCTTCAACATCTTCTTGAACGGATACTTCGTTACCCCGGCATGGCGCGCGGCGCGCTTGTACGGCACACCGATCTGTTTAAAGCCCACCCAGGCGGCCATACCGCGCAAAAAGCGGTGCTTCTCGCGCATGGTGTTCATCACGTCCACCACCTTGCGGTCGATTAGGCGAAAATCGCCGGTATCGAGCGGGATCTTTACGTCGGTGATGCGGTAGATGAGACGGTAAAACAGCGAAGCCGTCATCAGCTTGAACCAACTCTCGCCCTCGCGCTCGGAGCGTACTGCGTAGACCACTTCGTAGCCTTCCTTCCACTTTTTTGCCAGTTCGAGGATCATTTCGGGCGGGTCTTGCAAGTCGGCGTCAATGATGACGACCGCATCGCCGCGCGAGTAGTCCAGACCGGCGGTGACGGCGATCTGGTGCCCGAAGTTGCGCGCAAAAATCACCGGGCGGATGGTTTTGTCCTGCGCCGCCAGTTCGTGGATGCGCTCGGTGGAGCCGTCGGTAGAGCCGTCGTCGACCAGGATCAGTTCCCAGGGTTCTTTGGTCGAGTCCATGACATCCTTGACGCGCTTATAGAGATCGGGCAGGTTGTCGAATTCGTTGTAGATCGGGGCGATAATCGAGTAGGTGATGGCCATGTTTAATTCCTGTTGAATTTTTTGAGGGTTTGATGCGCAGGTGTCTGCGAATTTGAGTTCAAGATACGTTTGAGCAAATAATCGATAATAATCAGCGCCGAAGCCAGTACCGGAACGACCAGCAATGCGCCCATGATCCCGTTCAGAATGGTGGCGATCAGGATGATCACCAGCACCACGCCTTCGTTCATGTGGACGCTGCGGCCCATGATCACCGGCCTGAGCCAGAAGTTTTTGATGCTGATCAGCACTAGGTACGCTGCCAGCACGATCATCATTACCCAAAAGTTGGGCAAATCGATCCAACTGGAACCTTCCAGCAGGGCAACGGCCATGGCCAGCGCCACCGCCAGGAAAGGCCCCACATCGGGCACCAGGGTAAACAACCCGGCAATCACTCCAAGCACAAATGCGCCGGGGATGCCGATGATGGCCCAGGCAATGGTAAAGGCTACGCCAACAATGAACATCAACAAAAGCTGCCCGCGCAGGTAGCCCATCCATACCCAGCGCACACGCTGGTACAGGTCGCGCACTTCGGGGCGATAGGGGGCGGGGGCCAGGTCAATCAACCATTGGCGTATGGCCGGCCATTTGGAAAGCAACAGATAAACGCAGACGATAATGACCAGGAACCAGACCGCGCCGCGCGAGGTCGATTCGAGCACGAGCAGAGCCTGGTCGGGCACTGGTGAGCCGAAACCGGACCTGAAACGCGTCACCCCATCTGCCAGCGGTGCGAGGTTCAAACTTATCCCGGCAACATCCATCGGGTTTGAGAGCATCTTTTGGGCTGAATCCAGGCTTGTCAGCAAGTCCCGCACCACACCCCGCATTTGGCCGAAAAAAATCGGGGTCAACGCCACCGGGGTGGCAATCAGCAAAGTCAGCGCCGTAAAATAGACCAAGTTGACCGCCGAGCGCCGCGAAAGTTTGGCGTGCCTCGTCAGCAGCGTGACCGCCGGGTTGATCAGGTAGGCGATAAATGCTGCAACCACCAGCGGTTCCAGCGCCACGTGGGCGTAGGACAGGAACCACACCAGGGCCAGAAATATGATGATGCCCATCAAGTAGCGGAACGAGAGACTCCAGGGGCGGTTCGTCATTGTTTTCGTAGCTCTCCGGCATAAGGATAAGAATCGGTCTTCCTATTTTCTATTCTTTGCTTTCTTCGCTAACATATGAATTATAGCCTGTATTCCGGCAGCCATTTTACTCGGTTTCGAACGGCACGCCCAAAGCTGCCGGAGGGGTGGCCCGCAACCCGCTTGATTTCGATACGGGCGGAACTGCGCCGCCCTACTCAATCTGCGCTCTCGCCTACTCGGTTTCGAAAGGCACACCCAACGCTGCCGGGGGGGTGGCCCGCAACCCGCGCAAAATTCTGGCAACCAGGCGGCGCGTCGGTTCAGGCAGGCTTGCCAGGGTGCGTTCCACCCATTCGGCGTTGCCGATATTGACGAAGAGCAACGTCAGGATCATCAGCGGAAAAGGCGCAACTTGCAGCACCTGCGCCGGAATGCCGGGCAGCACGGGTTGCAGCGCCAGTCCCAGCCATTGCAGCAGCGCGAACAGGTACGCGCCAAACGCCGCGCGGATCGGGTTCCAGCCGCCGAAAATGGTGATCGACAGCGCAATCCAACCGATGCCGTCCAGGCCGGAGATGGTGCCTTTCCAACCGGCCTTGACCGAGAGCGAGTAGATCGGCCCGGCCAGGCCAATCAGCGCGCCGCCCAAAATGGTGTAGAAATAGCGCAGGCGGTTGACGTGCGCGCCGCGCACAAACGCAGCCGCCGGCCGTTCGCCAATGCCTTGCAGCATCAGGCCGGGACGAGTGCGGAAGATGAAAATCCAGGCTGCGGCGATCAGCAAAAAGCTGAGATAGGTCATCACGTCCTGTTTGAAGAACAACGCTCCCAGCACAGGGATGTCGCTCAAAAACGGCATCGGCGCGGACGACAGGCGCGGCCCGCTCTGTCCCATGATCGGGTTGCCCAGGAAATACGACAAGTCGCGGCACAGCAGGGCCAGCACGAAACCGACCGCCACCTGCGACTGCTTGAGTGTGATGCTGGCAAAGGCCAGCACTGCCGCCACCAGCGCGCCGATCAGCATCCCGGCCAAAAAGCCGAGCAACAGGTTATCGGTGACCACCGCAACGGCAAAACCGCCCATGGCGCTCAACAAAATACTGCCGTTCATCGAAAGGTTAATGACCCCGGCGCGCTCCGAAAGCGTTTCGCCGATCACGGCAAAGATGACAGGCGCGGCAGCCGTCAGCACACCGGCCAGACTGATCAGGATAATGTTGTTCATGGCATTTCTTTCTTGATGAATTTCTGTCGCGCGCCGTCGGCCAGCAGGACGAACAGCACCAGCGTGCCTTGCAGCACCCCCGCCAGCGTTGAATCCAGTTTCAGCACCACCGGAAGCTGGATACTGCCGATGTTGAGCGCCGCAAAGAACAGTGCCACCGGCGCGGCCCAGATCGGCAGGAAGTTAATCAGCATGGCCACCAGCAGGCCCATAAAACCGTATCCGCTTGAAATGGAGGGGATCAGGCGGTGATACACCGCCGTGACCTGCATGGCCCCGGCCAGACCGGCGAACACGCCGCACAACATAAAAGAAACCAGCATATACTGCCAGGTCGGCACGCCCAGCAAATGGGCGGCGTTGGCGTTTTTGCCAACCGCCTTCAGGCGCAGCCCAAAGTAGGTGTCTTTCAGTAGGAAATAGACAAACACAATCGCCAGGATGGCAATGCCCACCGCCACCAGACTCAGCCGCGAACCGGGCAGCGCCGGCAGCGAGAGCGACGCGTCAAACGGCACCGTCCCCGACATCGACGCGACACCGGGCCGCTTCCACGGGCCAAAGATCAGCCACAGGTTGAGCGCCGTCGCCACAAAATTAAGCCCCAGGCCGCCGAATATCTCGTTCACCCCGCCGAACGTTTTCAGCGCCCCGGCCAACGCCGCCCACAGCGCGCCGCCCAACATCCCCGCCAGGATCGACAGGGTGATGACGATTGCCGGGTTCCAGCCGCTGTCTTGCAGCGTCAACAGCACCCAGGTGGTGAAGATTGCGCCGAGCGTGATCTGACCCTCGATGCCGATATTCCACAGCCCGGCGGTGAAGGTAATCAACAGACCCGCCGTCACCAGCAGCAACGGCACCCAGGCGATCAACACGTCCGAAAACTTGCCCCACGATCCCACCGAGCCGAGCGCGATGTTCCAAAAAGCTTCCAGCGGCGGCGCTTTGGTTGCCAGCAACACCAGCGTGGTAAACAATAATGCCGCCAACACCGCGCCAATTTGCACGGTCAGATTGAACCAGCGCGAATTACGCATGGACTGGCTCCTTTCCACCGATCAACTGCCCAAGCTGCTCCACGTTCAGCGTCCCCGCGTCCAACGGCGCAGAAACCCGCCCGGCAAAGAACACCAGCACCTGGTCGCTGTACTGCAAAATTTCGTCCAGGTCGGCAGAAATAAAGACAATCGCCGTACCCTGCGCGCAACGCTCCTTCAACTTGCTCCAAATGTACATGGTCGACTCAATATCCAGTCCGCGCGTGGGGTGTTCGAGCAAAATCAAATTTAACGGCTCGCGCAGCAAAGCCAGCAGGGCGCGCTGCTGATTGCCGCCCGAAAGCGACTCCACCGTGCTCTCAGGCGTGCCCTTGATGTTATAGGTTTGGATGCGCTCCTGCGCCAGGCTGGCAGCCTTTGCGCGGTCAATAAAAACGCCCCGCATTTCTTCCGACAAAATAAAATGCTCGCTCAAAGTCAAACCGGGGACGAGTCCCTGCTCGAGGCGGGCCGCCGGTAAATAAGCCACACCGTGCTCCTTGAATTTGTGGTACGAAGCCCCGGTCAGGTCAGACTCCCGAACGCCGACCTTCCCATTAACCGGCCGCCGCAAGCCTGCGCAGGCTTCCAGGAAAATTGCCTGCCCCGAGCCTTCCATCCCGGCCAGGCCGACGACTTCCCCCGCGCAGACATCCAGGCTGAGGCCTTTAATCTGCAACCGGGCATCTTCCAAGTCCAGGCCGGTCAGCCGCAGGACAGGTTTCCCCGGTTTGTGGCTGACTCGCCCATCAAAAGAGACAGCCTTGCCGAACATCAGCGTCACCAGTTCATCGATATTGAACGGTTCTTCTTCGGCCCCCACCAACGCGCCCTGACGCAGCACCGCAATGCGCGAGCACAAAAAATCCACATCTTCCAGCTTGTGTGAGACAAAGATAATCGTCATGCCCTGCGCAGCCAGCTTTTTCAGCGCCGCAAACAGCTTGTCTTTTTGCGGTTGGCTGATGCCGGTGGTCGGCTCGTCCAGGATCAAAACGTGAGCGCCAAGCCACAAGAGACGCAAAATCTCCAGTTGCTGGCGCTCACCAACGGTCAGAGTATCCACATGCGCTGTGGGGTCAAGCGCAAAATCGAACTGCGCAGCCAATTGACGGAACTCCTTCGCCGCCGCCCGACGGTCGGGGAACAGGCCGCCCTCGCGTCCCAGGATGAAGTTGTCGATCAGCTTGAGCGGCGGGAAGTCCAGCGGGTCCTGGTGCAGCATCCCAATCCCGTGTTGGGTGGCGTCTGCCGGGGAAAGGATCAGGGCCTTTTTGCCGTCCAGCAGAATATCGCCCTTATCGGCGCGCATAAAACCTGAAAGGATTTTCATCAACGTGCTTTTGCCCGCCCCGTTTTCGCCCAGAATCCCCTGAATAGTGCCCGCCGGAATCTTTAGGTTAATGCCGTCGTTGGCATGCACTTTGCCAAATGTTTTGTAAATTTCGCGCAGTTCGACTTCCATAATTTCTATCCGTTCTCGTTGATGGCAATGGAATTTACTGATTCTGATGTTTTTTGTGGTTGCAACAATTTTCTCACGCAAAGTCGCCAAGAACGCCAAGTTTTCGAGCTTTTTTGCGACTTTGCGGCTTTGCGCGAGTCTTTTGGCCAATCGTATTTCAGAAACCACAAATTCCAGCAGTATCAGGGAATTAGTATCATCTCAGTATTGGGGGAAAATTGCTGTTGCAAAGTGGTTTCGGTACGGCGGCGGAACAGCGCCGCCGCCTACCCTTCGACAGGCTCAGGACACCGCTCAACCACCGATGATTGAGATGATACGAAATTTAAGTATAACAGTAATCGTTAAAGAACAATCGGGGCAGCCCATAGGCTGCCCCGATAAATTTTCTTCCAGCGCAGCTTACTTCGAAGCGCCTTCCATGCCTTCAAGCAACTGGGGCAGGTACCAGATTTGCAGATCGGTGGCGGCCACGCCGTCGGCCAGATAGACGGATTTATCTTGCAGGTTGAGCGGGCCTTTCCACAGGTTCATGCCGCCGGATAGTTGAGCAATGAACTTGTCCAGATAAATCGCGGCATCCGCGGAGAGCGCCGTACCCTTGACGAAGCCAACGGCGCTGGTGTCAGGATTGTTGATATTCGTCCAGTCCGGGTTGTTCCACAAGAATTGGGACTTCCAGGAACCATCCGCCGCCGATTTGATGGCGGTCACGTAGGCAGGCCCCCAGTTGAAATACGGCACGCCCAGGCAAATGTCTTTGGCTTCGCCGCAGGCGCCAACGTAGTCGTAGGGAATGCCCCAGACCTTCTTGCCTTCACCGGCAAACTTCTTGGCCTCGGTGATGGCTTCGGTGGTGTCGATGCCAGAGACGACAACGTCGTAATTGTTATTAAAGAAATCGTCGGCAACCAGCGTTGGGTCGGAGGTCACGCCGGGGATGTTGAACCAGAAACCGATCCAGGTGACTTTGAACTTCAAGTCTTTGGCGTCCTTCTTCAGGTAGTTGGTCCAGCAATATTTCGCGCCCAGGTAAACGGAGGCAGCCAAACGGCGGGTTTCGTCGTTGATCAACGCGCCGAGATAACCGATCTGGCCGGTCTGAGTGGTCAGGGCGGCGGCGCAACCGGCCATCATCTTGCCGTATTCCATGCGCCCCATGATATTGGTCATATTGGGAATGGCAACGTACGTCTTGCCGTCTTTCCAAACCTGGTCGCCGGAGGCCATGATGACATTAATATCCGGGTGCGCCTGGGCAAACTTGGTGGCTTCGTCTTTCATGTCATCCGAATTGAAGATGACCAGCTTCGCGCCTTTGGAGACGAGGTCTTCGGCCAGTTGCGAAGCGGTGGTGCCGGGGCGGTCGGAGGTATTGACTTTGTCCACATAGACCATCTTCGCGCCGGGAATATTCTTCTCGACGTATAGACCGGCTTCGTAATGGGCCTGACTCCAACCGTGGTCGTTATACGGCCCGACCATCAACAAGCCAAAGACTACTGGAGCGGCGGCGGTCTCTGTAGGCACGGGAATGGGCGCTACGGGGGTCACTGCCGGACTACATGCGCTGAGCGCAATGGCAAACACAGCCAACAGTAAAACGAGTTTATACAGGTGACGCATATTCTTCTCCTTTAAAATTGGGTTTTGGGGAAATTGGGTGAGATCACAACGGCGTTTATCAACCTTGCAATGCTAACATGCTTGTGTATTCTATTACAATGCTGCATTTAGGTGCTTTTTTTGCAGTTTTGACAGGCTCTGATGCTGCCACCCCCACTGCCGGTATAAATCAGGCAAGCTGCGCTTGTTCCTGCACAGACCTGCGCGGATTTTTGACGAGGAAGGTCAATACAACTGCGGTGACAAACCCGAGGACGGCAGCCAGCATAAACATGGCCTGGTAGCTGACCGCATCCACCAGCCAGCCGCCCAAAATGGGCGCGATGATGCTGAATGGCGCGACAAGCGTGTTCGACAAGCCGATATAGGTCGGGCGCTCGACCTCGCTGCCAAATTGGACGGTGATCGCCATGCTGATCGTCCAAATGGCTACATTTGCCAGTCCCTCCAGGATGAAACTCAGGTAGAACCAATCCAGGGAGGGCGCGCCCCAGGCCAGCAGGGAACTGGACGTGAGCGCCAGCGCGCCGATAATCAGCATCAGACGGTGCCCCATGCGGTCGCCGAGCCAGCCCATGCCCAGGTTGGCGACCGTTTGCGAAATGGTCAGCGTGGCGGTCAGAAAACCGGCAGTCACCACGTCCATGTTGAAGCGCCGCAGGGCGTAAACGATGTAAAACGAAAAGCCCATCGTCGCCAGCAAAGCCAGGATGCGCGTCACCAGGAACCAGGAAAAGTTTTTGTCGCGTTGCAGGATTCCCCAGGTTCCGCGCAAAGTGGTGGCCGGGTGACTTTGATCCACAACTTCGGGGCTTTCCGGCTCCCGCGTGCGGTTCAGGAAGATCCACGAAAGCGCCATGCAGGCGGCGGTCAGGAGAAAACTCAGGGCGAAGCCGTAGGGGAATCCGCCGATTTCGAGCACGTAGCCGACCCCGATGGCTCCCAAACTCGTCAGGACGTTGGCTGCCGCAGCCTGCCCACCGAAGAACGTCCCGCGCAGGTCGGAGGGGATGATCTTGGCGATCATGCTCTGCCAGGGGTTGGCGGTGAACCCGGAGCCAAGTCCCTGCCAGGTGAGCAGCAGGAAGGTGATGACAAGCGCTGCGGTTACGCCGATGTGGGGGATCAACAAAGCGACGATCATCAGCCCGATAAAAGGCAGCCGCTCATGGATGGTCATTAACACCACCGTCGGCTTGAAACGCCGCAGGCGCGCCACACGACCGGCGGTGAGCAGTTGGGGCGACAGCCAACCCACCGCATGGATGGCCGGCACCAGCCCAATCAGGATGGCGGAGGTTGTCAGGTGGCTGACAAAGAGCGGCAGGATGGTGCTAAAAGAGCCGAAACCCATCGCCAGCCCGAAGAATGAGCCGTCAACCAGCCCGACGATGACATTAAAGCGCAAGTTTTTATGGATTTGTTGTTCAATGGGAAACATGCAGGAATTTTATCATCCCAGGCAGGTTTGTCGTTTTTTTATCATATATGTTATGGGTGTGTTTCAAATGAGTTGAGACGAATCCGTACTGCGTGTTGCGTATTCCGTTTTGAAGGTTTACGCAACACGCAACACGCTACATTTTGGGAGGTTACAACTCAAATGAAACACACCCATATGTTATGTACGGTATAATTTTCATCACGCGATTTTGGGAAGGTGACAGCCACCTTCCCCATCCGTTGGAACTATGCTCCCTGACTTGCAGATCAACGATATTGTTCGCTTGCGCAAACCGCATCCGTGCGGCGGGTATGAATGGAACGTCACCCGCCTGGGCGCAGATATCGGCCTGGAGTGCCGCACCTGCGGCCACCGGGTGATGCTGACGCGCCGGGAACTATCGCGCCGGATCAAGACCATTTTCCCCAGGAACCCCGATGAACAGCCAAAATAAAAAACCCCGTATCCTGTTCTTGTTCTCTGACACCGGCGGCGGCCATCGCTCGGCCACCGAAGCGATCATTGAAGCATTAAAGCTTGAGTACCAAGATAGCTTTAACTACGAAATGGTCGATATTTTCAAAGATCATGCGCCTCGTCCAATCAATCGCCTGCCAGATTGGTATCCTTACATCGTCAAAGCGCCGCAACTGTGGGGTGCCAGCTTCTACGCCACCAACGGACGCCCACAAGCCCGGGCGCTCACCGCTACGATGTGGCCGGTGGCGGCGCGCACGGCGCGCGCCGTCATCCGCAACCATCCCAGTGACCTGGTTGTGACCGTTCACCCGATTGCCACGACGTTTATTCTCAAGGCGCTGGGCAGCCGTCGCCCGCCGTTTATCACCGTCGTCACTGACATGGTGACCACCCACGCTTTTTGGTTCGACAGCCGCTCCGACTTGATCTTTGTCCCCACCGAAACGGCGCGCGAGAAAGCCATTCAATATGGGATGCGCGAAGAAAAAGTGATCGTCGTTGGCCAGCCGGTGGCGCAAAAATGCTGCGTCCCGGCGGGAGATAAGGATGCGCTGCGTCAGAAACTGGGTTGGCCGAAAGACAAACCCATTGTCCTGATCGTCGGCGGCGGCGAGGGCATGGGCCCGCTGGCCAAAACGGCGCGCGCCATCGCCGAATCGGGCCTGGATGTGGCGCTGGTGGTGGTGGCCGGGCGGAACGAGCGCCTGAAAGCCAGCCTGGAGAAAAACACGTGGCCGGTGCCGACCCTGATCTATGGCTTTACCAAAGAAATGCCCGATTTTATGCGCGCCGCCGACGTGCTGGTGACCAAAGCCGGTCCCGGCACGATTGCCGAGGCATTCAACGCGCACCTGCCGATCATTCTCTACGCGCGCCTGCCTGGGCAGGAAGATGGCAACGTGACCTACGTGTGCGAGTTGGGAGCCGGGGTTTGGGCGCCAACGGCGCAACGTGTTGTGTCCACGCTACGGTGTTGGGTCGAAGACCCGGTTGAACGCCAAAAAGCGGTGGAAGCCTGCCGCCGCGCGGCGCGTCCCGAGGCAGCCATCACGATTGCGCGTGAGATCGGCAACCGATTGGGGCTTACGAAAGATGAAGGATGAAAGATGAAGGCTTGCCCTGAGCCTGTCGAAGGGATGAAGTGTAAAAGCTTTCTTGATCCTTCCGGTTTCATCTTTCATCTTTGATCTTTCATCTTTGATCTTTGATCTTTCATCCTTTGATTTATAATCCCATCCATGCCTGCTACAGACTTTGATTTTCTCAGCCACAGCCCCGAAGAAACCCGTCACCTGGGCGCGCGCCTGGGCGCGCTGTTGCTGCCCGGCGACGTGCTCTGCTTGCAGGGCGAACTCGGCGCCGGCAAAACCACCTTTACACAAGGCCTGGCCCAGGGCTGGGGCACGTTCGACGCCGTTTCCAGCCCGACCTTTATCATCGTCAACGTCTACCGCCGGGCGGACGATGGCCGGCTCTTCCATCTCGATACCTACAGGCTCGATTCCGGCCCCGAAGCCGAGGAGCTGGACATTGACGCCATGCTGATGCGTGGCCCGCTGGTGGTCGAGTGGCCGGAGCGGATGGAAAACGTTTTGCCTGACGAGCGCTTGTGGATCACGCTCGAACACGTTGACGATGCCGAACGCCGCTTTCGCTTTGAAGCGCGCGGCGCGCGCGCAGTTGAACTTCTCGAAAGGATACGGAACACGGAACACGCAATACGCAATAAATAGTCCGTGTTGCGTGTTCCGTATTTTCTATGTTACTTGCTGTTGACACTTCCTCTTCCCAACTCGGCCTGGCGCTTTATGACGGCGCGCAGGTGGTGGCCGAATCGATGTGGACCAGCCGCGCCCGGCATACCGTCGAACTGGCTCCGGCGCTGGCCGAATTGTTCCAGCGCACCGGCGTCCGGATGGACGCGGTCCGCGCGCTGGGGGTGGCGCTCGGCCCGGGGTCTTTCACCAGCCTGCGTGTGGGATTGGCTTTTGTTAAAGGACTGGCCCTGGCGCGCAACCTGCCCCTGATCGGAATCCAAACCCTCGACCTGGTGGCCGCCTCGCAGCCGCCAACCGGACTCCCCCTGGCCGCCGTCGTACCTGCCGGGAGGCTGCGGCTGGCTGTCGGCTGGTACCGCACCGTCGACGCGGTGAGAAAAGCTGATGGGAGTCCGATACCGCTGACGGCTGAGGCGCTGTCGGAAGCCATCGCCGAACCCACGCTGGTTTGCGGGGAAATGTCCGCAGTCGAACGTCAGGTTTTCCAAAAAAACAGCTTTGTGAGGCTGTCGTCTCCGGCGCAGTGTGTGCGTCGACCGGGCCTGCTGGCCGAGTTGGCATACGCGCGCTGGCAGGCCGGGGAAAGCGACGACCTTGCCGCGCTCGCGCCGATCTACCTGCACACTATCGAAACATGAAAATCGTTATCCGCGCCATGACCGCCGCCGATCTGAAAGCCGTGAGCGAGCTGGACGCGCTCAGTTTCAGCCAACCCTGGCCCCAAAACGCCTTTAGGATCGAGTTGGCAAACGTGGGCGCGCGCTGTTGGGTGGCGCAAGCCGATAAGCAGGTGGTGGGGGCGCTGGTCTTCTGGCGCGTGCTGGACGAGGCCGAGTTGACGACGATTGCCGTCCACCCCATGTTTCGGCGGCGCGGGATTGCCCACCAGTTGTTGCAAACCGCCATGGACGCGGCTTACGCCGAAGGAGCGCGCATTTACCACCTGGAAGTGCGCGCCGGGAACGTGGCCGCCCAAAAACTGTATGAGTCGTTCGGCTTTGAAGTCGTCGGGCGCAGACCGAAGTATTACCAGGATACCGGGGAAGATGCGGTTTTGATGACGAAGACAGTGGTCAGTGTTCAGTAGTCAGTGTTCAGTGTTCAGTAAGCCTGCCCCGTAAGGGGTGTTCAACCGGACTTGCGGAGGTAGCAGATGGGCGCTTTGGGCAATTTCGTTTGTTTGTTGGGGATATTGACGATTGTCATGGTGGTGTTGCTTGCAACGGCGGTGCGTATCGTGCCTGAATATGAGCGGCTGGATGTGTACCGTCTTGGCCGCTATATCGGTCAGCGCGGGCCAGGCATCGTGATGGTCATTCCATTCATTGACCAGCCGATCAAGGTCGACATACAGGATAAAATGAAAAAAGTGCAGGCCGTCCAGCAGGCGTTCGACGCCATCGGAGAGACGAAAACATTGGTTTACAACGATGGCAGCGTCGAGATCGATGGGGTGGTGTGGAATGCGATGAGCAAGCAGTCCATTCCGCCGGGGACGCGCGTGCGAGTCACAAAAGTAATCTTTGAAGTCGAGAGCATGTAGAGGCAGTTTTCAGGTTTCTTTGGGAATTGTACCCATCAGTCCGTAAGTCGGGATTAATCCCGACTTACGGACTGGGGTCAACCACGGAGCTTTTCAAAGACCCGTTTTCAGTAAGCAGTAAGCAGGAGAGAAATTATGGCAGAAGATACGCTTGCCCAGATTGCCGGTGAAGTATCGGTGTGTACGCGCTGCGTTTTGCACGCCACGCGCAATAAGTCGGTGCCGGGCGAAGGCCCGGCGAACGCCGAGATCATGTTGATCGGCGAAGGCCCCGGCTTCAACGAAAACGAGCAGGGACGTCCGTTTGTGGGCGCGGCGGGCAACTTCCTGAACGAGTTACTGGCCCAGGCCGGGTTGAAACGCGCCGACGTGTGGATCGGCAACGTGGTCAAGTGCCGCCCGCCGGGCAACCGCGATCCATTGCCCGACGAACTGGCGGCCTGCAATGCCTACCTGGATCGCCAGATCGCGGCGCTGAACCCCAAAATCATCATCACCCTGGGGCGTTTCTCGATGGGCAAATATATGCCGAATGTGAAGATCAGCCAGGTGCATGGACAGATGAAACGCTACGGCGACCGTTTTGTGATCGCCATGTTCCACCCGGCGGCGGCGCTGCACCAGGCGGCGCTCAAGCCCGCCATCCTGGCCGATTTTGCCAAGCTGCCCAAGATGCTGGAGTTTGCGCGGGAAGCCCTGGATGCTTCTGCCAGGGCCGAACTGGCAAAGTCCGCCCCGGCAGTTGCCGAGCAAAAAGCAGGCTATGAAGCCCCGAAACCGGATGACGACGCGCAGCAGTTGAGTTTGTTTTAGAGGATATGGCCGTGATTTACCTGCTTGAAGAAAAACCTACCGTTGAACAAACTCAGGAAATGCTCCAGGAATACGAGAGCATGATCAAAATTGTGGTGGATATTCGTCGAAAGATTCTGGCGGGCGGCGGCGAAATGCAGTCAGACTGCGAAACAGTTTTGCTGGAAACCGGTAGCGAGCAGGATGATTTGTGGGGCGCAAACTGGTATCCTGAGGATGAACGTATCGCATTCGAGTCGCTTATCAACATTCGACCACGCTTGGGAAACCGTGGAATTCTGATCCAGGACGAGAATCTTCGCAAACAAGTGGAAGAAGTCACGCGCAGAATTTTGGAAGGTGTGAAATGATCAACAAAGAGAAACTGCGCCAACGTTTTTTGCGCGACCCGCTGCCTGTCCGACTCGGCGGCCTTTCGGCAACCCTGGGGCGAATTTCTTCGAGCGCCAGGGAAGCTAAAAATCCGGTCATTGTTTTGGATTTACTCGACGAAGCCCGGCATTTGATCGAGTGGACCGCTGCCGAAGCCGAGCCTGAAATTGCCGCAGAACTGGTCCAAACTCAACGCCTGTTAACCTTGTGGCAAAAAGCCTGGGTCAAGGCCAGCGCAGACAAATATCAGCGAACTTTGCTCTCCACGCAAGCCAAAGACTGGTCGGATAAAGCATTGCAATATTCGGGTCTGATTTAACTATGGCGTTCTCAAGAAAGAGATCTTTTCAACGCGAATTTCGCAAATAAGCGAATGACGCGAATTTTTCTAAAACCATTCGTTAAATTCGCCAATTTGCGGCATTCGCGTTAAGGTTTTTAACATGCGCCATGCCGGCGCAAATTGTCAAGCATTCTTGAGAACGCCATACTGATTTAACCGAACACATTGCCCAACAAAGAAGGAAACCATGACAACAAAAGAAACGCTCATTAAGCAATTGAAAGACAAGAAAGCCCGTATCGGCATCCTCGGGCTGGGATATGTGGGCCTGCCGCTGGCGGTGGTCTTCGCCGAAGCGGGCTTCGATGTGCTGGGTATCGATCCCGATACCCGCAAAATAGACGCGCTCAACCGGGGCGTCTCGTACATCCAGGACGTGCCGACCGAAACGGTGGCGAAGCTGGTCAAATCTGGCAAGCTGAAAGCCACCGCCGATTTTGCCGCGCTGAAAGAGATCGACGCCGTCAGCATTTGCGTGCCGACCCCACTGCGCAAGACTGGCGACCCGGATATGTCGTTCATCATCTCGGCCTGCGAGCAACTGGCGAAGTACGTCCACGCCGGCATGGTGGTCGTGCTCGAATCGACCACCTATCCGGGCACGACCCGCGAGTTGATGCTGCCCATGCTGACCGAGAAATCGGGCCTAAAAGTGGGCGAGGACATCTTCCTGTGCTTCTCGCCTGAACGCGTGGATCCCGGTCGCAAAGACTGGACGACCTACAACACGCCCAAAGTGATGGGCGGGATCACGCCGGCCTGCGCCGAAGTGGCCTCTGCCTGGTACGGCGGCGCGATCGAGACGATTGTCCCGGTTTCGACGGCGGAAGCCGCCGAAATGGCGAAGCTGCTGGAGAACACTTTCCGCATGATTAACGTCGGCATGGTCAACGAACTGGCGATCATGTGCGAGCACCTGGGCGTGGACGTGTGGGAAGTGATCGAGGCCGCCGCCACCAAACCGTTCGGCTTTATGAAATTCACCCCCGGCCCCGGCCTGGGCGGACACTGCATCCCGATCGACCCGTTGTATCTCTCGTGGAAGATGAAGGAGATGAATTACAACGCCAAGTTTATCGAGTTGGCTTCGGAGATCAACACCAACATGCCGCGTTACGTGGTCAGCCGCATCCTGGATGCGATGAACGACCGCGGCAAGGTGCTCAAGGGCAGCCGGGCGCTGGTGCTGGGCGTGGCCTACAAGCCCGATATCGACGACATCCGCGAATCCCCGGCGCTGGACGTGATCGCGCTGCTCAAGAAGAAGGGCGCGCTGGTCGAATATCACGACCCGCACATCCCGCACTTCCACCACGAGCACGATGGCTGGACGATGGACAGTGTGGCCGACCTGATGGCCTCCGTCCGCGCGGCGGATGTGGTGGTGATCGTCACCAACCATAAAGCCTATGATTACCAGGCCATTCTCGACGCGGCGGCGTTTATCTTCGATACACGGAATGCTTTGGGCAAGGTGGGAAAGGAAAGCTCGAAGGTGGTGAGGTTGTAAGAGGCTGTCCTGCGAAGCCCCCGAAGGGGAAGCTTATCGAAGGGCTGGCCCTGATCTGTTGGGCTGAGTTCATCGACATCGCGCCCGTAAGGTAAGCCATGTCGAAGGGTTGTAAAGTTTGCCTTGCCAGTCCCCCCGGATTGTCCGTTGTCCAGTCCGGGGGGACCGCAGATATTTGGTGAACCGTCGTGTTGACGGTTCGCCTCGCTTATCTGCACTCCCGAAGGAACACCGGGACAGGTGTGGCGTGCGGGGCAAGTGTCACGGCTCACCGTGTCGAGATTTGGGATGTTGAGCTTGTCGCGACATCGCGCCCACAGGGTAAACTTTGTTGAAGGGTTGGGCCGCGCATGGGGAAATGGATAAAAACACTCCGCTTTGTGTTACAATATTTCGGCATCTCATTAGATGTATTGGGGGAAGTTAACCGCTTTTTGGTTGCGCTGAAACCATATCCATCACAGGGGAAATACCTGCTTCTTCTCTCCCACTAATCCGGGGAGAGCCAATATTTCCAACATTTTAATCTTGCAGCGCATACCGTCCTGAATGGTTTAGGCGATTAAGCGGCCACCGTATAGCCAACCCCGATTGATCTGTTCCTATCTATTATCTACAAGGAGTGTCTTAATGAAAAAAGTTGCGGCAATGCTGTTTGGGATGGGTTGGGTAAAACCAGGTTTGCCTGGAAAACTTCTGTCGGCTGTACTACTGGCAATTGCCGGTGGCTTGCTGGTTGCATGTTCCGGCTCAGGTGGTTCTGGCTGGGTTGTTCCCGGCTCGATCAATCGCGTCGAGGTTGCCCCTGGCACACATATAGTTTGTGACACTAGCCTCGGCACACCCTGCGGCGTGGACAATATACAGACCGTGACCATCCGGGTTTGGGGTCAGGGGAAATGTGATTCAATTGGCCTGGACTTTGGCGATGGTTCCCCAACCGTGTTCAGCCCGCCATTTGATTTTGGTCAGGCTGGCGCCAGCAAGCCGTTTGAAGTGTCGCATGTTTATCGAAACGCGTGGCCAGGCCCCAAAACTATTCATGCTTATTCAGCCAGCAACTGTATAGGGGAATCGCGTCAAACAATACAAGTCATGCATAGTGCTGGCGGTGGTGATTACCATGCCAACTATATCCTCGCTCTTGCGCAACCTTTTCTTCCCTTACCTGGGCAACCCGCAAACAGCATAACAGAGTGTGCTTTGGTGCCCAACGTGGTACCTCTGCGCACTAATACCAAAGTCACTGTGACAACCAACCCCAACCCGGATATCAAAATCAACTTCGGCTGCGCTTTCGGCGGGTGTGTTTATGGCCCCGATGGTAAACCAGATTCAGTGGCGTCGTCGAATTTTTATTTCCCCGGGCTGCGCGAATATTCGCTCGTTTTGCGCATTGGTGGACAGGTCATACAAGGCTCCAGCCATTTCTTGTTTGTGACCGATCATGCGGGACCACTTGAGGTTTGCGTGAATGACGACAAAAATTCGCTGGCCGAAAACACAGGCGCATGGGGTATCGCCTTTGTCGTGGATGAGTCACAAGCGCATTAATGTCGATCTTGAACATTTGCGGCGCTGCGGTGTTGCTTGTTCAAAAGAACTCCGGGATTTTCGCCCGCAGGGGGTTGGAAATCCCGGAGTTCTTTTTGATCCCAGCGATCACCAGATCACTTCCAAATCGTAGCGCCGAATATGGACGTCCGCAGAGATCAGAGGCATGGACTCAATGCGGCTTTGCGCGATGAGCAACCGGTCGAATGGGTCGCTGTGGTGCATTGGAAGGTAATAGACATGCAAAGCATGACTCATTTGCACGGGCAAAGACTGAATTCGGTACAGGTTCATGCGGCTGGCAATATAAACCGCAGGTTCTTCCGGTAAGATCAATTTTCCCTTGGCTGCCTTGATTGCAATTTCCCAAACGCTGGCTACAGAGAGAAAAATCTCATTCCGCCCATCTGAAATAAGCTCACTGGCGCGCAAAGATAATTGTGGGGCTTTCGTAGTCCACCATAAAAAAGCATGCGTGTCGAGTAACGCCCTCATACATCGAACTCTGGCAAGGGGTCATCGAAATCAGGCATGATAATCACTTTTCCCTTATCAATCCCTGGCTTACGCGGAGAAATGTCATTTGTTGAAAAGGGCAAAATGCGCGCTACAGGCTTTCCGGCTTTTGCAATCACCACTTCCTCGCCGTTCATCACACATTCAAGCAGTTTGGAAAAGTGGGTTTTGGCCTCGTGGATATTATAAGTTGTCATGTCATTCACCTCGTTGGGATTATAGACTAAGCTATGGACTAAGTCAACCGCTTGCCAGGGCGGGCAAGGCATAAAAAAAGCTCCGCGTTTCTGCGGGGCTTTTTTGTTGTTGCGTATTGCGTCCACTCCGCTACGCTACGGGATGATATATTGCGTATTCTCCACCCAATACCCTTCGGGCACGATGTCGCCCAATCACTACCGCTTGTCTCATAATTAACTAAACTTGTTAGCAGAAATTACGAGTAGAAATTTCAATTCTGGTTTAGTTATTTATGCGGCACTCTGTAAATCACTCACTGACTGGCGGTTTTCTTTTTCCTGGGAGAGCGTTTGATCTCGCTGGTGCGCGTGCCGCCCGCCATTTTGTACTGGCTGCTGTCCTTGCCATATTTGACGCCGACGCCCGCCAGCATGCGCGCGCTGAACGGACGCAGTTCCTTTTCGGCGGCGCGCAGGGCATTTTGGGCGTCATCCACCTGCGAAAGCAGCGTGTTGTAGGCCGAGAGTTTGGCCTGCGCACCCTGGATCATGGCCTGATAGGCGGTAAGCGTCAGGCCGTAGTCCAGGTCGAGCGCCGGGTCAATCGACTTCAACGCATCCAGCCGGGCTTGGGCGCTTTCAGTGACGCGGGAGGAACCTTTCCTGTGAGCCATTTTTAATTCTCCTGGTGAATGGGGAGTGAAAGACCTGTGGTTTTCCATTAAGCCGAAATGCAGGCAGTTTACCAAACAAAGGATGAAAGTTTTCTGGTCGAATGGGCGTGTGTGCTGTCCATATCCGCCCATGCCGTCCTGGTGAAGCTGCGCAAACTGCTTTTGAATGTGCGATAACTGTTTGCGGATGTACGATAATTGTTTCGGAACGCTGCACAACTTTTTTCTGACATACGATAACTGTTAGCGAATGTGCCGAAACTGTTCCGCAACGTACAATAACTGTTGTCTGATGCAGGATAACCGTTTCTTGATGTGCAATAATTGTTTTCGGACGCGCAATAATTGTTTATGGACGTACTGCAACTGTTTGTGGACATACGATAACTGTTTCGGTGTGTACAAAAACTCTTTGCGCGCGCACACCGGCAGGTTGTCAACCGGAAGGGGCGGGAGATGCCGGAGGTTGAGGCGACGCAGGCGCTCTTGTTTTTGATGCTATAATTTCTATAGGTCATTTTACCCAAAATGGCTTTACGCCGCAAGGGATTTTGAAATGGCGGGTGGCGAGGCAGACCGTCCATAAGGCGTTGAGCGGCCATTGGACGGGTGAACACGTAGTTAGCCCGCTCGTTGTTAATCAG
>Ga0265327_10002190_pt1 | contig 21461 bp, 15 predicted proteins | sample 41621metaG_FD_202089 | JGI IMG/M metagenome (GOLD analysis project Ga0265327, IMG submission 202089) | Rhizosphere microbial communities from Carex aquatilis grown in University of Washington, Seatle, WA, United States - 4-16-21 metaG | ecosystem: Host-associated > Plants > Roots > Rhizosphere...
TGGATCGCTGTGGGAGACCGAGGTAATGATCACCAGACTCTGGCAGCGCTCCGGGTGGCGCAGCCCCATGAGCAGGTTCAGCTCGCCGCCGTACGAAGTGCCCACCATGTGCGCCCGGCCCAGGCCCAGCGCATCCATCAAGGCCACCAGGTCGGCGGCATGCAGCTCTAAGGTGTACTCGCCTTCGGGGTGCTTGCTCTGCCCCTGCCCGCGCATATCGTAGGTCAGCACGCGGTAGCGCCGGGTCAGGTCCGGCAGCTGGAAGCCCCACGAGGTCGTATTCATGAACACGCCGTTGTTGAGGATCAGCAGTTCGCCGTCCTCCGGCCCCTGGAACTGGTAGTAGAGCTCAACGCCGTTGACGCGCACGTGGGGCATGGCGACTCACCTATGGTGGGAACGGCTCAGGACGGCCGCAGAGCCTTGGCGCGCAGCTTGCCGACGATGCCCGTGGGGAAGCGGTACACGCTCAGGATGAAGAGGATCCCAAGCCACAGCAGCCAGCGGTCGGGGTGCACCAGGTCGCGCAGCAGGGGCACGCTGGCCGTGGCCGTGCTGGCGAATTTCATCAGGTCCTGGAGGTAGTTCTGGACGATGACGAACAGGGTGACCCCCACCACAGAGCCGTAGAGGGTGCCCATGCCGCCGATGACCACCATGAGCAGGATGTCGATCATGATCTCGAAGGAGAGCGACGTGTCCGGCCCGTTGTAGCGCAGCCACAGGGCCAGCAGCGCCCCGGCCAGGGTGGCGAAGCCCGCCGACAGCACGTTGGACCAGGTGCGGTAGACCACGGTGCGGTAGCCCAGGGCCTCGGCCCGGAAGGCATTCTCCCGGATGGCCTGGAGCACCCGGCCGAAGGGCGAGTTCACGATGCGCAGCATGAGGAGGAACAGCACCACGGTGACCGTGAGCAGCAGGTAGAAGGAGATCAGCCGGCCATCCAGGGAAACACCCAGGAAGGGCTTATCTGAGAGTGAAAACCCGGGCGACAGGAGCTCGGGCACCTTGAAGGTGAGGCCGTCCTCCCCGCCTGTGATCTCGGAGAGCTGAGAAGCCAGGGTCTGGAAGGCCGTGGCCACGGCAAGGGTGATCATGGCGTAGAACATGGCCTTCACGCGGAGGCTGAAGAGGCCGATCACCAAGGACAAAATCAAGGACAGGACGAGCGCGGCCAGCACGCCAAGGCCGACGGCGGTCCAGGTGGGCCCCAGGTGGGTGAGTGCGATGGCCACACCATAGGCGCCAATGCCGAAGAACATGGTGTGGGCGAAGGACACGATGCCCGTGTAACCGAGCAGCAGGTCGAAGCTGGAGACGAGCACGATGAAGATGCAGATTTTCGCGGCGACGTTGAGGGCTTTCGCCCCAGGGAATGCGAAGGGTGTGAGGGCCAGGCCGGCGAGGATGGCGACCAGGAGTACGAGCAGCACGCGGCTGCGGGGGAAGTCCCCAGAGAATAGGCCATGGAAGCTCATCGTTTCACCACCGGATAGAGCCCTTGGGGTCGCCACAGGAGCACGATCACCATCAGCAGGATGTTGGAGAAGAGGGCCACCTTGGGGGCCATGAACCCGGCGTAGTTGCTCACCAGGCCCACCAGCAGGGCCCCGATGAAGCAGCCGCCCACGGAACCGAGGCCGCCGATGATGATGACGATGAAGAGCAGCACGTTGATCTGCCCGCCCATCTCGGGGGTGATGGTCTGCTGGTACATGCCCCACATGACGCCGCCCAGGCCGGCCAACGCCGAGCCCGCGACGAAGACGCCGATGAAGAGGCGGCCGATGCGGTAGCCGAGGCTCTCCACCATCTCGCGGTCGTGGACTCCGGCGCGAATGAGGAGGCCCACCTTGGTGCGGCTCAGTACCCAGAACATGGCGGCGAAGACAAAAAGACCCACCACCACGGCGATGATCCGGTATTTCTCCACGGCGGCTTCACCGAACAGCAGGGAGCCACGGAAGGCTGTGGGCAGCGGCAGCGGAATGGCCTGCGCCCCCCAGATGACCTTGATGAGCTCTACGCCGACGATCATGCCGCCCATGGTGATCATGATCTGCTTCAGGGGCTGGCCGTAGACGGGTCGGATGATCAGGCGCTCGAAAGTGAAACCCACCAGCCCCGCCACCGTCATGGCCGCGAGCATGGCCGGAACCACGGCCAGCAGGTTGCGGAGGAGGGATTCGCTCTCGGTCCAGCCCGTCATGCGGCCCAGCACCGAAGTGGCCAGGAAGGCCCCCAGCGTGATGAACACACCGTGGCCGAAGTTGAGGACATCCATCAGGCCGAACACGAGCGTGAGGCCGGAAGCGATGATGAAGATGATCATGCCCATGGCCAGACCGGCGAAGGTGAGCGTGACCCAGGTCGAGAAGGAGCCGACCAGCGGCAGGGCGATCAGGGCGAGCACCGGCAGGAGCAGCAGTGGCAGCCGATCCAGCTTGACCGTCGGAAGGGCCTCCGGGGCCGGTGTGAGGGTGGCGGGGGAACTCATTCGTGCTCCTGACATCACTGATGGGCCGCCAGGGAGAGGCCCAGCAGACGCTGCTGCAGGCTTTCATCCGCGATGAGGTCGGCCATGGCGCCGGCATGGACCACGCGGCCGCCATCCATGACCGCCACCTGATCTCCGAGCTGACGGGCAAAGTTGAAGTTCTGCTCCACGAGGAGGATGGTCGTCTCGGTCTGCTTGAGCTCGCGGAAAGCCGCGATCATGTTCTGGATGATGGCCGGGGCGAGCCCCTTGCTCGGCTCATCGATGAGCAGGAGCTTCCGAGGTTCGATGATGGCCCGGGCCACCGCCAGCATCTGCTTCTGGCCGCCGGACAGCAGGCCGGCCGGGTGCTGCCAGAAGCGCTTCAGAGCCGGAAAGAGGCCGAAGACCCACTCCAGGCGCTTGGCGTCGATGTCCTCGGCCCGGCGGGCGCCACGCGCGGCGAGGATCATGTTCTCGCAGACCGTGAGATCGGCGAAGATGCCCATGTTCTCTGGCACGTAGCTGATGCCGTGATGGGCGATCTCGGGCGTGGGCAGGGTGCTGAGGTCCTCACCATCCAGGCGGATGGTGCCAGCGGAAGCCTGCCACAGGCCCATAATGGTCCGGAGGGTGGTGGTCTTGCCGGCGCCGTTGCGGCCCAGCAGCACGGTCAGCTCGCCCCTCGGCACGGCGAGGTCCACGCCGTGGAGAATGTGGTAGGCGCCAATGTGCGTGTGCACGCCTTCGAGGTGCAGCAGGGTGGCGTTCATCGGCTCACCTCAACACCCAGATAGGCTTCCTGGACGATGGGCGAGGCGATCACCTCAGTCGGTTCGCCATCGGCCACCAGAACCCCGTTGTGCAGGACGATGATGCGGTCGGCCAGCTCGCGCACCACGTCCATCTTGTGCTCGACCAGCAGGATCGTCTTGTCGCTGCGGGCTTTCAAGGAGCGGATCAGGTCGAGGATCACCGGCACCTCGTCGACACTCATGCCGGCGGTCGGCTCGTCGAACATGAAGACGTCGGGTTCCAGCGCCATCAGGATGCCAACCTCCAGCTTCCGCTGGTCGCCATGGGGCAGCGCACTGGCGGCCGCATCCCGCTTCCCGGTGAGGGCAACGGTTTCCAGCACCTCCTCGGCCTTGCCGATCAGCTCGCGGTGGTTGCTCCAGATGCTCCAGAGGTTGAGCCCCAGGCCAGCGCGGGACTGCACCGCCAGGCGGATGTTCTCCAGCACGGTCAGATTGGGAAAGAGGTTGGTCAGCTGAAAGGCCCGGCCGATGCCGCGGTGGCTGCGCTGGGGCGCTGAGAGGCCGCTGATGTCTTCCCCATGCAACAGGACGCGACCCGCCGTCGCCCTGAGCTGGCCTGAGATCAGGTTGAAGTAGGTGGTCTTGCCGGCCCCGTTGGGCCCGACGATGGCGGTCAGCGTGCCGGGCGCAAAGCCGCAAGACACAGCATTGACTGCCACGTGCCCACCGAAGCGGATGGTGAGTTCCTGGGTTTCCAAAGCAAAGGTCATGGTGACTCGTTCAAATGGGAGCTGCAGCGCTGGCAGAGCCCAGCCTTGCTTCCGGTGGACGCGGAGGCGCGGCTGGGCCCTGCAGGGATCAGCGCTTGTTGCGGATGGGAATGACCATCTCTTCGATCTTGATCTCACGCACGAGCTCGGGGATGGCCCAGGCCACGGCGGGATCCACTTTGATCTTGAAGTGGTACATGGACTGCAGGGCCTGGTGATCCTCCTTGCGGAAGATCATCTTGCCCTTCGGCGTCTCGAAGGACATGCCCTCCATGGCGGCGATCAGCTTCTCGGTGTCGACGGAGCCACCTGTCTTCTTGAGGGCCTCGACGACCGCGATGCCGGCAGCCATGCCGCCTGCAGTGAAGAAGTCGGGAGGTGCGTTGTTGAACCGCTTCTTGTGTTCCACCACAAACCAGTCGTTCACCTTGTTCTTGGGGCTCTCATAGTAGTAGTAGGCTGCGCCTTCAAGCCCCGGGAACGGCTTGTAGAGGGCCAGGGCAGGCAGGATATTGCCGCCAGTGGCGATCTCGATGCCATAGCGCTCGGGCTTCAGATCCGCAATCTTGAAGGCGTTGCTGCCGGCCCAGTTGATGAAGATGATCTTGCGGCCCGGCAGGCCCTTGAGCTTGTCGAAGAGCCGCTGCGCACCAGCGGTGAAATCGCTCGTCGCCGGCGGAAGGTATTCCTCGTGCACCAGCTTGGCCTGCTTGATGGAGCCACGGAAGGCCGCCACAAAGTCCCGGCCGAAGGCGTTGTCCTGCGCCATGGTGGCGATGCTGACACCCGGCTTGTCGAGGACGATGGCGTTGGACACCGCGTCCTGGGAGGAGCAGCGGCCGGTGCGGAAGATGTACCGATTCCACTTGATCCCGGTGATGTCGTCGGCTACAGCCGGCTCGACCAGAAGGATCTTCTTGAACTGTTCGGCCACGGGGAGCATCGCCAGCGCCGCGCCTGAGCTGGTGGGACCGATCGCGATGGCTGCCTTGTCGTCTGCGTAGGCGGCTTCGAGCATGGACTTGGCCACGTCAGGCTTGCCCTGGGTGTCCTTCTCGATGACCACCAGCTTGTGGCCGTTCACAACCATGGTGCCCTTGGTGGCGTACTCGAGGCCCAACAGCAGGCCGTCCTGCGTCTGCTTGGCATATGCCCCCAACACCCCCGTCTTGTCGTAGACATGGGCGATCTTGATGTCCTGGGCCAGGAGTCCGGTACACAGGAGTGAAAGCACGCATCCTGTCAGGGTCTTGCGGTTGAGTTGCATGGTATCTCCCTGGGTGTGGGCAAAGGGGGACGCCGGCCAAATGGCACCGGCGTCCCGTCAGTCCGCCTTCGTTTGGTGGGGTGCCTGGGCCGGGCCCGGGTCACCCTCCGCGAAAGCTAGAACCAGTAGTTCAGGATGATGCCGACCTGATGCCAGCTCTCACCCTTGGCGATGGCGCTGCCACCGAAGGGGCTGTAGCCGGAGAGGAAGGGCTGGTAGTAGGCATTCGCATCGTTGTCGAGCTTGGTGTAATACACGCCCAGGAAGGCGCGCTTGGTCAAGGCGTAGTCGTAGACCAGATTCAGCTGCTTGGCGCCGGAATCGCTAATGGAAGAGGTGCTGCCTGCCTTCCCGTACGTGAAGTAGACCGCATGGTCGCCGAATGAGTAGGAGATGGGCACTTCAATGCTCGTCCGCTTGGAATCAGTCAAGCTGGAGCCTCCGGCGGCGAGGGCGGTGGAGATGCCGTTGACCATGTCAGTGCTGTCGGTGACGATTCCAACTTTCAGGCCCTGCCACTTGTAGGAGAGGCCCAAGCGGGTGGCTTTCAATTCTGCATTGGGAGCGGAGTCCAGAACGCCCTGGAACTTCTGGTCCAGGTAGCTGGCCATGAAGGAGAATCCATGACCGTTGTAGAGCCCCTTGGCATAGATGGTCGAACCGCTCTCGTACTGGGTGGTATTGGCAGCGGCGGTCCACATGTTCTGGGCGCCTGCAGGATTCTTCGAATAGGCCAGGGAGAAGTTCAGGAGGCTTTCGGTATCCGGCTTGAAGGTGATCGAATCGTAGCGGACCACATTGCGGGAGCGGGTGTTTCCGAGGATGTTTTTGGTGGAGGGTGTGATGGCACCAGTGGCACTGACCCCAAAAGTGTTGTAGGTGGACAGCAAATTGAAGGTGCCCAGGCCGTTGGCGTCCCAAATCCGATAGCTCTCACCGGGCTGCTCGAGTGCGGAGGCCAGGTAGCCAGCGGAAATGGTGTCGGTGTAGTAGAGCGTGGACTTGCCAACAATGACGGTTCCATATGGGGAGGACACGCCGCCCCAAGTGTCACCGTCTGCAAAGCCCGTGGCGTCGTTGACAGCAAGGTTTGCCGGAGCGCCTCCCACGGCCGGAAGCAGAGGGTCGCCCGGACGGACATTGGGAGTGAACCGGCTCTCCAGCCGGAAGATCACGTTCCAGCCCTTGGTGATTTCGGAGGTGCTGGCAATGATCAGGCGGGACGTGTTGTCGTCCACATGGAACTCGTTCGCCGTATTGCGGCCAGCCGTTGCATTGCCTTGGCTGATCGCGGATTCTTTCATGCCTACGGACAAGAGCCCGGAGATCGTGATGTTGGTGGAGCCGGTGACCGGGATTCCCTGGCCCCAGCTGGGCAAGGCAGCCAAGGCCGAAGCGGCGGCGACGACAGTGAAGCGGATGTTCATGGCCTGTCCTTTATGTGTGTTGGCCGGGGTCTGTGCCCACGGACCAAGGGTTGGGGGAGGTGGAACGGTGGAGCAGGAGAAGTGCGGATAGGTTAGACCCGTTCGAAAATGGCGGCGATGCCTTGGCCTCCGCCAATGCAGAGGGTCACCAGGGCATAACGGCCCCCGGTGCGGTGCAGTTCATGGATGGCCTTCACCACGAGGATGGCGCCCGTGGCTCCGATGGGATGGCCGAGCGCCACGGCGCCGCCATTGGGGTTGGTCTTGGCCGGGTCGAACTCCAGCGCCTTGGCCACGGCCAGGGCCTGGGCGGCGAAAGCTTCATTGGCCTCGATCACATCAATATCCGAAAGCTTGAGCCCGGCACTGAGCAGGGCCTTGCGGACTGCGGGAATGGGACCTTCGCCCATGTAGCTGGGGTGCACGCCCCCGAGGCCCCAGCCAGCCACGCGGGCGATGGCCTTTGCACCCGCCTGGGCCGCAGCTTTTCCCGAAGCCAACACCAGGGCGGCGGCGCCATCGTTCAGGCTGGAGGCGTTGCCCGCCGTGACGGTGCCACCCTCGGACTTGAAGGCGGGCCGCAGCTTGGCGAGATCGGCCAGCGTGTCACCCGAGCGGACGTGCTCATCCTTGTCGAAGATGATGGTGCCCTTCTTGGTGCTCTGCTCGATCGGGAGGATCTGTTCCTTGAACCGGCCCTCGGCGATGGCGTGCGCCGCACGGCGGTGGGACTCCACCGAGTAGGCGTCCTGCTCTTCCCGGCTGATGCCCCACTTCACCGCCAGATTCTCGGCCGTGATGCCCATGTGCGTGCCCTCGAATGGGTCGGTCAGAGCCCCGACCATCATGTCGAGCAATTTGGTATCCCCCATGCGCGCCCCCCAACGCGCATGGGGCATCAGGTAACCGGCACGGGTCATGGACTCCACGCCGGCCCCGATGGTTACGTCGGCTTCACCCAGGGCGATCTGTTGGGCGGCATTGACGACCGCCTGCAGGCCCGATCCGCACAGGCGGTTGACGCCCATGGCCTGCGAGTCGTGGCTCATGCCGCCGCGCACGCAGGAGACCCGGGACACGTACATGTCCTTGGGTTCCGTGTGGATGATGTGACCGAAAAAGCCCTGTTCCACGCTGCCGGGGTCGATGCCCGCGCGACGGATGGCTTCCGTCACCACGCGCTGACCCAAGTCCGTGGGAGCGAAATCCTTCAGGCCGCCGTTGTAGTCGCCAATGGCGGTTCGTACGCCACTCAAAACCAGGATGTCTCGCTGAACGCCCATGAGTCCCTCCTTCCCGGCCCTAGGCCATGTGCAGGCCGCCGTTGATGTTGAGGGTCGCGCCGGTCATGTAGCCCGCGAGGTCGGAAGCCAGGTAGACCACCAGACCGCCGATCTCTTCCGGCTTGCCGAAGCGCTGCATGGGTACGGACATGCGGATGGTTTCGCGCACATCTTCCCGGATGGCCATGACCATGTCCGTGCCGATGTAGCCCGGGGCGATGGCATTCACGGTCACGCCTTTCGTGACCAGCTCCTGCGCGAGGGCCTTCGTGAAGCCCAGGCACCCGGCCTTCGCGGCGGAGTAGTTGGCCTGGCCTGCCTGGCCCTTAACGCCGTTCACCGAGGAGATGTTGATGATGCGGCCAAAGCCCCGCTCGGCCATGCCCGGCGAGATGGCATGGGTCACGTTGAAGAGGCTGGTGAGGTTGGTGGAGATGACCGCATCCCACATGGCCCGGTCCATCTTCGGGAAGAACTTGTCGCGCGTGATGCCTGCATTGTTCACGAGCACGTCGATGGGTCCGAGGGCCTGGGTGACCGCCGCGGCCATGGCAACGCAGCCAGCCTCATCTGTGACATCAGCTTCAGCCATGAAGAAGTCAAAGCCCAGGGCTTTCTGGGCGGCCAGCCACTCTGCGGCGGACGGGAAGTTTGGCAGGCAGTTGGCGGCCACCTGATAGCCCTCCTTAGCCAGGGCCTGGCAGATGGCTGTGCCCAATCCACCCATGGCGCCAGTGACGAGAGCGACTTTCTTGGTCATAACGGGTCCTTAGATAAAACGCCTGAAGTCCATCAGACGGTGTGGAACGGTTTGCAGAACGGGCCAGGAGATTCCTGGCCGCTGTCTCCTTGTGTGAAGACATCCCGTAGCTGTGCCCATGGCAGTTCAACCATCATTCAGCTCGCCCATAAGAAGTGAATCATCTCTCATCTGAGATACGCCCATTCTTCGAACTCCTCAAGAGAGAATCTTCACCAAAGGTTTTTTGTGATGTAGGCAACTTGGCGGGCCCAACAGTCAAGCCTGTGGGGGGTTTGATGGTCTTTCCAGTGTATTGAAATTAAGTGCTTTGATTGTATATTTTGCGGTTTAAAAGTAATTTAATGCGTGAATTATAATCATGAATCTTGAATCAACTCTCATTTGCTCCAACCTGCCCAGGGTCCAGTTCCCCATACTCGCCAGGCGGGCAAGGGCGGAGGCCCGGCACGCCGCGCCAGGCCTCCGATGGACTGCATGTCTCAGACCGCAATGGTGTCCTTGTGGGTCTCCTTGGCGAAGTAGACCGCCACGACGGTGACCACCACCAGACCGATCATGTAGTAGGCGATGTAGGTTGCACCCTTGCCTGCTGCCACACCCTGGGCAAGGAGGTAGGTGGCCACCAGCGGCGAGAGGCCACCCGCGAAGATGGAGGCCAGCTGGTAGCCCAGGGAGGCGCCACTGTAGCGCACCCGCGCCGAGAACATTTCGGACAGGAAGCTGGCCTGGGGACCATACATGGCCGCATGACCGAAGCAGACGGGGATGATGATGGCCATGGAGATGATCCAGGGCTCCTTGGTGCCCAGCATCCAGAAGAAGGGGAAGGCCAGGAGGCCGCAGGCGATGGCGCCATACATGTAGACTGGACGCCGGCCGAGCTTGTCGGAGAGCGCACCCCAGCCCGCACAGAAGAAGATGCCCAGGAAGGCCGCCCAGAGCAGCCCGTTGAGGCCGACCACGCGCGGCACCTTGAGATGCGTCGAGATGTAGGTCAGGGAGAACACGGTGAAGACGTAGAAGAGGCCGTTCTCGGCGAAGCGTGCGCCCATGGCGATGAAGATGTTCTTCGGATGCTTGGTGATGGCCTCGATGATGGGCATCTTGGCTTCCTGCTTCTGCTCTTTCAGCTTCTCGAAGACTGGAGACTCGGCGATGGTCATCCGGATCCAGACGCCCACGGCCACCAGCAGGAAGCTGACGAGGAAGGGGATGCGCCAACCCCAGGAGAGGAAATCCGCCTCAGGCAGCTTGGAGACCGCACGGAAGACCAGGGTGGAGGCCAACAGCCCCACGAAGGCGCCGAGCTGAGGCCAGGAGCCGTAGAAGCCGCGCCGGTGAGCCGGAGCGTGCTCCACCGCCATGAGCACCGCACCGCCCCATTCACCGCCCAGACCAAAGCCCTGAGCCAGGCGCATGGTCACCAGGAGGATGGGCGCCCAGATGCCGATGGACGTGTACGTGGGCAGCAGGCCGATGATGGCGGTGGCGATGCCCATGATCATCAGGGTGAGGTAGAGCATCTTCTTGCGGCCGATCTTGTCACCGTAATGGCCGAACACAATGCCACCCAGCGGGCGCGCGATGAAGCCCACCGAAAAGGTGGCAAAGGCCAGGAGGGTTCCCACCAGGGGATCGAAGTTGGGGAAAAACAGCTTGTTGAAGACCAGCGCGGCGGCGGTGCCGTACAGGAAGTAGTCGTACCACTCGATGGAGGTTCCGATCAGGCTGGCCAGGGCCACCTTCACGATCTGCTGATACTCCTGCGTCGGAACGCTGGATTGGGTTTGGGCCTGCGCCACGGGATGCTCCTGGGTTGAGGGTTGAAGAGGAAAGCTGGGGGGGATTGGGGGAAGTGGATGCCGCCAGGCCTCAGGCCTTGGGCAGCAGGTTCAAGAGGCCCATGGGTGCGTCGCGGAAGATGCACTCGGGCATGAGACGAAGATCAGGCGCGATGGCCGGCGTGAAGTCCATGTGGGCGAGAATGTCGCGATCCAGATCGATGCCCGGGGCGATTTCGATGAGCTCCAGCCCCTTCTCGATGAGGCGGAAGACGCACCGCTCCGTGATGTAGAGCACCCGCTGGCCTTGACGGAAGGCGACTTCCCCGCTGAAGGTGCGGTGCTCAACCTCCTGGAGGAACTTCCGGGTGACGCCTTCCTTGACGATGCGCAGCGCCCCGTCAGAGGCGAGCACTTCCAGGCCGCCGGCCGTGAAGGTTCCCACGAAGACCACCGTCTTCGCCGATTGGGAGATGTTGATGAAGCCCCCCGCACCCGCGAGCCGGGTGCCGAACTTGCTGACGTTCAGGTTCCCGTGTCGATCTGCCTGGGCCAGCCCAAGAAAGGCGAGGTCGAGTCCACCGCCATCATAGAAATCAAACTGCGAGGGCTGGTCGATCACGGCCGAGCTGTTCGAGCCGGCGCCGAAGCTCATGCCCGCCGCCGGCACACCGCCGATGACGCCGGGCTCCGTCGACAGGGTCATCAGATCGGAGGCGCCTTCCTCCACTGCCACGGCGGCGATGCCCTCAGGCATGCCGATGCCCAGATTGACCATGCAGTTGGGCTTCAGCTCCAGCGCCGCCCGCCGGGCGATGACCTTCCGGTCGCTGAGTTCCATCGCCTCCAGGGAGGACATGGGAATGCGGATCTCACCACTGTAGGCGGGGTTGTACTGCTCACCGAAGGTCTGCATGTGGTACTCGGGGCACTCCGCCAGCACCACATAATCCACCAGCACGCCCGGCACCTTCACCTGCCGCGGATTCAGCGTACCGCGGTCCGCGAGGCGCTCAACCTGGACGATGACCTTTCCACCGCTGTTGTGCACGGCCATGGCGATGGCCTGGGCCTCCAGGGTGAGGGCTTCGCGCTCCATGGTGATGTTGCCATCGGGATCCGCCGTGGTACCGCGGATGATGCCGATTTGAAGGGGAAAGGCCTTGTAGAAGAGGTAATCCTGGCCATGGAGGGTCAGGTGCTCGACCAGGTTTTCGGAGGTTCGCGCATTGATCTTTCCGCCACCGAACAAGGGATCCACGAAGGTCCCCAGGCCAATGCGGGAGATGGTTCCGGGTTTGCCGGCGGCGATGTCGCGGAACAGATGCGTGATGATGCCCTGGGGCAGGTTGTAGCCATCGATTTTCTCGGCCAGAGCCAGGGCCTGCAGCTTGGGGGCCAGCCCCCAGTGCCCGCCGATCACCCGCGCGACCAACCCCTCATGGCCGAGGTGATTCAAGCCGCGGGTCTTGCCATCGCCCTGCCCCGCCGCGTAGATCAGGGTGAGGTTCCGAGGAGCCAATGTCTCCAAGAATCGCTGCTCAAGGGCGACGGCGATGTTCTCCGCAAAGCCGATTCCCACAAAGCCGCCGGTGGCCACCACATCGCCATCCTGGATGGCGGCGACCGCCACAGCGGCCGTGGTGACCTTGCTCCGGCGAAGTGATGGGACTCCTGTCGGTACACAGGGGTCCGATGTGGTCGGCATGGCAGCTCCAGATTGTTGGGGGTATCCAGAGCGTCAGAGCAACTTCATTGCCAATTCGACCAAAGCTTATAATTTTTTTTATATCAATACTTAAAAAATCTGTTTGCACGCAGTCTGTCTCTAGATCGAGATGCAGCCTTGTCGAAGAAGTGGATTCCATCCCGGTTTTTTAGGGAGACCACGCCATCCCTGCCAACGATTTCCAGGCTCAGTCTCCAGTCGGAGACGAGTCTCCTTTTGGAGACACAATGTGAAGAGCACTCATCCGCTTGTAGAACGTGGCCCGACCGATTCCCAGGCACCGCGCGGCCTCCACCACCTTGCCCTGGGCAGCTTTGAGGGCGGCTTCCAGAACCTGCCGCTCCGCCTCCGCCATGGCCTCGGCGTAGGAGATTCCACCCTGGACGCGCGTCGAGGTACAGGGGAGGTCGGGAGCCACCTTGATCAGCCCCCGGAAGTCCGCGACCTCCAGGCGGACCTCGTCGGTGTTCATCACCGCCCGCTCGAGCACATTCCGCAGTTCCCGCACGTTACCGGGCCAGGTGTGGCAACTCAGAAAGTCCATGGCCTCCGGACTCAGCTCCCGGGCGAAGGTGCCGCTCTCCAGGACGGACTTCTCGAGGAGGTGCTCGCAGAGCAACTCCAGGTCGCCCTGTCGCTCCCGCAGCGGGGGCAGCGGGATGTTCAAGACGTTCAGCCGGTAGAAGAGGTCCTTCCGGAAGTGGCCGGAGGCCACCATGGCTTCAAGGTCCCGACTGGTGGCGGCGAGGATGCGCACATCCACCGTGATGACGCGGTTCGAGCCCAGGGGCTCGCACTCATGCTCCTGCAAGACGCGCAGCAGCTTTGCCTGCAGGGGCAGAGGCAGGTCACCGATCTCATCCAGGAAGAGGGTGCCACCATTCGCCAACTCGAATTTTCCGGGTCGCGGTTTCTTGTCCGCGCCGGTGTAGGCCCCGGGTGCCACCCCGAAGAACTCAGCCTCCATCAGTGTCTCGGGAATGGCCGCCATGTTCACGGTCACGAAGGGCTGATCGCACCTGGGCCCGCCGGCGTGGATGGCGTGCGCCAACAGCTCCTTGCCCGTGCCCGTCTCACCGCAGAGCAGGACCGGCGCCTGCAGCTGGGCCGCCCGCCGGGCCAGCCGCTTCACCTCCATGGTGGCGGGGCTGTCTCCGATGAATGAGGAGAACGTGTACTTGGTGCGCCGGACCTCGGCCAGCTTCTTGTTGGCTCGGGCCAGCTCGGTCTGCAGCTTCGAGAACCGCTCGAACAGCGGCTTCAGCGATTCGTAGTGGCTGAACAAGGCGAAGCCCACAGCCCCCAGCACCTCTCCGCCTTCATCCCGGATGGGCATGCGCATGACCACGAAGGACTGGTTCGCCGCCTCCAACAGGTCGAGGAGGATGGGCTGGCCCGTCACCACCACCTGGCGCATGAGGCTGTTGGGGATGATGGCCTCGATCTCCTTGCCGATGGCCAGCACGGGATCGATGTTCAGGCGGGCCGCATAGCGGTCGTTGATCCACACCACCCGAGCACCTTTGTCCACGATGACTGTTCCTTCGCACAGTCCCTCGAAGCAGTCGAACATCGACTGCATGGCTTTGTGCTGAAGCAGGGAAGGATCCTGCAGCGAGAGGAAGTGCCTGGTCACGGATGGGCCTGGTTGGAGAAGGACCCCGATTCTACCCTGCCTTGGCCTTCCCTTCGAAAAAGGGAAAGGACGCTGCCGGAAACCCAGTCAGCGTCCTTGGGTGGTACCGGTGGTCGGACTCCGATTCCCGCCGCGTGGCTGGCTGGCCCCGGCGCTTTTCACGCAGAATGCCACATCCAGTGGCCTTCTGCGTGGCGCCTACCGGGCCGCCATCCGCGACTTCGAGTCGCCCACCAAGCGGAAGGGCCCCTGCGGGCCCTTCGGAGCTGGTACCGGTGGTCGGACTCGAACCGACACTCCTTTAGAGGGAAACGGATTTTGAGTCCGTCGCGTCTGCCATTTCGCCACACCGGCCAGAACGCCCAGGATATCGCAGGGGTGCGGGTTTTCAAAGCGCCGTGAGCGGGATGCGGCGTCCGGCCCCGAAGGCCTTGGGGCTCACCTTGAAGGCAAAGGGCAGCTGGCGGCGCTTGAACTCGGTGCGGCGCAGCAATCCCAAAATCCGTGGCAGTGAGGCGCGGGCCTGTGCCAGGGCCGGGCCCTCCAACAGCAGCGCGAGATCGTCGGCAAGGCCTTCCTCAGGCCGCTGGGCTTCCAGCGCGGCACCCAGGATCGCGTCAAGCTGAGCGTAGGGCAGCAGGCTGGCTTCGTCGGTTTGATCTGGTCGCAACTCAGCCGTGGGCGGGCGCTCGAGGACGCCGCGCGGTACCGACTCACCCAGGTCCCGGGCCATGGCGTAGACGCGGGCCTTGAGGCAGTCGCCCAGAGGTGAGAACGCCCCGATGCCATCGCCGTAGAGCGTGAAGTACCCCGTGGCGGCCTCGCTCTTGTTGCCGGTGTTCAGCACCGCCACGCGGTCCGTGCCCAGGCGCGCCTGGATGGCCGGCTCCGTGGTGAGGGCCATCAACAGGCTTCCGCGGCAGCGGCTCTGGAGGTTCTCATCCGTCAGGCCGAAGGTCCGGTCCGGAAGAGCTTGCGCCAGCGCTGCTTCGAAACCGGCAAAGGGCGCATCCGCATCCAGGCGGAGGAAACCCATGCCCAGGTGCCGCGCCTGCGCCTCGGCGAAGCCCGTGCTCGCCTCGCTGCTGAAACGCGTGGGCAGAGCGGCGCCCAGCACCCGCTCGGGCCCCAGGGCCTCGACCGCAAGTGCGGCGGCCACCGCGCTGTCGATGCCTCCGGATAGTCCCAGCACCAGCGCCTGGAGGCCCTGCTTGGCAAGGTTGTCGCGGATCCCCGTCACCAGCGCCTTCCGCAGCCAGGGGCCTTCCGCCACGCTGCGCCACGGTTGTCCCGGCGCGGCGGGGTCGACCATCAGCACCCCTTCGTGGAAGGGCGTGCCGCCCTGCCAGCGGCCATCGGGCAGCGCCAATCCCGAGCCGCCATCAAAGAGCAGCCAGCTTTCAGCACCCACGCGGCTGGCATAGGCCACGGGCACACCATGCTTCTGCGCCAGGCCCGGCAACAGTCGACGCCGCTGCGCCTCCTTGGAGGGAATGGCCCAGGGCGCGGTTCGGCCCTCGGGCAGCCAGCTGCCCAGGGCGCTGGGACTGGCGCTGGCGTTGAGGATCAGCGTAGCGCCGGCGGCGGCCAGGTCGGCGATGGGATCCATGCCATAGCCCACCGGCGCATTGCCCAGTTGGGGATCTGCCCACAGGTCTTCGCAGATGGAGAGCCCGATCCGCTGGGCGCCGAAGGCCACCAGAGGTTGGGGCGAAGCATCCGGTTCGAAGTAGCGGTGTTCGTCGAAGACGTCGTAGCTGGGCAGCACGCGCTTGCGGGCGCAGTGGCGCAAGGCTCCGCCCTCACACCACCAGAGCTCGTTCCACAGCCGCCCGGAGGGCGCGGGCCGGGCGGTTCCGAACAGCAGCGGCACGGATCCCGCCAGCGCGGCCAACCGATGCGATTCGGCCTCGATGCGGCGGCGCATGCCGGGCTCCCAGAGGCGGTCCTCCAATAGATAGCCAGGAATGGCCAGCTCCGGCGCCAGGACGAGCTCCGCTCCCGCGGAGACGGCTTCGGTGTAAGCCGCTTCCACCACGAGCCCATTACCCTCGGGGTCGCCGAGTCGGGCGTTGAGCTGAAGCAGCGCGATCTTCACGCGCCGCCTCGTGCGGCGCGCCCTTCGGGCTTCGGCTTGACTCGCGCCCTTGGCGCTCGCCCCTTCGGGGCCGTCTGCTCCGCCGCCGGTCCTATTCGCCTGCGGCGAATGGTCGCCAAAGTGGCACTCCGCTCCTGCTTCGTCCTCATCCCTTCACCTTACCAGCGGATCTCTGCGCAGGTTCCACCTTCGGGCCGCTGCCTCAGGCGCAGGTCGGCCCCCTGGGCATTCAGCCACTTCAAAGCCAGAGGCAGGCCCAGCCCCGTGCCGTCGGGGCGACCGCTCTCGAAGGGCCGCAGCATGCGGATGGCCGTGTCCTCCGACAAACCCTGTCCATCATCCAACACATCCAAGCCTCGATCGGAAATCCTCACCACCACGCGTCCGCCCATCGCAGTGGCCTGGCAGGCATTCTCAAGGAGGTTCACCAGCGCCTGATGCAGCAACACGGGATCCCCCACCGCACTGCCATGGCCCTCGCACAGAAGGGTGCGGCCCTGGCTGACCGGACGCCGCTTCAACTCCGCCACCGCCTGGGCGGCCACGTCCTCCAGGCACAGGGTCTCAGAGATGGGCTCCAGGGGTTTGGCCCACTGGAGGAACCGCTGCACCAGCCGCTCCAAGTCCTCGGTCTCCTCCAGCAGTGTCTGCGCCGCTTCCCCATGGCCGGCACGTTTCAGCAGCTGCCCCTGCCCCTTCAGCACTGCCAGTCCATTCTTCAGCTGATGCGCCACCCCGGCGGTCATCTCACCCAGCTCGGCGAAGCGCTCCCGAAGCTGACGCCGGCGTTCGTCCAGTTCCGCCTCGGTGACATCCTCAAACTGCACCAGGGCCCCGATGCGATCCGGCGCCTCGATCCGCTGGATCCGCCAGCGGCGACCCGCGGCCTCCAGGCGGTGGGCCGGCCCGGGGTCACGCTCCAGAGCCTCGACCAACCAGGGGAAGGGCTGCAGCACAAAGGCCGCCTCGAGCCCCACTACCCCGGATGTGACTCCCAACAGTTCCTGGCCCCGGCGGTTCAGGGCCGCCAGGCGATGGCGCCCATCCACCCAGACCAGGCCCATGGGCAGGGCGTCCAGCAGGCGTTCATGGACGGTCCTGAGCTCGCCAAGGGAAGCCGCCAGTTCGCCGCGCTCCCGCAGGCTGCCCGACACCGCCGAGAGCACGAGGGATTCGGGATCGCCGGGCGTGCGCCGCTTCAGGCGCGCCCAGCGGATCAGCCAGAGGATCAGTCCGCCCAGGGCGATCCCGAGGGGGAGGGCCATCACAAGCCAGGCCTGGACGCGGGGATTCATCGGACCACACCCCCACCAAGACCGGCAAAGGTCGCCGTGCCTCGTTCGATGCGTGCTTCCTGCGCCGGGTTCATGCCCTCAGGTTATGCTGATTTTCATGGACAGGCAGCCCATCTACATCGTCTCCGGTGGATCCGGCGAGACCGCGCACCGCATGGTGCAGGCCGCCCTCACGCAGTTCGCCATGGGGGAGAGCTCCGCCCTGGTGCGGCGCTTCCAGAACGTGCGTTCGCAAGAAGACCTGGACCGGGTGCTCGACATGGCCGCCGAGAAGCGGGCCGTCATCATCCACACCACCGTGTCGCGCGAGATGCGCGACTACCTGGACAAGCGCTGCTCGGAGCTGCGCCTCACGCAGGTGGATCTGTTCGGCAACCTGCTGGACACGCTGGCGCTGTACCTCCGTGAGCGGCCCGAAGAGCGTCCCGGCAGCTTCCACGCCGTGGGCGACAAATACTTCCGTCGCATCGAGGCCATCGAGTTCGCCTTGAAGTTCGACGATGGCATCGACATGGGTGGGCTGGTGGATGCCGACATCGTGCTGGTGGGCATCAGCCGTACCAGCAAGACCCCACTGTCCATGTATCTCGCCATGGAGGGCTTCAAGGTGATGAACGTGCCCCTGGTGCCCGGCGTGCCGCTTCCGCCCGAGCTGGCCACCATCCCCCAGGGCCGCATCGTGGGCCTGACCATCCAGGCGGACCGCCTACAGGAGATCCGCGCCTACCGCCTGAAGCGCCTGGGCGCCACCGGCAGTGCCGACAGCTACAGCGACATGGGCCGCATCCTGGAAGAGCTGGCCTACGCCGACGATGTCTTCAAGCACCACCGCCGCTGGCCCGTGCTGGATGTCACCGGGCGCAGCATCGAGGAGACCGCCGGCCTCGTGCTGGACCGCGTCTTCGGCAAGGAACGCGCGGTTTAGAGTTCGCTTTCCAGGCGCGCTACGAGCGTCTGCAGGATCTTGATCCGGCCGTAGTACTTGTTCTCGCTCTCCACGAGGGTCCAGGGCGCGGTCTCCGTGCTGGTGCGGTCCAGCATGTCGCAGATGGCGGCTTCATAGGCGGGCCACTTCTCGCGATTCCGCCAATCCTCGTCGGTGATCTTGAACCGCTTGAAGGGCGTGGTCTGCCGCTGCTCGAAGCGCCGCATCTGCTCTTCCTGGCTGATGGAGAGCCAGAACTTCTGAAGGATCGTTCCATTGCGGGCGAGCTGATCCTCGAAATCGTTGATCTCGCTGTAGGCCCGCTGCCAGTCGGCTTCCGAGCAGAAGCCTTCCACCCGCTCCACCAGCACGCGGCCGTACCAGCTGCGGTCGAAGATCGCCACCTTGCCCCGGCGGGGAAGGTTGCGCCAGAAGCGCCACAGGTAGGGCTGGGCCCGTTCCTCCTCCGTGGGCGCGGCCGTGGGGTAGATGTGGTAGCGACGGGCGTCGAGCGAGGCCGTGATGCGGCGGATGCTGCCGCCCTTCCCTGCGGCGTCCACGCCTTCAAAAGCCAGCACCATGGAGTGCTTGCGCAAGTTGCGATGACGGGCCAGCAGGTTCAGGCGCCCCTGGAGGATGAGCAGCTGTTCCTCGTAGTCCTTCTTTTCCATCCGCTTGGTGAGATCCAGGGCCCGCAGGACATTCATGCTATCGATGGACGTCCGGGGCAATGCGGACACGATGGAGGCCGGTGGTGCGGGATGCTCCAGGCGCGCGCGCATGCGCTCCAGCAGGATCTTCCCCACCGTGAGCTTCTGGTAGCGCGGGTCAGTGGCCTCCACCACAATCCAGGGCGCCTCGCCCGTGCTGGTGGCGCGCAGGGAGCGCTCGGCCACCTGGCGGAAGGTGTCGTACATCTCGAAGTGCTTCCAGTCGCGTTCCGTCACCCGCCAGCGGGTCCTGGGATCCTTCTCCAGCCCCTTCAGGCGCTTCTTCTGCGCGTCCTTGCTCAGGTGCATCCAGAACTTCAGCACCAGGGCGCCCTCCTGGATGAGCATCCGTTCGAAGCGCGCGATGCGGCCCATGTCCTGATCCAGTTCCGAGCTTTTGATGCGGCCATGGGCCCGTTCGAGGATGGGCCAGCTGTACCAGGAACCATCGAAGATGCCCATGCGGCCCTTGGGCGGCAGGATGCGCCAGTAGCGCCACATGTGGGGCCGTTCCCGCTCCTCGTCCGTGGGTTCATCCAGGCCGTAGGTCTGGATGTGGCGGGGATCCATCCACTCGTTGAGCGTGTTCACCGTCTCGCTCTTGCCCGCCCCATCCACACCCGCCACGAGGATGATCACCGGGAACTTCGCGGCGGTCAGGTCGTACTGCGCATCCAGCAGCGCCTCACGCAGGGCCGGGACTTCCTTGTCCCAGACCTCCTTGGTGACCTTGTGGCCAAGTTCCGCGGATTCGAACATGGTTCCTCCGGGACGGATGTGCCTCAGCTTTCGGCGCGGACCTCACGATAACTGATTTCGAGGCGCCAGCCCCATGGAATGATGGGCCCAGGATCTTCGTCCTCGAGGCCATCCAGCCCGCCATCACCCGCACTCGGCGGATGTTCTTTGAGCCTTCCTCGCCCAGTTCGGCGAGGAGCGGGCGCTGCCGGAGCTCGCCGCTCCCACCGAGTAGCTCAGTATTCGTTCGCCAGGTCGCCCGCCCGAATCTGCTTCTCGAAGGGCTGGAAGACCAGGGCGCCAGCGGTCTGCGCGATCCACTCGGCCACGCGGATGCCATCCACGGCCGCGGAGGTGATGCCCCCTGCAAAGCCTGCGCCTTCACCGCAGGGGTAGAGGCCAGGATGCGACACGGACTGGCCGTTCTCGCCGCGCAGCAGCTGGATGGGGCTGCTGGTGCGGCTTTCGATGGCCAGCAGGATGGCATCACGGCTGGCGAAGCCATGGATCTTCCGATCGAAGGAGGGCAGTGCCCCCGCCAGCTGCTCCTGCACAAAGTCGGGCAGGCAGGTGCGGAGATCCGCAGCGACGGCGAAGGGCCGGAAGCTCGTGCGCGGCAGCTTGCCCGTGGCGCGGCCCTTGAGGAAGTCCTGTACCCCCATGGCTGGAGCTCCATAGGTCTCACCCGCAGCGTGGAACGCCGCCTGCTCCCACTTGCGCTGGAAGTACATGCCGCCCAGAAGGTGGTCGCTGCCGAAGTCTGCGGTATTCACCTTGGCCACGAGCCCGGAGTTGGCGAAGCCCGAGTTGCGTTTCTCGTTGCTCATGCCGTTGACGACCACACCGCCTTCCTCGCTGCTGCACTGGATGACCTCGCCGCCGGGGCACATGCAGAAACTGTAGGCGGCCCGGTTCAAGCCGAAGTTGCAGACCAGCTTGTAGTCCGCCGCGGGCAGCGACGGATGCCCCGCGCTGGGGCCGTACTGGGAGCGGTCGATGAGGTCCTGGGGATGCTCCACGCGCACACCCATGGCGAAGGGCTTCTGCCGCATGGCCACGCCGTGGCCGTGCAGCATCTCGAAGGTATCGCGCGCGCTGTGGCCGGGCGCCAGCACCAGGGCCTCGCAGGGCAGTTCCTCACCACTGGCCAGCACGGCTGCGCACACGCGTCCCTGAGCGTCGAAGCGGACGTCCGCAAGACGGCTGTTGAAGCGGTACCGGGCGCCGCGGGTTTCGGCTTCTTTGCGGATGAGCACCGCGCAGCGGCGGATGACATCCGTGCCAACGTGGGGCTTGGCCAGGTAGAGGATGCGGGGGTTGGCGCCGAAACGCACGAAGGCGTCCAGCACGTACCGCGTGGCGGGATGGCCGATGCGGGTGGTGAGCTTGCCATCGCTGAAGGTGCCCGCGCCACCTTCACCAAACTGGGCGTTGGCTTCGGGATCCAGCACCGCGTCCTTCCAGAGCCCGGAGATGGCCTTCACCCGCTCGCCCATGGCGGGTCCGCGCTCGATCACGATGGGCTCGATGCCGTAGTCCAGCAGGCGCAGGGCACAGAAGGTGCCAGCAGGCCCGCTGCCCACCACCACGACCCGGGGCCGGCGCGGCGGCGGTGTCACGGCGTAGGGCGCCGGCTGCGGCGCTTGGTCCAGCCTCAGCCCTCCCGGCAGGGAACCCAGCGAAAGATTTCGATCCGAGTCGAAGCTCAGGGCCGTGAGGAAGCGGATGGCGCCCTTGTGGCGCGCATCCAGACTGCGGCGCTCCAGCGTGACGGCCCGGTAGTCCGCAGGCACACCGCCCAGGGC
>Ga0265327_10002191_pt1 | contig 21459 bp, 21 predicted proteins | sample 41621metaG_FD_202089 | JGI IMG/M metagenome (GOLD analysis project Ga0265327, IMG submission 202089) | Rhizosphere microbial communities from Carex aquatilis grown in University of Washington, Seatle, WA, United States - 4-16-21 metaG | ecosystem: Host-associated > Plants > Roots > Rhizosphere...
CGGCGGGCGCTGCCCGGCCGCGCACCGTGGGGCGCCGGTGCCGCCGCCGTCCGGGCCCTGTCCCAGGCCGCCGCCAACGAGCTGCGGGCCAACGGCGTCCACGTCGCGCTGCTGATCTGCGACGGCGGGTTCGGCAGCCCCGGCGAGGACCGCGACGGCAACGCGATCGACCCGGTGGAGCTGGCGAAAGCTGTCGGCTACCTCCACGGCCAGGGCAGAAGCGCCTGGACGCACGAGCTGGTGGTCACCCCGGTGGGCGACCGCTGGACGCCGTAGCGTCAGCTCCAGCGGCGACACGCCACTGCTCCAGGTACGAGGCCAGCTCGTCCGGGGTCATCCCCTCATACAGCGTGGGCAGCATCGCGTCGGGCAGGCCCATCTTGCGGTTCAGGCGGAGGGTCCGCGTCTCACTGAACGCCCCGCCCTCGCGCAGGCCGTAGGACACGTACTGGCGGCGCCCCACGCGCTTGACCCGGAACCCCGTGATGTCATGCCAGGCGACGAAGCCTTTGCGCCGGAATCCGCTGCCGATCTCCCTCCCGGTCCGGTCGAGCCGGAGGCGCCGGCCTCCCTGGACGACGATGACGGCCATGATCGCCGTGCCCAGCCCGCCGGAGACGGCGACCAGCCAGCCGCCGACGCAGATGTCCGGATCATCCAGATGCCGCCCAGCAGGAACACAACCGCGATCCCGAGCACGGTCAGCGGGCGGCGTACCCCCTCCTGGAGCGTCTGCGGGACGCCGACCGGGTCAGGCATCGGCCGGGCTAGCCTCGCCGCCACGACCCAGCGACGACACGGTCTCGGCCCACAGCCGCTCGGCGTCAGCGCCGGGCTCGGCCTGGGCCCCCGCGCAGGCGGCGATCAGCTCGGCCAGGCTGGCAACCGCCTCGATGTCCCGCGTCCGGCAGATCTCCACCAGTCCCGCGGCGTACAGGTGGTCGCCGGTCAGCAGTGCCAGCTCCGCATCGTCCTGGCGGAAGAGCCGCGACCGGCCGCGATGCAGCAGGTAGCCCTCGCGGATCATCTCCACTCCGAGCAGATAGTCGTCGGGGCAGCGCCCGGCAAACTCCGACTCCGGCGCGGGCGAGTCGAGCAGCGCCTCCCGCCACAGCGGGCTGGCGTCACCGGCGCGGAGGGCGACCTCGGCGAGCACCGTCACGCTGCGAACTCCCGTGCCGCCGCCAGCGTCTGCTCGACCTGCTCAGCGCTGTGCGCCAGACTCGGCATCATGGCCTCGAACTGCGAGGGCGCGAGGTACACACCGCGGTCGAGCATCTGGGCATGGAACGCGGCGTAGCGTCCGGTGTCGCTGCGGACGGCGTCGGCGAAGCTCTCGACCGGGCCGGGGTGGAAGAACCCGGTCAGCATCGCCCCCACCCGGTTGACGGTCACCCCGGTGGAGGCCAGCCCGTCGCCGAGCGCCGCCGACACCAGCTCCAGCTGCTCGTAGGCGCCGTCCTCCCGCAACAGCTCGAGCGTCGCCGATCCGGCGGCCATGGCCAGCGGATTACCGGCGAGCGTCCCCGCCTGGTACACGTCGCCCAGCGGCGCCAGCCGCTCCATCACGTCGCCTCGGCCGCCGAACGCCGCGGCCGGCAGGCCACCACCGACGATCTTGCCGAGGCAGGTGAGGTCGGCCCGCACGGCCAGCCGCTCCTGGGCGCCTCCGTAGGCCACCCGGAACCCGGTGATCACCTCGTCCAGGATCAGCAGCGCACCGGTGCCGTTGCAGATCGCCCGCAAGCCCTCCAGAAAACCCGGCCGCGGGGCGACGACGCCCATGTTTCCCGCCACCGGCTCGACGATCACGCACGCCAGGTCCTCCGCGTTGCGATCCGCCAGCGACCGGGCTGCGTCGAGATCGTTGTACTCGCAGAGCAGGGTGTCTGCGGTGACCGCCTCGGGCACGCCGGGCGTCGACGGGATCGACAGGGTCGCCAGGCCCGATCCCGCCTGCGCGAGCAGGGCGTCGACGTGGCCGTGGTAGCCGCCGGTGAACTTGAGGATCTTCGTGCGGCCCGTATATGCCCGGGCCAGCCGCACGGCGCTCATCGTCGCCTCGGTGCCCGAGGACACGAACCGCACCAGCTCGATCGATGGCACCGCGTCCTTGACCGCGCGGGCGAGATCGATCTCGAGCTCCGTCGGAGCGCCGAAGGTGGTGCCCCGGGCGGCCGCCTCGGTCACCGCGGCGACCACACGCGGATGGGCATGTCCCGCGATCAGCGGGCCCCAGGACTGGACCCAGTCGACATAGCGGTTGCCGTCCACGTCGATCAGCCAGCCGCCCTCGCCGCGGGCAGCGAACAGGGGATGGTCGCGGCCGACCGAGCGCATCGCCCTGACGGGGCTCGACACCCCGCCCGGCATCAACTCGAGCGCCTGCTGGTAGAGCCGCTGAGATGCCGCTTCGCTGCGGCTGCCTACGACAGCCACTCCGCGGCCGCTCGGGTGGCGTGGTAGGTGATGATCAGGTCGGCCCCCGCCCGGCGGATGGCCGTCAGCGCCTCGAGCGCGGCATCGCGCTCGTCGAGCATCCCGCGCGCCGCGGCGGCCGTGATCATGGCGTACTCGCCGCTGACCTGGTACGCCGCGATCGGAGCCAGCGTCGCCTCGCGCACCCGCCGGATCACGTCCAGATAGGGCAGCGCCGGCTTCACCATCACCATGTCCGCCCCCTCCTCGACGTCGAGCAGGGCCTCGCGCACCGCCTCGTTGCCGTTCGCCGGGTCCATCTGGTACCCGCGCCGGTCACCCTCCTGGGGCGCGGAGTCGGCCGCCTCGCGGAACGGCCCGAAGAAGGCCGAGGCGAACTTGGCGCTGTAGGCCAGGATCGCGGTGTCCTGCAGGCCCTCGCCGTCGAGCGCTCCCCGGATTGCGCCGACGCGGCCGTCCATCATGTCGGACGGCGCGACCACGTCCGCACCGGCGGCGGCGTGCGAAACGGCGGTCTGCGCCAGCAGCTCGAGCGTGATGTCGTTGTCAACAACACCGTCGCGGAGAACGCCGCAGTGGCCGTGGGAGGTGTACTGGCAGAGGCAGACGTCGGTGATCAGCACCAGCTCGGGGACGGCCCGGCGCACCGCCCGCAGTGCCAGCTGGACGACTCCCTCGTCGTCATACGCGGAGGTTGCCGCCTCGTCCTTGTGATCGGGCAGTCCGAACAGGATGATCGCCGGTACTCCCGCGTCGTACACCTTCCCCGCCTCCTCGACCAGCCGGTCGATCGACAGGTGCCGCTGGCCCGGAAGCGACGTGATCTCGCGGTCAACGTCGGTGCCATGCGTGACGAACAGGGGCTGGATCAGGTCGGCCGCCTCGACCCGCGTCTCGCGCACCATGCTGCGCAGGGTGTCGGTGCGGCGCAGACGGCGCAGCCTGGTGGTGGGAAAGGCCATGACCGCCATTGTAATCACGGGCCTTTACATGCCTGACCAGGCGCTCTAAGCTTGCCACGAGCATACGTCTGGGGGGATCACCGATGGACCAGCACGATCAAGAAGTTGACTATTCGAACGAGGCTCTGCGCAAACTCGGCGCCCGTATCCGCCATCTGAGGCGGAAACGCGCCATGACGCAGCGCGACCTGTCCTTCGACGGCTGCTCGTACAGCTACCTGGCCCGGATCGAGGCCGGCGACCGGCGTCCCAGCCCGCGCGTGCTGAAGGAGATCGCCGCCCGGCTGGGGGTCACTCCCGAGGAGCTGACAGGCGAGATGTCAACCCAGCAGACCGTGCGGTCGCTCGAGGTGCTGGACGCGATGATGATGATCCGCCTGGAGAACTACGACCAGGCCGAGGATCTGCTGCGCGGCGTCATGCGCGAGGCAGAGGTGGAGGCCGACGGCGAGCGCATGAGCGAGGCGTACGAGGGCCTCGGGCTGATCGCCGCCCGCCGCGGGCAGGACCGCCAGGCGGTCGAGCTGCTCGAGCACGCCACCGAGGTCGGCGACCCGCCGAACCCGGCGCAGCGGCCCGACCTCTACATCGAGCTGGCGCGGCTCTACGTCGCGTCGGGCGATACGGCCCGCGCGATCGCCCTGATGGACGACTGCGCCGCGCGCCTGCGCTCGCAGCCGGGCCGCGACCTGGCCAAGCTCGTGCGCTACACGCTGCTGCTGAGCCGGGCGTACACCGACGCCGGCGACTACGGCAGCGCCGGATCGGTGCTGGCGGAGGCGCTCAAGGACGGCGCCGAGGAGGTCGACCTGGAGAGCCGTGCCCGCGCGTACTACTCGCTCTCACGGCTGTACGCCTCGACCGGACAGGTCGCCCAGGCGATCGCCTATGCCGACCGCGCGCTGGCCATCTACGAGCTGATCGACGACAACGACGCGTTGTCCGATGCGCATCTGCTCTACGCACAGAATCTGCTCGACGCCTCGGAGACTGACCGCGCGGCTGACCACCTGGCTGCGGCCAGGTCGCTGCTGGGCTCGCGGCCCAGCGCCCTCGACCTCGGCTTCGTCGTGGTGGAGGAGGCGCGGCTGGCGCTCCAGCGCGGCGATCGCGAGGAAGCAGCGGCGAAGGCCCGTGAGGGTGTGGAGCTGCTGGGCAGCGGCGCGATGCCGGGCCAGCTCGGCGACGCCTACCTGGTGCTGGCACGCGTGTACGACGAGCTGGGCGAGGTGGAGCGCGCCGAGCGCGCCTACACCGAGGCGATCGACGCCATCCGCCGACAGAACGGCTGGACGCGGGAGCTGGCCAAGGCGTACCGCTGGTACGGCAAGTTCCTGAAACGTCTGGGCCGCGCCGAGGCCGCTCTGGAGGCGTTCGAGCTGGCCGCCGACCTGGCTCCGTCGAACCAGGACGCACTCGCGCCGACCATGCCGTCGGCCACACTGCGCCCGTCTGACGTCTAGACAGGGCGGAGGCGGGTTAGGACTCGGGCGCCAGCTTGCCCACGCTCGGATCGGCCGAGCCCGAGCCCGGACGCTGGGGCCCGGTGTCCTGCGCCGGCCCGCCGTCATCGGCCGCCGTTCCGGGAGCAGGAATCACCCTGGTCACTGCCTCAGCGGGCTCCGATGGGTCGGCCCGCGGCGCCGTGGCCGGCTCGACGTTGACACCGCCCAGCGGCAGCAGCTGGTCGCGCCAGGACTCGAAATCGATCCGCTCGCTCAGGAACGCCGCCACCTCACGGCCGACCGCCAGCAGCGGCAGGCAGATGAGGACGCCGCCGAGCCCGAACAGATCGCCGGCCGCGAGCAGGGTGAAGATGACCACCAGCGGGTGGACGCGGACCGCACTCCCCATCAGCTTGGGAATGACGATGTGGCCCTCGACCTGATGGATGAACAGGAACACCAGCGCAACGGCCAGAGCCGCGCCGGGCGAGTGGAGCAGCGCCACCACCAGCGGCGGCACCGCGCCCAGCCACGGACCGATGTAGGGGACGACCTCCACTGCGGCAGCCCAGGCGCCGAACGCCAGCGCGTAGTTCGAGCCCCCGGGGAACACGCCGAGCAGGCCCAGCAGGTACATGCCGACGCCGGCCGTGGTGCCGATCACGAGGCACACCAGCGTCTGGCCGCGCACGTAGGAGATGAGTGCCTTCTCGCACCGCTGGATGAGGTCGTCCTCCGGACGGTTGCCCGGGAACAGACGGTGCAGGAAGCGCGACAGCCGTGGCGTGTCGAGCAGCATGTAGATCGAGATCACGATCACCAGCACGGTGTCGAACAGGCTCTCGAAGACGCCGACCACGACCCCCTGAGCGATGCTCACGGCACGGCCGGTGTACTGCTTGACGTCGAGCGTCTGGACGCGCTGGGTGACCTCGTTGCCGAGCTGCTTGATGTGGATGCGGCCGAGGTTGTGCGTGTTCAGCCAGATCTGGAGGTGCTCGATCTTGTGCTCGGCGGGGGTGCCGGTCTGCCCCGGCTGCACCGTCAGCTCCTTCTGCACCAGCGAGGAGACGTCCTGCACCTGGTTGGCGACCACCGTCGCGACCACGACGGCGATTGCACCCAGGATCACGGCAAACAAGAGGTAGACGGTGGCGACAGCGAGCGGCCGCGGCAGCCGGAAGCGCGTGAACGCTCGCACGATCGGGTTCAGCAAGATCGCGATCAGAGCCGCGACCACGAAGATGAACACCGCCGTCCCCACCGCCGAGAGGAACTCCCAGAGCCCGACCACCAGGAGCGGAAGGCCCACGAGTTGCACCCACCGCGGGACCGTGAACTTCCGCGGGGTCTGAGTCGGCATTACCGCCATGCTACCACGCGGTCCGGCGGCTCCCATGACCCGAAACGGGCGCCAAGAGGCCGCAAATTGCCCGCAAAGATCGGGTATCCGAGCGACTCGAGCGCGCCACCTCCGAAGGTGATGGGCTAGGCTGAGACCGTGAGTGCCGGCCGCCACCAGCGTCGTTACCCGCGCCGGGCCGAGCGCCGGGACGCACGCGCGCGCCGCGTCCGCCGGCTGGGCGGGTTGGCCTTCGCGCTGGTGCTGACCGCTGCCCTGGCAGCCGGCCTGATGCGCGACGGCTCGCACTCCTCACCACCGGGTGTCGCGGCTGCAAACGCCGCCGTCCTGTCTCCCGATACCGCTCCCAGCCCGGTGGAGATCGCCAGCGCCGGATCGCTCGTGCTATCGCTGCCCATAACCAAAGGCCGTGTGACCGCGATCGTGTACCACGGCACCGGCGATCCCTCGGCGATCCCGCTGCAGCCGTCCGGCCACCAGAAGAACGCCGGCTTCCTGGCCCGGCTGGGCGACACGCTGTTCGGCGGCGGCTCCGGCTCGGGCCCCGCCTACTACGTGGACAACAGCGCCGGCGGCCCGGACACCGCCGAGCTCGACGTGGGAGCACCCGCCAGCACGCACGTCTACGCCCCGGTCTCCGGCCAGGTGGTGGCAATTCAGCCGCGGGTGCTGAACGGCAGCGCCAACCCTGCGTACGGGAGCATCGTCCAGATCCGCCCCACCGCCGCCCCCGCCGTGCTTGTCGACGTCAGCAACATTCGCGTGCCCGCGACCGTGCGGGTCGGCAGCCAGGTGACGTCCTCGCGGACGAAGCTGGGCACCGTTGTCGACCTGTCCCACGTGATCTCCCAGACGGTCGCCAAGTACACGTCTGATGCCGGCAACCACGTCGCGATCGAGCTCTCACGCGCGCCCGGCGCCTCGCCGCTGCTGTAGCGCGTGCGGATCCTGTTCATCGCAGACATCTTCGCGGCGCCCGGCCGGCGCATGGTCGAGCAGCGACTGCCCCACCTGCGTGCCGAGCGCGAGATCGACATGGTCATCGCCAACGCAGAGAACGCCGCTGACGGAGTCGGTATCACCGGCCGGCTGGCCGACCGGCTGCTGGCCTCCGGGGTCGACCTGATCACCCTGGGAAATCACGCGTTCCGGCAGCGCGAGGTCTACCCGTACCTGGGGACACAGGCGCGCATTGTCCGCCCGGCCAACTACCCCGACAGCGCGCCTGGGCGCGGCATGGCGACGGCCACAGCCGCCGACGGCACGCAGGTGGCCGTCGTCAACCTGCTGGGCAAGCTGTTCCTCGACCCCGCGGTCAGCCCGTTCGACGTCGCCCTCGAGCTGGCCGAGGAGGCCCGAGGCGAAGCGCCGGTCGTGGTCTTCGACTTCCACGCCGAGGCGACCAGCGAGAAGGTCGCCATGGGCCGGCTGCTGGACGGCCGCGTGACCGCGGTCATCGGCACTCACACGCATGTGCAGACCAACGACGCCACCGTCCTGCCCGGCGGCACGGCCTACATGACCGACGCCGGCATGACCGGACCGCACGACTCGGTGATCGGCGTCCAGACCGACCTCATCCTCCGCCGGTTCACGACCCAGATGCCGGTGCGGTTCCAGCCCGCCGACGGCGATGTCCGGATCGAGGGCGCGCTGGTGGACTGCGACGCGGACGGCAGAGCGCTCGCGATCGAGCCGTTCAGGCTGCGGGAGACTGACTAGGCTCCTGCGGGCCGGGATGGCTCGAGTACCGCACCGCGGGACCGGCGGCCGAGCCCTCCCGACCGCCCCGCGGGAGCAGTAGGCCGAGCACGATCATCGGCAGCCACCAGCAGATGTAGGGGTAGAACCAGTAGCTCGCCACAGCCTGGGTGGCGATCAGGGCGGCGCCGCCGAGGGCGGCCACCTGGGCCGCGTCCTTGGGCCCGCGGGGAAGTACGAAGAGCAGCAGGCAGCCGACGATGACGGCGACCTGAGCCACCTGCTGCACCCAGTGCAGGTTCGGCCAGCCGGGGTGGTAGCTGCCGATCGTCCACAGCGACATCGGCGTCACCCGGTGGAGCTGGTAGGAGATCGTCCGGTCCCAGAACACCCGCAGGCCGTTGTGGGCAAACAGCACGAAGGACGACAGCGCCAGCGCCGTGACCACGAACCCGACGATCGCCGGCACCCGCCGGCGAAGCGAGAGGAACAACGGGATCAGCGCCAGCGGCCCCAGCTTGGCGAGCCCCGCCGCGGCCAGCAGCGCGCCCCGCGCCGCGGGTATCGAGAGCAGCGCCATCGCCCATGCGAGCAACGCGCCGACGAGGGCGTCGTTGGTGTTCATGTTCAGCGCATAGAGCGTGAACGGGTTGGCCGCCCAGGCGAACGCCATCAGCACGCCGATGCGGGCGTTGGCCAGCCGCCACCCGGCCACGAACAGGCCGGCGATCGCGAGCAGGTCGAATGCACAGGCCGCAACGTGCGCGGCCGGCACGCTGTCCCACTTGCCGCTCCAGCCGACGGCCGCCACCGCGGGCACGTAGGCCAGGTACACGGCGGGCCCGTAGGTGTCTCCGGCGCCGACGGGCGACTCGCAGTGGCCATCGGCCTGGATGTAGCCGATCGGGTCGCCGTTTCCGTACCGCCCCCCGCACGGCCGACTCGTGGTCGACGGCATGTGGCCGTACGGGACCGTGCGGTTGAGGAGCCGGTCGGCGCCGACGACGCTGGCGTAGCCGACGTCAAGGATGTTCGAGTTCTGGTTGTTCAGCCCCAGGCGGAACCCGATCAGCCCGAACGTCAGCGCCACCAGGACGAGGGCGTGGGTGGGCCCGACGTCGACTCCACGCCCGGCGTGGCTGAACCCGACCCGCACGCCGCGGGCGATCAGGTAGATCATCGGCGGGTAGACCAGCGGCGTGGCCAGGAACAGGTTGGCGTGGTCGAAGAAGATCAGGGAGATCCCGAAGGAGACCAGCACCAGCAGGTCGAGCGTTCGCAGCGAGAACGGCCGGCGCCAGTTCATCAGGCCTGCCACGAACAGTGCGCACAATGGGATGAACAGCCACCAGCGGTTGACCAGCCGCCCGTACGAACCCGGCTCCCCGCGGGCCAGCATCCACCCCACCTGCGGGCCGGTGCGAACTCCCTGCAGCGCCATCAGGGTGTCGTCAACCCTGACCTCGGCGATCTCGTTGCTGCCCGCGTAGTAGCTGATCGTCCAGACCCGGTCATCACCCAGGTCGGCGCTGTGCGACACGCCCTGGTAGAGCCCGAGCCAGCTCCGAAGCGCGCCGCTGCGCAGCGCCAGCCTGGCCGCCTGGCTCGCGGTCAGCCGCGGTGGCCCCGGCCCTCCGCCGATGTGCTGGCCCAGCAGCTTGCCGGTCGCGTCGTCGATCCGCACGGACGCCAGCACCTCGTTCTTGCCCAGCGGCTCGAGCACGACCAGCCACTGGTGCTTTGACCTGTGGAAGAACGCCTGCCAGTGGGCGCCCAGGTTCGCGGCCTGCACCTGCGCAACGAGCGGGTCGGCGGCGGCGATCTGGATCGCCTGCGCCTGGGTCAGGCGGGGCGAGGCGGCGAGCGCAGGAGCAGCCAGGTACAGGGAGGCGGCAACGGCCGCCGCGGCCAGCGCCGCGATCCAGCCCCTAGAACGCGGAGGCGTCGAGCGGCCGGGCGGCCCCGACATCGGCCGGATCCAGTGCGATGAGCTCAGCGGTCAGCGGAAGCTCCACAGCTTGTTGCCCAGGAAGCTGACGGGGGTGGCGATAACGATGGCGATCGCCGCCGCCGGGAGCTTCGCCATGCCCACCTCCTCGACCAGGAAGGCAAGCGTGCACAGGTCGAAGACCAGCGCGACGAGGCTGACTGTGAGGAACCGGGCGTACTGGTGATGGGGCACACCGTGTGTGACGCGGAACGCCCACAGCCGGTTCCAGACGAAGTTGCTGGTAGCCGCGATTACGAACGCGACGGTGAACGCAACCAGGTACGGCATGTAGTCCAACGCGATCTTGAACACCACCAGGTTGACGATGTAGCCGGACGCGCCGACCGTGCAGTAACGGAGCAGCTCGATCCAGTTGTCCGGCCGACGGAGCCCGATGTGGAAGCGGCGGGCATGCCCTCGAAGCCCGATCTCGGCGGCCTCGCCGCGTGCGTCCTTCATCGGGTGGGAGCGTCCTTCATGCCGGGCAGACTCTAGCTTGCCACCACATGGGCGGCCGCAGCCGGGGCGACGCGGGCGCCGAAGTGCCGCTCGACCATCGGCGTGATGTCGGTGATTGAGATCTCCCGCGATTCGGCGAACGGCCACTCCGCGCCGGCGACCAACACCGGCACCAGCGAGTCCTCGGCACGCAGCGATCCGTGGCTCCCGCCGCCCGCGTGATGCGATCCGCCGGCATCGGCGAACTCCCAGCCAAGCGCCGCCGAGCAGACGACGTCTCCTGCCGCCGGGCAGTCGAGGATCCCCTCCAGCCGCTCCAGGGCGTTGGGATACGCGGCGCCGGGCAGCAGGTCGCGGTCGCCGGCGACCGACCACTCGTTGCCCCGCCGGTCCTCGTGCTTGCCACCGCGCCGGAACCGCAGCTCTCCGCCGTCGCGGCGCACGGCGAACCAGCTCCCCTCCCGCCAGGCGACGACGTCGGCCGCCTCCTGCCGGGCCATCCGGTGGCCGACCTCGCTGGCGGTGATCCGCCCGCCGGGGAGCAGGTAGGCCATCGCGAAGCGGTTGCTGGCAGTCACCGCAAGATCGCACTCGGCCGGATCGGAACGGCGGCTGGAGCGGAACAGGCGCAGGCCCGCGAACGCCTCGGCCGCGTCGGCCCCGTTGGTGACCGCGCTCTGCGAGTGATCCGCGATGACGACCAGGGCGTAGCGCTCCAGCAGCGCATCCCAGCCGCCGGCGGCCTCGGCCAGCAAGCCCACGCCCTCGTCCGCCTGGCGGACTGCGGCCATCACGTCGCCCGCGCGGTGCTGCGCCGCGTCGGTCTCGTACAGGTAGAGGAACAGGAAGTCGAACCCGTCGCGCGTGACCAGCCAGCGGCCGACACGGCCGCCGTGGCGGTCGACCCGGCCGCCGAAGTTGCGCGGCGCGCCCGTCTGGTCGCTGGCGAACAGCTCGCCGAAGAAGTAGCGGCGCGGTCCGTAGACGGCGTCCACGATGCCTACCCGGCGGGCGATCCGCCTGGCCGCCGGCCGGGCGATCGTGTGCCGGGTGCGGCCGCGGCATACGTAGCAGTTGACCGCAGCCGTGACCAGACCGGCGTCGTCGAGTGCCTCGAACACGGTGGTCGCGCGAGGCGACAGGTGCAGCAGGTTGAGGTTGACGAGCACGTCGTCGACCATCTGCCTCGTACCTTCCGCCAGCGTTGCCAGAAACGACGATCCGTACTCGACCAGGCGCTGTTCGCCGCGGTGGTACCAGGTCATGCTGGGAATGCCGGAGCCGGCCGGGTGGGAGCCGGTGACCAGCGCCGACAGGCAGACGGGTGTCAGCGAGGGAAACGTCGAGACGCATGCGTCGTCGCGCCTGCCGAGCTGCGCGACCCGCGCCAGGTTCGGCGCGTGCCCGCCCGCGATCGCGCGGTCGAGCAACTCGGGTCCCAACCCGTCGATCACCGCGAGGATCAGCTTCTTTGCCACTTAGATGCCCAATCGATATCTCTCGCGGGCCTGGCCGCGTGAGAGGTCGGGTTGATTGACGGCGACTGGGTGGGCTGCGCCTGCGAACCTGCACCTCGCGCTGCCCGCGTCGTCCGGGGTCTGCTGGATAGCAGACCCCTCCCGGACGGCGTCAAGCATCGCTTGATGACTGGTCAATACGTTCCGGTATTGACGCGCCATGCGTTCAGCGCGAGGCACGGCTTGCGGGGTCTGCTGAATAGCAGACCCCTCCAGACCGATGTCAAGCTCCGCTTGACATCTTCGCCGCCCAGGACACCACGCGAGATATCGATCAGCCATCTGTGAAGTGTTGCATGCCGTCAGGATTCTGACGGTGTCGTAGATCGGAGCGTTAGCGCAAGACCCTGAGGCCCTTGTACTTCTCGCGGTCGCGACGGCGAACGCGGACGAACAAGCCCAGGCCCGCAGTCGCCATCGGGTAGCCCGCAAACGGGATGCACCCGACGACCGAGGCGACCAGCCCTGCGCCGTCCTCGATGATGGCCGTCCCGCGCAGATCGCCGCCCCCCTTGACCGCCCGCGCCCGCACCTCGCGCAGCACGACGGCAACGGCGCCCGCCATCAGGGCGCCGGCAACCAGGCCGACGAAGGGGACACGGTCACCGGCGATCAGCTCGAACGCGAGCCCGCCGCCGACGATCCGGCGGATCAGCATCGCGCCCGCCTGCGCACCGGGCCAGATCACGTCGGTGACGACCTCGATGATGGTCAGCGCCCAGGTGACGGCCAGCGTGATCGGGTCTCCGGCAAAGGAAAGCGCGGAGTGGGCGAACCCCAGACGGGCCGCGGTCGACCCCAGCGCCAGCGGGGCTGCCGCCAGAAATCCTGCGGCTACCGCGAGGCCAAGGCCCTGGCTGATGGCGATAAGGAGGTCCATGTTCAGGCGGCGCCAATCATAATGTTGCGAACCGATGCCCACAGCGACCAACCTCGACCCCTACGACGACCGGTACGCCGCCCGGGTGGCCGGGCTGCGCAGTTCCGCCATGCGCGACCTGATGTCGGTGATCGGACGGCCGGAGGTGATCTCGCTGGCCGGGGGCCTCCCCTACACCCAGGCGTTTCCGCCCGACGTGCTGGTCGAGCTGACCGCCGCGGTGGCCGCCGACGCAACCGCACAGGCGCTGCAGTACGGGCCGACGGAGGGCCTGGCCGAGGCACGGGAAGCCATCTGTGGGCTGCTCGCGGGCCAGGGCGTGCCGGCGGTTCCCGAGCACGTGCTGGTGACGACCGGCGGCCAGCAGGTGCTCGACCTGGTGTGCCGCACGTTCATCGACCCCGGCGACGTTGTCATCGCGGAGGGGCCGACCTACCCGGGGATGCTGCCGACGCTGGGTGCGTACGACGCTGACGTCCGCCACATCCCGATGGACGGCGACGGAATGCTGATCGACGCCCTGCAGACCGAGCTGGAGAGGCTCGACGCGGCCGGCCGACGACCCAAGCTGATCTACACGATCCCAAGCTTCCAGAACCCCGCCGGCGTCTCGCTCAGCCTCGAGCGCCGCAGGGCACTGGTCGAGCTTGCCGCCAGGCGCCAGATCCTGATCGTCGAGGACGACCCCTACAGCCGCCTGCGGTTCGAGGGCGAACCGCTGCCCAGCCTGGCCGAGCTCGATGCCGGGCGCGGCGGCGTCATCCATGTCGGCACCTTCTCGAAGATCCTTGCCCCCGGGCTGCGGATCGGCTTCGCCGTGGCGCCGGCCGCCATCGTGGCCAAGCTGAACCTGGCGAAGCAGGGCATTGACCTGTGCAGCTCCCCGCTCGCCCAGATGCTTGCCTCCCGGTTCGTCGAGGGGCCGCGGTTCGCCCCCTACCTGGAGACGATGGTCGACCTGTACCGGGAGCGCCGAGACGTGATGGTGGCCGCGCTGCACGAGCACCTGCCGGCCGATGCGGCGTTCTCGCCGCCGGCCGGCGGGCTCTTCGTGTGGGTCACGGTGCCGGGCGTCTCCGCCGGGGCGCTGCTTCCCCGGGCGCTGCAAGCAGACGTCGCCTTCGTCCCGGGCACGGCGGCCTTCTTTGACGGGCGCGGCGACGAGTCGATGCGGCTCAACTTCTCGGCGGTAACCAGCGAGCGGATCGAGGAGGGCGTCCGGAGGCTGGGCCGGGTGGTCGCCGAGCAGCGGACGCTCGAGCGGTCGCTGCGATCGCCGGGCCGGTCATGGCAGACGTCTGCGTCCTGACCGGCGGCCGCTCGCTCGAGCGGACGGTCTCGCTTCGCAGCGCCGCCCGGGTGGAGCGCGCCCTGCGCGAGCTCGGCCACGCCCCGGACGTGATCGACATCGGCCCCGACCTGGTCGGCCGGCTGCGCGACCGCGGCTACGGCGCGGCGTTCATCTGCGCACACGGCAGGGGCGGCGAGGACGGCACGCTCCAGGAGCTGTGCGAGCTGCTCGGCCTGCCGTACACGGGGTCCGGGGTCTCGGCCAGCGCGCGCTGCTTCGACAAGCTGCTGCTGAAGCACGAGCTGGATGCCGCCGGCCTGCCGACGCCGGAGTTCGTCAGCTTCTCGCAGGAGACGGTGAACGAGCTGGGCGCGGCCGAGGCGCTGCCCGCGGCCGTCGACCGGCTGGGGATGCCCCTGATCGTCAAGCCGGCGCGCATGGGCTCGGCGCTGGGCATCGGTGTCGCCCACAACGAGTCAGAGCTCGACCGGGCGCTGCTGAACGCCTTCTCGTATGACCACAAGGTGGTGGTGGAGCGCTTCCTTGCCGACGCCCGCGACCTGGCGGTGGGGGTGCTGGACGGCAGCCCGCTGCCCATCGTCGAAGCTACGCCGTCGGGCCGCGAGCTGTTCGACTTCGACGCCCGGTACACGCCCGGTCTGACACAGTTCACGGTGCCCGCCGACCTCTCCGACGACCTGGCCGCCGCCGCCTGGGAGCTGGCGCTGCAGGCGGCTGCGCTGCTGGGTGTCCGCGGAGCTGCCCGCGTCGACCTGGTGCTGGCCGGCGATGACCTGTGGGTGATCGACCTGCCCACCGTCCCCGGGCTGACCGAGACCAGCCTGCTGCCGATGGCCGCCGAGGCGGCCGGGATCTCGTTTACGGGGCTGGTCGCCTCGATGCTCGACCCGGCCCTGATCGACTAAGAAGCCCTAGCGAGGCATCCCCCGCTAGGGCTTCGCGGGCACATAGGCGCGGAGGGCGCCGGGGACGAAGCGGATCGAGACCCGCTCGAACGCTCCCAGGTACTCGCCGTCGATCTGCACCGGCACCTCGCCGTCGCCAAGCACCTCCAGCTCGCTCACGTCGTGCAGGTAGGTGACCCGTGGGTCGCGGCCGCTCGCATGGCGCGGCCACATCAGTCCGTAGACGGGCAGGCGCCACAGGTCGCGGGTGCGCAGCGTGCCGATTGCAGTCGCGTCCAGCGCCGTGTCGAGGCGGGCGCGAGGCGTCGTCCGCACCGGCAGCGGGCCGAGGTAGGTGTACGGGTGCTGGTTGGCGACCGCCAGGTAGGAGCAGCGCACCAGCGGCAGGCCGGGGCCGGTGACCGACATCCGTTCGGGCAGCGACCACCCGTCAGCCTTGAGAACCTCTGCGGTCATCGCGAGCACCTCGCTGTCGCCAGGCCGGCGGCCGTCGCGCCGCGCCGCCCGCTGCTCGTCGACTCGCCGCGTCACCTCTGCGTCGAGGCCCAGCCCGGCCGCAAAGGTGAACAGCCGGCCGTCGAGCTCGCCGAGGCCTACATCCCGCAGGGATCCGGCCGCGATCGAGGCCGCCAGCATCCGGGCTGCCGCAACGGCGTCGTTCGGGAACCCGAGCTGGCGGGCGAAGACCGAGGTGGCGCCGCCCGGGAGCACACCCAGGGCGGCCCCCGGCGGCAGGCCGTTGACGACCTCGTTGGCGGTTCCGTCGCCGCCCAGCACGACCACCACGTCGGCACCCGGCAGGCCCGCCATCTCGACGGCGTGGCCGGCGCGCTCGGTCAGCGCCTGCTCGACGTCTGCCGCACGGCCAAGCTCCGCGGCAACCCGGTCGACGAGCGCCCGGTCGACCCCGGAGGCGTTGGGATTGGCGATCAGGCGGACCCGCATCCGTGGATACGATACCGGCGTGACGGCCGAAGGAATCCGCATCAATACGGCAGTCGCGGGCATCGCGGCCACGCTCGTGATCCTCGCCCACCTGGCCTGGAAGTGGAGCTCGGCGAGCGGGATCGACGCCAAGCAATCGCTCGCCTTCGACCACGGCATCGCGCTCGCAGTCGTACTCGGGCTGATACTGATCGCGTCGCGAATCGCGCTCTACCGGGAGCCGAACCCGGCAAACACCCCGGTCGCCGACGCGGTCGCCATCATCGGCGCCATCGCCGTGCTTGCCAACCTGGCCCGGGTGTGGCGGGACAACAGCACCAACCTGCGCGATTTCTACCTGACCGCCGGCCACATCGCAGCGTTCCTGGTGGTGTGGGGGCTGACCGCGGCAGTGCGCCGGGTCGAGCGGCGGCACAGGTTGAAAATCTGACTAGCTCAATCGCCGCTCAATCTGCCTTGCGTACAACCCGGGTGTGACCTCGAGCGTCGTCAGAATCGGAAGCGTTGTCGTCGTATCCGCACTGATCGGTGCCGGAGCGGCGACCGCTATCTCGGCCAGCCAGGGTGCGTCCAATACGACCACCACGGTCACGAAGGTCATCAGCCAGGGATCCGGCCAGGCGTCGACCGTTGCCCAGACAGCGACGGCCAACGGGCTCTCGATCGGGCAGATCTACGACCGCGCAAAGGGCGGAGTGGTACTGGTCACGGCCACGTCGACGGTCACCACCCAGAACCCTCTTGACCCCTTCGGGCCGCCCCAGAAGGAGCAGCAGCAGGCGCTGGGCTCGGGCTTCGTGATCGACCGCCAGGGCCACATCCTGACCAATGCACACGTCGTCGTGGGCGCCTCGAAGGTGCAGGTCGGCTTCGGCGGCACCGGCGCAAAGACGTACAAGGCCACTGTCGTCGGGCTCGACAAGACGACGGACATCGCGGTGCTCAAGGTCGACCTGCCGGCGTCGGCGCTACGGCCGCTGACGCTCGGCGACTCGAACGACGTCCATGTCGGCGACCCCGTTGTCGCCATTGGCAACCCACTGGGCGAGACGCAGACAGTCACCTCAGGGATCGTGTCCGCCGTCCAGCGCCAGATCAGCTCGCTGGCCAAGAACCAGGACATCTACGGCGCCATCCAGACCGACGCCGCGATCAACCACGGCAACTCCGGTGGGCCCCTCCTGGACGCCCACGGCCAGGTGATCGGGATCACCAGCCAGATCCTCTCCAGCGGATCGGACGGGGGCTCTATCGGGATCGGCTTCGCCATCCCCATCGACACCGCAAAGCAGGTGGCCGACCAGATCATCACCACGGGCCACGCGCAGCACACCTACCTCGGGATCGAGGGCGTGCCGCTCACCTCCGGCCTGGCGAAGGCGCTCAACATCCCGTCCAGCCACGGCGTGCTGGTGGCCCAGGTGACCAGTGGGTCGCCGGCAGCGAAGGCGGGGATCCGCGGCGGCAACACGACCGCAACCATCTCCGGCCAGACCTACGTGCTGGGCGGCGACGTGATCGTGTCACTCAACGGCCACTCGATCACCACCTTCAGCAACCTGGCCGAACCGATCCAGGGGATGTCGCCGGGCACAACGGTCACGCTCGGCGTGCTCCGGGACGGCAAGCTGCGAAACGTCAAGGTCGTGCTGGCCTCACACGCGTCGTAGCGCGCGGCGCGGGAGTCCGTCAGGTGCCGGTGACCTCGACGATCACCTCGTCGACGCCGGCCAGGCGCTCGCGCACCGCGTCCTCGACGCGGCTGGCAAGCAGGTGGGCTGCGCGCACGGTCAGCGACCGTTCGGCGTGCACGGACGTGACGACCAGCAGCCGGTCGCCCTGCCGGTAGACGTGGATCTCGGCGCCGGTGCCGGCGACGGAGCGCACCGCGCCGGCGGCCGCGACGGTCACCCCGGGCTCCTCGTCGGTCACGTCACGCGCCGGTTGGGGGTCGAGCACCGACGGCTCGACGTGGGCAAAGACGCGGGCACCGCCCAGCTCGCGGTTGATCTCCGCCTTCAGCCGGGTGATGGTCTCGCCGGCTCGCGCCAGCGACATGCCCTCGGGCAGCCGGACGTGCAGCGTGATCGCCTGCCCGGTGCCGTCGACACCGTCCTCGAGCACCGTGATGTTGTGGATCTCCACCACCCCCGGCACGCGCAGGGCTGCAGCCGCAACCCGCTCGTTGGCCCGCTCGCTGCCGACCGACGGTTCGACGTGAACGGTCACCTGGGCAGGCCCTACCCGCTCGCGCACCGCGGCTTCGACCAGATCCATCGTCTGGTGGCTGCGCTCCAGCCCTTCCAGCCTGGACACTCCGATCACCACGTCCGCGAAGCTCTCTCCGCCGGCCTCGCGCACCCGCACGGATCGCACCTCGCGCACCCCCGGGACACCCCCCGCGGCGGCCGCAACACGGCCCGCAAGGCCGGCGGGCGCCCTGTCCATGAGCCCGTCGACGTTGAGCATGGCAAGCCGGGTCGCGGCAACCGCGACCAGCGCCGCCACCAGCAACGCTGCGATCGAGTCGGCTCCCTGGTAGCCGGCAGCGACGAGCACCAGGCCCAGGAGCACCGCGACGGTGCCGACAAGGTCGGAGCCGAAGTGCCAGGCCTCCGCGAGGATGGCCGGGCTCCGCTCGCGACGGCCGACTCGCAGCGACACCGTCACCCGGCCGGCGTCCACCACCAGCACCACCACCATCAGGACGATGGCATACCAGGCCGCCTCCACGTGCCCGCCGCCCCCCTGGAGCCGGGTCACCGCCTCGAACGCGATCCAGGCGGATGCCAGGATCAGGATCAGCGCCTCGGCGAGCGCGGACAGGTACTGGGCTTTGCCATGACCGTACTGGTGGCTGGCATCGGGCGGCCGCTCGGCCACCCCGATCGCGTACAGGGTCACCAACGATGCAACGGCGTCGAGGCCGGAGTGAACCGCCTCGGCGAGCACGCCGAGGCTGCCGCTTGCCAGGCCGACGACCAGCTTGACCAGGGCCAGGCCCACGGCCGCTGCGAGCGACAACAGAGCCGTTCGCCGTGCGGTTGACATCGCGGGCATAATACGAAAGGGTGTTTCCATTCGTTCCCGGACCAAGCTCGGAGATGTGATGAGCTCGACGAACGGCGACGATCGTGCAGGTGACCAGGTTCGCTGCCTGGTAGTGGATGACCACGCGGCTGTGCGCGAAGGAGTCAAGATGATTCTCGCGCGCGACCGCGAGATCACCGTGATCGGCGAGAGTTCAAGCGGTGAGGCGGCCATCGACATGGCCGACCGGCGGCGACCGGACGTGATCCTGATGGATGTCCGGATGCGTGGGATCGACGGGTTCGAGGCAACCCGCCGCATCACCGCCGCCCATCCCGGCATGGCGGTGATCCTCTACACGGCGCACGGCGAGCGGGGATTGCTGGCCGAGGGCCTGGACTGCGGGGCCCGTGGCTACGTGCTCAAGGACGCCCCTCCCGACGACATCGTCCGCGCGGTCAAGCGCGTCGCCGAGGGCGGCGCGTACGTCGACCCGACGCTCGCCTCCGAGCTCGTGTCCCCGAAGGCGACCGAGAAGCTGCCCGCCCTCTCGACCAGAGAACGGGAGATCCTTGGCCTGCTTGCAAACGGGTTCTCGAACCCGGAGATCGCCTCGCGGCTGTTCATCTCGCCGGAGACGGTGCGCACCCACATCCGGAACGCGATGACCAAGCTCGAGGCCGACACCCGCACCCAGGCTGTCGCGCTTGCGCTCAGATACGCCCTCATCGACTGAATCGAGAATGCTCGCGCGGCTGGCGCTGGTCTCGGCGCTGCTGCTGGTCGTGTCGGCGAGCTCGCTGATCGTCGTCCAGTTCCAGTCGGGGGTCCGGGACACCATGCTGGTGGCGATCGCACTGGTTTCGGCAGCAGTGCTGCTGCTCGCCCAGCGCCGCCGGTCGGATGACTCGCAGCGCGCCCGGGCGCGCACCGTGGAGCGCGCGGTGCAGCTGATGGACGAGGAACGTGCAGAGATCGCCCACCGGCTGCACGATGGCCCCCAGCAGCTGTACACCGCGATCCGGCTGCAGGCCGAGGGCGCCCGGCACGCGATCGGCGAAGGAGACCCAGACCGCGCGGCCGATGCGCTGGCCCGGCTGCAGGCGCTGGCCTCGGAGGCGTCCGAGGAGCTCCGCCAGATGACCGCCCGGCTGCACCCGGTGGTGATGGAGCAGCAGGGGCTCGTGCAGGCGCTCTCCTCGCTGGGCGAGATGCTCGAGGAGCAGTACCGGATGACCGTCGAGGTGAAGGCGCCCGCCGGCCATTGGCCCTCGCAGCCGGAGCGCGACCAGGAGCTGTACGAGGTTGCCCGAGAGGTGGCCGTCGGCGGCGCTCGCAACGGCGCCGGTCGAGTGCGGATGGAGCTCAGCCGCAACGGGGCGATCGGGCTGGTGCTCCAGCTGCAGGCTGGGCACGCCACCGCCGGGCCGCCGCAGATCGGCCCGACGCTGATGCGGGAACGGGCGCAGGCTCTGGGAGCCCGCCTGGGCCTCACAGAACGGACGGACGTGACCGAGGTCACGCTCTGGCTACCGATGGAGACCGCATCCCGGTGAGGGTCGGCGTGATCGGCCCGGCCGCGAGCGACCGGGTCGAACTGGCAGACGGTCAGCTCGCCGTCCGCCCCGGCGGGACGCCGCTCTACGCCGCACGAGCGCTGCGCCAGGCCGGCGCCGCGTGCGTGGCGGTGGAGTCAGGCCACCTGCACTCCTGGGTGCGGCACACGGGATCGACCACGGAGCAGCGTCTGGGCGCGATGCCCGAGCCGCTGGCGCCGTCGCGGGCACGCGCCCTGCTGCCACGGCTTGCCGGATGCCAGTGGGTACTCCTCGGCGGCCAGACCGGCGGCGACTTCCCGCCCGAGACGATCCGGGTGCTGACCGATGCCGGCCACCGCGTGCTGCTCGACGGTCAGGGCCTGGCCCGGGGCACCCGGGGCGGCCCGGTGCAGCTTGGCCCGATCGATCCCACCTGGTATGCCGGCACGACGGTGCTCAAGCTGAACGAGGCCGAGGCGGCAGCCGCCGGATCGCTGGCCCACGTGCCCGAGCTGCTGCTGACCCACGGCACCGCCGGTGCCTCGATCACGGCCGGCGGCGCAACCATCGAGGTCGCCGGGAGCGGCGCCGAGTTCACCGACCCGACCGGGGCCGGCGACTCCCTGTCTGCGCTCTACTGCCTGGCGCGGGCGCTGGGGCGCGAACCGGCCGATGCATGCTGGTTTGCGATCGACGGCGTGGAGCGGCTCTACAAATAGATCGTTTGAATCCAGATCCGCGCGTGACCGGTCGCGAGTTCCGACTGATGGCGGGCTTCGCCCGCGATCACCCGGCCTCGCTGCGGCGCGAACCGTCGCCTGGGTGTGTCCCCCTTCCGGGGTCTGCTTGGATAGCAGACCCCTTCAGACCGGTGTCAAGCATTGCTTGACACCTTGCGCACGTGCTACAGCACGCACGCTCCCATCGGCCAGCCCCAGGCTGGGGTTCGCACTCGCCCAGCCCTCACGCCTAT
>Ga0265327_10002192_pt1 | contig 21440 bp, 14 predicted proteins | sample 41621metaG_FD_202089 | JGI IMG/M metagenome (GOLD analysis project Ga0265327, IMG submission 202089) | Rhizosphere microbial communities from Carex aquatilis grown in University of Washington, Seatle, WA, United States - 4-16-21 metaG | ecosystem: Host-associated > Plants > Roots > Rhizosphere...
AACTACAGCCAGCCTTTGCCAGTCGTCTACTCGGATAGCACAACCCCGGCAGCGGGATCGAACGGATCGTCCCCGGATGCGATTCTCGATTCGGCTGCCGGGGCGTTCCAGCAGAGCGATTATGATCGCGCGTTGGACCTCGTCAACAAGGGGATTGCTCAGTACCCCAGCGATTCTGTGCTGCATGAATTCCGCGGGCTGATCCTGTTCGCCAAGGGAGATTACCAGCAGGCGGCTTCGACCATCCATTCGGTCCTGGCCGTGGGACCGGGTTGGAACTGGCAGACGCTGCGCAGCTTCTATCCGGACGTGGCCACCTATACGACTCAGTTGCGATCACTGGAAGCGTTTACGCAGCAGAACACCAAGGACGCTCCGTCGCGATTCCTGCTCGCCTATCACTACCTGGTCGGCGGTCACAATGACGCGGCCGCTCGCAAGTTGAATGAAGTGGTTGCCATTGAACCTCGGGACCAGGTTGCCGCCGACGTGTTGAAGTTGATCACTGCTCCGGCCCCTGGCCAGGCTGCTGATCAAGCAGCGACCCCCGCGCCGCAGCAAGTTGATCCCGCCAACACCCGTCCGGCGCCCGGGCCTGCGGTCGATCCCACCGCACTCGTGGGAACATGGAGTGCCGCTCGAGACGACGGGTCTCAGTTCAAACTGACGTTGAACAAGGATGGCACCTTCGTCTGGAATTTCACGCAGAAGGAAGGGAAACAGGAATTCAAGGGCAAGTACACGCTGGAAGGAAACGTGCTCGCATTGCAGCGGTCTGAAGGGGGATCGTTGGTGGCGACCGTCACCCCGGATGGCAAGAACTTCAACTTCAAACTGCTGGGAGCACCGCCACAGGATCCCGGACTGAACTTCCAGCAGTAATGGTGGTGACCGCTCCGGTCATTCCGTATGAATTCCAGCGAAACCGAACCACGATCATTCCAAGGGGGTGATCGTGGTTTCCTTGATTGGAGAGATTGACATGACGGTTGAGATTGCCTGCCGAAGCAGTCGGGACGATTTGGAATCGCCGTTTCCCAGTGACGACGTGTTGTCGACGATGGAAATGACGGATGCGATCGCCGACTACCTGACACACAAGAAGGCGTCATTTGTGGAAGTGACTCGAGGTCGACTGGAATCTCTGGATCATGATCTGGCGCGTCTGCAGCAGCAGGCACGCGAACTGAACGATGCCAGATGCCCACGTTGGAATCGAGTGCAGGGCGAGTTGATCCATCGCCGCCGTCATGCCTGGCAGACTTTCCAGCGATTGACGGTTCACACAGAGCATTCCTGGAACAATCTGGCCGCAAGGATGGATGACCTTCGCCAGGATCTGGCGGCAGCATTGTCGCGCGCCCGCCGGGAGTTGAACCTGCTGCGATAAACACGCGAGAAAAATCCGGTGAGTCGATTATGCTCACGGCAATGTGTGAGTTGTTATGACCGACAGAGAGTGGGATTTGTGTGGGATTGTCATTCGACATTGAAACAGGCCCAATTCCACTCCCTCACGGTCGTGGCTCTGTGAGGGCGGGGGAGCAGATGTCGATCGATGTCGAACACACACACACACTCTCTCTCTCTCTCTCTCTCCATGCCGCTTGGAATCCGAACAAGACGGGGACAGGCACCGGGGACGGAGCCAGTCCCCGCGATGCGGTTCCACGCTTCACCTGACCAGAGCCCCGACCGTGAGGGAGGCAATTGGGCCTGATTTGAATTCGAGTCCCGATTCCACGTGGATTGTCTCCTGCGGGAAAATCAGGGACATTGCGGAACGTTCCCAGTGCTTTTCAATCAGCACAAGTCGCGGTCGGTCTGTCGGCTGGCGAGCCGATTCCTGGAGTGGCAGGCGATTGCGAGGGGTTGATCAGGCTTTGCAAGGAAAGTCGTCTGGTCCGTACATCTGGCGAACTTCGCACTCGCCCTCCCAGCCGGGCCAGTGCTGCTTGTGAAGTTCCATGAACTTGACGGCTGACTTGACTGCTTCTTCCCTGGATGTCAGTTCAAACTCGGCATAGCCGCCAATGACCTCTTTGGTCTCGGTAAACGGCCCGTCGATCACGACGACGTTCCCTTGCGAAATTCGGACGCGGGCGCCCGTCGCGGTGGGGGCCAACCCGCCGCTACCGACCATCGTGCCGGCTCGAGTCGCTTCCTCGGAAAGCTTTGAAAGGGCCTCCAGCAGTGGTTTGGGTGGAAGGCCGGAAGTTTCTGCGGACTTGATGATCATCATAAAACGCATCTTCGTGACTCCTGATCGTTTCTGGTTCTGCGACCCCTGTCGCCAATCGAACTCGACCGGCGAAACCTTGCTGGCCGTATTGTTGTCGAATGAGGGACTGTAAAATCGACAGAGGTTCTGTTTTCAATTCAGAATTGTCACGCGGCGGTTGTAAAAAGGTCCCGCAGCGAACCGCGGCGTAATGCTATGGCAAGGTGATTTCAAGCGTTACGACAAAAAAAAGGAGATCCAAACGCGGTCGAAGTCTCCGGGCCAAATCGACAGAATCGCAGTAAGAACTTTCGTGACCTGTATCGCCGGTTTTGTGATTTTCATCGTATGTCTTGGAATGCGTCGATTTGAACGCAGGGTGATTCCGGCAGTGAAGATTGTCGTGTTGGATGCGGAGGGAGAGCCAGTGGATGTCGGTGCTGATGACATCACCGTCGTGAATAAGTTTTACACCCAAATATCGGCGATCGCCTGCTCGAAGGGCAATCTCTGGGTTCCCGAGACATTTGCGTGGTTGCGATCCGGAATCGGGGATCCCTGCTATTCGACGGAGATCAAAGTCCATCCCGACGGCTTTCACGCCTGTGCGACGAAAGTCGTAGTCTCCACGGGCGAAGTGGTTCCCGCGTCTCGAGTTGGTCCCCGCCTCATCGAGTTTCACCTATCGCGGAGTACTTCGAAGGACGAATCGACAGCGGTGTCAGAATCCAATTGGCGGGAACGATAATAGGACCACGGCGCCATCTACCTTGATATTGCGTTCCGCGGGATTCTCGTCGAACGCATTGGAATGCGGTGAGTCGATTGCGGGGTGATTTCACCTTGTTTCTGTGGTTCGAGGTGCGCAACAAGTCGGACAGAACCCCGTTGGGGTACCTGGATTGGTGTACGTCGACCCGGGGTAGCCGCGAAACGCGGCAACCCCGGGCTGTATGACGAAACTCCTACGGAGTAGAAGAGTCTATGGCTGTAGACGGGATGGGCACGCTGTTATGACCGACCGAGAGCGAGATTTGTGTGGGATTGCCAATCGACATTGAAACAGGCCCAATTCCACTCCCTGACGGTCGTGGCTCTGTGAAGGCACTGTGAGGCCGGGGGAGCACGTGTGATCGATGTCGAATACGCGAGCCGCTTGGAATCCGAACAAGACGGGGACAGGCACCGGGGACGGAGCCAGTCCCCGCGATGCGGTTTCACGCTTCACGCGACCAGAGCCCCGACCGTGAGGGAGGGAATTGGGCCTGGTTTGAATTCGAGTCCCGATTCCACGTGGATCCCCCTCACTGACGGTCTGTGACGGTCGGGACTTGGATCACATTGAGCGTCGAGCACATTCGGGGATCGGTCTTCCTCCGTCATTCTCGCGCAGGTGGGTTGGGCGCGAACGTAGTGAGCTGGACTTGCTCTGTTTGCTCGACCAGAAATTCCGCGGAGTCGATTGCAATCGTCCGACCGCGTCCGAGAATTCGTGCAACCGGTGTCAGTGACTTTCCAAGTGACTGACTCTGCTGATTGAATCCTACGAATTCCGAAAGGGCCTCGGATGCCAGGACTGCTGGCGAAAGAACGGACGATCGCCTCACCCGGCTTCAATCGGTGGCGGGTGCCTCCTGCATCGATCGCGATCCATCTTTGCATCGGCTCGGTCTATGCCTGGAGCCTCTTCAATCCACCACTGATGAAACTCCATGGGGTGGTGGCCAGTTCCGCGGACGATTGGACGCTGTCTCAGGTGACCTGGGTTTTCACTGTGGCCATCGTCATCCTCGGTTTGTCGGCGGCACTGGGTGGAAAGTGGCTGGAACGGGTGGGGCCTCGGATGGTGGGAGTCGTCTCGGCCTGTTGCTGGGGTGGCGGATTTCTGATTGGCGGGCTGGGGATCTTGTGGCGGCAGTTGTGGTTGATCTACCTGGGCTATGGGGTGATTGGCGGCGTAGGACTGGGGCTCGGATACGTCTCACCCGTCAGCACGCTGATTAAGTGGTTCCCTGATCGGCGCGGGATGGCCACCGGCCTGGCCATCATGGGCTTTGGCGGTGGCGCCATCATCGGAGCACCTCTCATGGAGATGCTCATGAAGCACTACTACGAACGACCCCTCTACGTGGGAACGGTTGAGCAATCAAATTTATCAACACTTGGTGGACGGCGGTTCGTCAAGGTGGACAGTCATTTGAGGGAAGTGGTCGTCGTCGGCGAGACCGAGGTCGGTCAGATGCTGGTGAAGGGGCCAGCGGGGGCGTACATCGTGGGGACGGGCCGGACCGGGATCGCCGAGACGTTTTTCACGCTGGGAATCCTCTACTTCATCATCATGATCGTCGCGGCGTTTTCGTATCGGCTGCCTGCCCCCGGCTGGAGTCCGGCGAACTGGAGTCCCCCGGATGACACGATTCCGAATTCCATGATCACCCGTCATGACGTCAACGCCGACCAGGCGCTCCGGACGCCTCAATTCTACCTGCTGTGGATCGTCCTGTGCTTTAACGTCACGGCAGGGATTGGCGTGCTGGGTGTTGCCAAAACGATGATCGGCGAACTGTTCGGAACGACTCTACCCACGATTGTCACCAGTTCCTTCAATGCGACGTTCGTGCTGATGATGAGCTTGTTCAACATGATCGGCCGGTTTGCCTGGTCGACAGCGTCCGACTACTTTGGCCGGAAGCGGATTTATGCCTGTTTCTTCGCCCTGGGGGCATTGTTGTATGCCCTGATCCCCGTGATCGCCTGGCAGCAGAGTCACCAGCCATCCGTCTGGTGTCTGGTCGCGTTTTATGCTGTCACGATGTTGATCTTCACGATGTACGGAGGCGGCTTCGCGGCGATTCCCGCGTATCTTTCGGACCTGTTCGGAACTCGATTCGTCGGAGCGATCCACGGGCGACTTCTGACCGCCTGGAGCACGGCCGGAGTCCTGGGGCCGGTGGCCATCACATTTCTGCGCGAACGGTCATTGCGTGCGGCGCTGGTGGACCTGGGGAACAAGGTCGATCCCACTGCATTTCAGGCGACGTTCGGCGCGCCGGTCAGTCAGCTGTCGGAATTGATCCAGCGAAAGACGGTGACGCTGCCACAACTGATGGCCATCGCACCACCCGGGACGGCTGATCCCTCCAGTACGCTTTACAGCAGCACGATGCTGACGATGGCAGGCCTGCTGGTCGTGGCGTTCTTTGCCAATGCGATGATTCGCCCGGTTGACGCGGTGCATCATCATTCCGATCTCGCGTAGAAATGGAGCGGCTTCGGTCATCCGCCTTCCCCCGGGTTGCCGACCGGCAGGAGCCTGCCTATAAACATTCGCTTGAACGATTCGAAAAACTCATTCTGTGGGCTGTTTGACATGAAGCGATCTGTGTCACGGATGTTACTGGCAGGGCTGTTGACTTCCCTCTGCGTGGCAGGGACGGGCTGTTCAGACGGCAAAGCACCGCAAGGGAATGCCAAGCCCGCCATCGGAGCCGACTCGACGAAGTCCGCCGCCAAGCCCGCGGCAAACGCGACTGACGCGGCGGATGCGGCGGATGCGGCTTCAACGGATGTGCAGCCGACCCCGGCCGAAACCAAGGGCGCGGAACCGGCAGGTGACGTCAAGCCGATCGAAAAGCGGGCGGGGAAAGTGATTCTGGGTGATCCCTCATTGACGGCGGGAATCCCGGGTACGGGATCGGTCACTGTGGACCAGGTGAAGAGTTGGCTGGCAACGCCGGGGATCAACGATCCACTGGAATTTGATCTGCCCATCGGATTGAACCAGGCCGCCAACAAGATTTCCGGCGTGGCTGAGAATCCTTTGACCCGGGCGAAGATTGAACTGGGGCGACAGTTGTATTTTGATCCCCGGCTTTCGTCCGATGGCACGATCAGTTGCGCCAGTTGCCATCATCCTGATCAGGGCTACGCCGCTCATACTCAATTTGGCGTCGGAGTGAAGGGTCAAGAGGGGGGCCGCAATTCCCCGGTCTCCTACAACCGGATCGTGAGCGGCCCTCAGTTCTGGGACGGGCGTGCCGCCACACTGGAAGAGCAGGCCAAGGGACCGATTGCCAATCCGATTGAGATGGGGAATACCCATGAAGCCGCAGTCAAGACGGTGGCAGGGATCGAAGGGTACCGGTTGCAATTCGTGGCCGTCTTCGGACCTGATTCGGTCAACATCGACAACATTGCGAAGGCCATCGCCACATTCGAGCGGGTCATTGTCACGGGGCCGTCTCCTTACGATTACCACGCCGCCTTGAAGCCGTTCCAGGATCAATTCCCAACCCCCGATGATCTGGCGGATTTGAAGCAGGACGATCCGGATCTGTATGCCAAATACGAGAAGATCAAGGCGGATTCGCAGGCTCACCCCATTTCCGAAAGTGCCGTCCGCGGGAGTGAACTCTTCAGCAAGAAGGCGAATTGCACCGCCTGTCATGCCGGTGCGAACTTCACGGATGAGCTGTACCACAATCTGGGTGTCGGAATGGATGCGGCGCAGCCTGATGTCGGCCGGTTTGCGCAGACAAAAGTCGAAAAGGATACGGGGGCGTTCAAGACGCCAACCATTCGCAACGTCGCTCTCTCGGCCCCCTACATGCATGACGGAAGCCAGAAAACACTGCTGGAAGTTGTCGAGTGGTATGCGAAGGGGGGGCACCCGAATCCGCACCTGAGTGACAAGATCAAGAAGTTGGAACTGACCGATCAGGACAAGGCGGACCTGGTGGCGTTCATGGAAGCCTGTACGGGTTCTTTTCCCCCAGTGGAGCAACTGCGGTTGCCCGAGTGACCCTTGTCGTCATCAGTACTGGATTCGGTTTCGTGGCGGCTGATGGGCAACTGGTTCTATCCCGGGTGATCCCCCCATCAGCCGCTGGGCCTTAGCCCACGGTTGCATTTTTCCGTTCGCCATATGGCATCCGATCAACAACACCATCGGAAACCGCACGCTAACGCGTTCCGGCTGATGGGCAACTGGTTCTATCCCGGGTGATCCCCCCATCAGCCGCTGGGCCTTAGCCCACGGTTGCATTTTTCCGTCCGCCATATGGCATCCGATCGGCAACACCGTCGGAAACCGCACGCTAACGCGTGGCGGCTGATGCGCTGATGTGCACTTCGGGGACTTCCTGGGATTTTTTCCAAACCCGTCATGACAACGGTTCCCATCGCACCACATAATCCAGCGATTCTCACATCGGTCGGTGAATTTCTGGATACGGTCTCCCATGGCAAAATCGTCGAGTTCGAATGGCAGTCAGCCCGCTTCCGAAAAAGAGTCAGATCAGAGGGGGGCCCGGAGAAAGCGTAGTCCAGCCACCCGCCGAGTGGCGGCGGGAGATACTGTTCCCGTCCTGGAGCAACCCCGGATTGAAAAGTACGAGGTGGCACAATCCATCGCGGGCGCCCAGGAGGCGAAGGTGGAGGCGATCGAGGACATTGTCAGTCACACACCTTCACGTGACGTCGCCGCGCTCGCTCAATCGCTGCAGGCCATCCTGGAAGGGGCCTCTCCTGACGACGCGGCATTGTTGCGACGAGTATTGCAATCCGCACCCGATGCCGATGCCGCTGCTTCTCCTGTCGATCCCGATGCGGAATTGTCGGCGGAGTGGCGCGATGGGGCCTATCCCTACAAGAACCTGCTGTCACGAAAAAGCTACGAGAAGCAGAAGTACCATCTGCAGGTCGAACTGCTGAAGGTGCAGGCCTGGGTCAAGGCGACCCGGCAGAAGGTTGTGATCCTGTTCGAGGGTCGCGATGCGGCGGGGAAGGGGGGAACCATCAAGCGGTTCATGGAGCATCTGAATCCGCGTGGCGCGCGGGTCGTGGCCCTGGAAAAGCCCAGTGAAGTGGAAAAGGGGCAGTGGTATTTCCAACGGTATGTCCAGCACCTGCCGACATCCGGCGAAATCGTGATGTTCGATCGCTCGTGGTACAACCGTGCCGGTGTCGAACGCGTCATGGGGTTCTGCACGGATGCGGAATACCAGGAATTCATGCGTCAGGCGCCCGAGTTTGAACGCAACCTGGTCCGCAGCGGCGTGCATCTGATCAAGTTCTGGTTCTCGGTCAGTCGCGAGGAACAGCGTCGCCGGTTTGAAGAACGCAAGGCCCACCCGCTGAAGCAGTGGAAGCTGTCCCCCATCGATCTGTCCTCCCTGGACAAGTGGGAAGCCTACACGAAGGCGAAAGAGGGAATGTTCTTCAGCACGGATACGGCAGACGCGCCCTGGACGGTGATCAAGTCCGACTGCAAGAAACGGGCTCGACTGAATGCGATGCGGTACGTGCTGTACCGGCTTCCCTATGCGAACAAAGACATCAAGTCGATCGGCACGCTCGATCCCCTGCTGGTGGGCCGGGCCAACATCGTCTACGAACGGGGCGAGCACCCTGGCAACGTCCCGGTGGTGTAAATGCCGCTGTTAAGTTGTGGCGGGATCCAGCAACTGAATGACGTGCCGGACTTCGTACGGGCGGGTGACCAATCCGCTTTTGCGGGCGGAATTCCATTGCATCATGCAGACGTGATTGGATGTCGCCAGGATAAGGGGATCGCCTGCCGCTTCGTTCAGGAACGCGGACTTTCGGGACAGGATCTCGCGCGCGTTCTCGGGGTGAGTGACGTTGTAGACACCCCCGGATCCACAGCAGTCTCGGGCTTGCGGAGCGAGTTCCCAGGTATACCCCGTCGCGTCCAGCACATTCGACGGAATCCCCGCCTGCTTCTGGCCGTGGACCAGGTGACAGGGAAGATCAACATAGACACGGGCGTTTCCTGTTCGGCGCTGGCGGCGGACCGGGCCGAGATCGCCCAGGAAACTGAGAACATCTCGAACAGGTTGCTCCCCCTTCAGTGTTTTGCTGAGCGCCAGTCCGCACCCGGACGAATTGCTGACGACGGCATCGACGTCCAGGCTGCCGAATGCCTGGCGGTTCTGCTGCTGCAGATCTTCGACTCCGTCCAACCCCGTATGTTCCTGGAAAGCGCCGCAACAACCCTGGTCCGGCGGGATGACGACCTGGACATTGTTTTCAATCAGGACGCGGACCGTCGCGAAGTTGATTTCCCGAAACACGGATTCCATCAGGCAACCGGTCAGGAATGCGACACGCGGGCCCGTGGGCCGATGCTGATTCATCAATTGCCGGGTATAGGCGGCCGTCGATTGCAGGACCGGCGGACGGCCTGAGAACAGGAATCGATGCGGCAGGATCCCCACGCGGCGCAGCAGTCGAGCGGGAAGCATTGCCAGGTTGAAGAGCGATGGACGCGCTGCCAGGGCGGCAGCCAGTCGCAGCAGGACGCCGGGGCGTGATCGATTCGTGGCGACATGCTCGTGCTTGATCTGTTCAAAGATCTGCCCATACGGAACATTGGCCGGACAGGCCGATTCACAGGCGAGGCAGCCGACGCATTCCTGGGTGTAGAACTCGGTCCAGTGATCGCGCGGCAGGCGGCCTTCGGCTTCTTCACGCCACAGGCGCAGTCGCCCGCGCGGCGAATTGTTCTCATCACCCGTCAGCTTGTACGTTGGACAGACTTCAAGGCAGAAGCCGCAATGGACACAGCTGGAGAGCAGATCGGAATCGTGCGACGAACAGGGGGCCGCAGAAGTGTGGGGTTCATTCTTCGTCACGTGATGTTCGATTCCAGCAGAAGGGTAGAGATCCAGCCCGCTTCCAGTGCCGAGGGGATGACCGGCGGCAGGTGCCGGGAGTGCCAGTCTCCCCCGACGCTCAAGATGGGGTTCGCATGGTCGCGGATCAGCGCCTGGATTCGATCCGCAAATTTGGATTGGTCTTCGAAATAGCCATGAATCACGCCAGGGTAACAGAGCGTGGTGCATCGCAGTCCCCCCGTGCCGGAAAGCTGCCGGGTCAGCGACACGACATGCTCGGGGGAGGTCTTCAGGACGAAGTCAGGGCAACCATCCAGGGGGAAGGGAACGTCGCGACTGGTGCTGATCACAAGCCTGCTCGAAGTGGCAAACTCAGCAAGGTACGACTCGGCGGGGGCAGACTCCGCCGCAGGGCAATTGAGTACGATGCGAATTCGGTATTCATCTTGCCGGGCGATCAAGTCGATGGCATCAAACCAGTGCATCCAGCAGTTCTTCAACAGTCGTGGCACGGCCGCAGTGACCGCGTCGGCAGCGCCAGACAATTCGAAGACGCTGGTGACGCCACAATCGGGTCGCAACCTCAGGACATAATCGACGGGGCTGCCAAACCGCCGACCCGTGGAAAGCAGGAAGCGGAAAATGTCATATCCGGTGGTCGTCTTGACGACACGTTCGCCGATGCGAACGACATGACCGTTCGGAAGCTTCCAGTTCATGCCGACGATGTTGTCGCAAAAGGGGCCGAACCGTGAAGAGGCGGGAGCGTATCCGGTCGACTCCACCTGCTCCTGCAATGTCGCCGCGGCATCGACCAGCAAAGGAAACCGCAGGCGATGGGGGGCGGCAAGTTTCTGGATGTCTACCGCGCGGGCCGTGGCAGGCAGGCAGACGACGCCGTCGACATCATCCAGGAACGGTTGAAACAGTCGGGAACCCCCTGCGGGGGCCGCATGGCCATGATTGGCAGCCGGGGCATGAATCGGGGACGGTTTTTCACCGGGGAGGGAGTGGGGATGGCCGGTGGCGTCAAACCTCCGTTCGGCGAAGACTTTGAGCGGGTTCAGTTGATGTCTGGGATTGAAGACCGCGGGGATCGCCAACTGGATGCGAGTGGTTTCACGGTCAAAGACCAGCGGCATATAGGCGGTTTTATCGTTGCCGATTCCGTGTTCACCCGAAAGTGTTCCGCCCACATCCACGACGCGCTGCATCAGCCGCTTGCCGATTTGCTCGACCTTTTCGAGTTCACCTGGGATGCGTGAATCGAACAGGAAGTTGGGATGCAGGTTTCCGTCGCCCGCGTGAAAGACATTCACGGCGCGAATGCCGGCCGCGTCCGCCTCGTCATAGACCAGCTGCAGCAACTCGGCCAGAGCCCGCTTGGGAATCACTGCGTCCTGCACGACAAAATCGGCGCTCAATTGTCCCATCAGGCCGCCCGCTGCCTTGCGGGCTTTCCAGAGTTTCTTTCGTTGTTCCTCGTCGTCACTGAAAACGACGTCGTTGGAACCGGCGGACTTCAGGATTTGAGCCACGGCGTCGACACGGGCATCGACCAGGTCGGGAGGTCCGTCGATCTCGGTCAACAGCATGAACGAGTCCTTCGGGAGGCCGACCGCCATGGGACTGTTCTCGACCATCGCCACGCAACGGGGATCCATCAGTTCGATTGCCACGGGAAACGACGAATGGGCGACCAGTGCGTGAATGGCCTTTTCGGCCGTGATCAGATCTGCATACGTCGCGCGAAACGTCCAGACTTTTTCGGGGCGTGGCAACAGACGCAGCCAGAACCGGGTGAACCCTCCCAGGGTTCCTTCCGATCCGACCATGAAGCGCTTCCAGTCCTCACGCCAGGCGGTGTAGACCGTGTGTTGACCAGCAGTGGAACGATCGAGCGAGGAGGTTGAAACCGGGCCCGCATGTTGTGGAGAACCTCCCCGGCCCCCGGCAGGACCACCGAACCGGTGCAGAGTGCCGTCCAGCAGGACCACTTCGACACCCAGCACATAGTTGCTGGTGACGCCGTAGCGGAAACAATGCGCGCCTCCGGCGTTCATCGCCACGTTGCCACCGAGCGTGCAGACCGGGCCACTGGATGGATCCGGAGGATAGAACAAGCCATACGGCTTCAGGGTTTCATCCAGCTGATTCAAGGTGACGCCGCATTCGACTTCGCACCAGAATCCCTCGGTGCAGATCGTGCGCACGTTTCTGAGTGCCGAGGTGTGGACGATTACGCCCCCCTGGGCGGCGACCGGGCCACCCGACAGGGAAGTTCCGGCCCCGCGAATGCAGATCGGAACTCCAAGCTCCTTCGCGCTGTTCATCACCCGATGCAGTTCTTCGACATTCGACGGAATCACCACCGCATCGGGTCGAAACGTCTTGTAACCGAGGCCATCGGCATCGTACCCCGCCAGCTGCGCCGGGGAGGAGAGAACTCGCCCGCGAGTCGCACAGTCCTTCAGAATCGTATCGAGTCGGCTGTTCATGTGGTTTTCGTTTTGAGTCCGTTTAGCGTTCCCGTGCTGCTGGAGAACTGATCCGTCTCCAGGCCCATTTGTTGCAGCAGCTGGACGTACAGGTTGCATAGCGGCGTATTCTGATCGCGCCGGAACACGAGATGCTGACCATGCCGGAATCCGCCACCGGCCAGCAGGATGGGCAGGTTCGAGTTGTCGTGGGTATTGGAATCACCCATGTTACTGCCATAGAGGATCATTGTCCTGTCGAGCAGCCGCTCGCCACCCTCCTGGCGCTGGCCCAGATGGTGCAACAGATCTCGCAGCAGTTCCATCTGCTGCCGGTCAACGTCTTCCAGCTGTTTCAGCTTCTCTTCCGATTGACCATGATGGCTCAGGTTGTGATAGCCATCGGTGGTGTCGTGCTGTCCATCCAGCTTGAAAACCGGCGTTGCAAACGCGTCAACCATCAGCGTCACGATTCGCGTGGAATCGGATTCGAACGCCAACTGAGCGATCGACAGCATCAGCCGGAATTTGTCGATGAAGAGTTTCTTGTCCTGGATGTCGACTGGAGGTGGTTGATTGGCCCTGGGCTTGGGACGCTGCTCCCATTCGCGGGCCGAATGCAGCCTGGTTTCGATTTCGCGGACGGATGTCAGGTACTGGTCCATCCGCGACCGGTCGGCGCTTCCCAGACCGCGATTCAATCGCAGCGTGTCATCCTGCAGGGTGTCAAGAATGCTTCCCCGCTCCTCCAGGCGTCGCAGTTGCCGCGCGACTTGTTCACTGTCTCCCTGGATGAACATCCGTTGAAACAGAGTCAGGGCGTGGTCTTCGGCCGGGAGCAGGACGCCATCGCGGGTCCAGGCCAGGCTGCGGTTCGCCTTGTCGATGTTGACGCCGAGATTGAGCGTGGGGAAACGCGTTACAGGCCCCAGTTTTTCAGCGGCATATTGATCCAGGGAAATCTGGTTGCGAAATCCACTGCGGGTTGGACCGCGCGTCCCTGTCAGGAAGCAGTTCTCGGTGCTGTGTCCCCCCACGACACCGGGATGAGACAGTCCGCTGAAGACGGTGAAATCCTGACGATGATCTGCGAGGACACGCAGATACGGTGAGAGTTCATAGTCTGCACCGGCAGACAGGGGAAAGAAGGGCTTCGGAAGTACACCCAGGTTGTTGGAGATCAGCAGCATTCGCCGCGGCGATGTCGAATCGGAGGCGCCTCGGGCGGGTTGCATGCAGTCCAGCAGCGGGAGCGCCAGCACGACCCCGGCGCCGCGCAGGAACTGCCGACGGGGAAGAGACGGGAAGGCCTTCATGGTTTTGAGGCCTCCATCGGACCCAGGAAAACTTCACTCTGAATCAAACCGTGCAGCAGATCGCGAACACGATATCCGTCAGGGGCACACGCATCCAGGATCCGTTCCATCTGGGCTCGATCCGAGAACCGAACCGGTGTTCCCGTCGAATAGACGGTGAACTGGGCGAGCAGATTTCGGGCGAGCTGCCGGGGGTTTGACATCAATAGTGACTTGATGTCACGAACATTCTGGAACCGGCGTCCGTCACGCACCTGGCCTGCGGCATCGACCGGTTCGGCCAGAGTATAGGAGAAGTCATGTCCGGCCCGGTCGATGCCCGTCACCCGGTCCCCCTGTTCGAGACCCCGATAGCGGACTCGCCAGCCGCCGAGGATGTCGAAGTTTTCGAGGGCCATTCCCACGGGATCAAACCGCTGATGGCAGCGGGCACAGCTTTCCGATCGGGTGTGCAGCGACAACAGTTCACGAATCGTTTTCGCGCCACGAATATCCGGTTCCACGGCCGGGACGCTGGCGGGAGGTGGTGGTGCAGGCTCCCCCAGCAGACGGTCCATGACCCAGGCGCCGCGCACGACGGGAGACGTTGTGGTGCCGTTGGCGGTCACTTTCAGAAGAGCGGCTTGCGTCAACAGACCGCCATAGGGGCTTCCTTCGGGACGCGGGACCTTGCGTAGCGCGGAACCCGGCAGCGGCGGCAATCCGTAATGAGTCGCCAGCCGGTCGTTGGCGAAGAGGAAGTCGGAGTCGATGAGGACCGTGGCCGACTGGTTTCCGCGAATCATCTCGGTGACAAAGGCTCGCGTTTCCAATTCCATCGACTCAACCAGGTAATCGTCAAATCGATACTCGGGATACAGGCGATGGTCCGGATCATCGCGGCGGATCTGTCGCAGTGCGAGCCAAGAGTCCGTGAAACTTCGGATGAATCGACTGAACCCCGGGCTGTCAATCAGGCGATCAGCCTCGGCCTTGAGCACGATGGGATCCCGGAGTTTCCGGTCGTGAGCCTGCTGCGCCAGCGACTCGTCTGGACGCGAATTCGTCAGCAGGTGAGACAGGCGGGCCGCGATGGGAAACTGGTCCTCGCCCGGTCGCGGCTCATCGAGGTACAGGAAGTGGGGCGAGCAGAGAAAGGCTTGATATCCCGCGAACAGGGCCTCGGTTAATGACGCGCCCCGGTCGAGTCGGTCAAGGACCAGGTGTTCGAATGGCTGCAGGGATTCCTCGGCGATGGGGCGCTGTGCCGCCCGGTGAGCGAAGCGGCGGATCAGACGCAGCGCATCCTGCTTCGGTGATTGTGAGACGACTTCGACCGGCAATTGATTCGACGCACCAGACGTGTTTGTCCCGGGGGTTGTGCCGGGGCGCTGGCGGATTGGCAGGTCATCGAACAGAACTCGATGCGACGGCGGTGGCCAGGTGGATGGGGCCAGAGGGCCGGTGACTTCGATCCACCCAAAGGCGACGCCTGGTTGCCCCCCCTCGGGAAATGGCGGGTAACGATATGTGGGGGGGCCATTGTCCACGTTGCGAGCCAGCGGCATGGGAAGGCCCAGCAGGCTGTATTCAAAGGTCTCTCCCTTGCGGAGCGAGATGACCGTTTCATGAATGCCGACTTCCGGCGAGACATCCAGGATCCCTCCCGTAGCGCGGACGTCTCCAGACACATCCGGTCCTGAAGGAGCCCTCGCACGGAATGTCATCGGTTGCGGCCGGGTGGCAGGCTTCAGTTCGAATCCTGCGATTTGCACGACGGCCCGAGCAGAGAATCGGACTTTGTAGTTGCCCGACAAGCGGACCACGAATCCGTCGGGATAGCCGTAGTAAGGCCAGGACGCAGCGCGAAACAAGGCCATCTCGACCTGCGGGTCATGCTGTCCGGTGCGACGGAGTTCATTCAGTTTTCCTCCATCGAGCGGAAGCCATTTCGAGTCCCGGGCGTAGAACATCGCCTCGCGATTTCCGAACGTCTCCGCCTCCGCAAACATTTTCGTGGCGAGAGCATGGAATCGTTCCGTGGCGGGGGGCTCGACTCCCGAGGCGATCGCCTGGTTCAAGGCGGCTTCAGCGGCGTCGAGATATCCCGTCAATTGAACTCGAGACATCTCCAGGACCGCGGTCGTCTTGGTGAAATGGTGCGCTTCGCGATCTTCGGGAAGCAGGTCGCGCACATCAAGTTGAGGAAGGAGCAGCAGGTCACGCAGATTTTGTTCGAACTCATCGCGATTCAGTCGTCGCGAGGGGCCACGTCCGGCGGTACGGATGCTGTTGAGATCGGCTTGGTGAATGGGACCGTTCAGAATCCGCTGCAGTTCGGCGCGTTGATTGTCTGGTATCTGGTTGGGATCGGGCGGCATTTCATGACGTTCAATCCGGTCATGAATCTGCTCCCAGCGTTCGCGGTTCGCGGAGTCGGACAAGGACCAGGGGAGTTTCTGAAGGTTGAGCCCACCTTCGGCAGTCTGATCGTTGTGACATTCGACGCAATGGTGCTTCAGTAGACGGGGCAGGTCTGGATCCTCGGCCTGCGCGATGGCAGTGAAGAGGAGCAGGAGCGAGAGGAGTGGTTGGAGTCGAGCGAATTCGGAGCGCATTCGAAGACAAACGCTTTCCCGAGTCGGATGGATCAGGATCTGAAGATGCCTGGGGGAGGATACGCCAATTCCAGAGCATCATGCAAACCGTCCGTCAGGTCGTTGCGGTGGAACTCCTGAGGGAATTCCCGAAAATCATCAGGGAGTTGACGTTTCGTTCTTGACGCAGCGATGGGATTCGACGAAAATAAACTAACACTGACTAGGTGTGTGAAACTTGAGCTCGGGCTCGTTTCTCGAAACTGTCTGACAGTTGCTACTGACCGGTACTCCGGAGGAGCGCGTCACTTGCGAAAGGGCGGACATGCCATTTCCAGTGATTGTTTGCGGTGAATCCAATTCTCGGTGGTCGTGCATGGGATCCGTCAGGCCAGCGGCGTGCCTTTCGCGCGGGCCCTCGATGAAGCCGACGCGGTTCGCGTGGGTGTTGATTCGCTGTTAGGTCTGCATTGTGCCCGCATCGGCGCAGCCGAGTGCCGACCATGCGCTGAGACCCTTTTGCCGGGACGATAGGGCGAGTCTGTCTATCCCCTTTTGAGCCTGGCTGTGTTGCGTTCCCCGTCGATCGACTTGTCCAGTCGCTTCGATCCGGGTGTCGCTGCGTCCATGTTGATCCGCGATGGGATCGCGGACTGTCTTGTTCCACTGTCTCGAAGAAAAACTGGGGAGTGCCATGTCTGCTGTCAGTCCAACTGTTCCGGTCCGGCGACTGGTTCGCGGGTTCACACTGATTGAGTTGCTGGTCGTGATTGCAATTATCGCGGTGCTGATTGCGTTGTTGCTTCCCGCCGTGCAGCAGGCACGCGAAGCAGCGCGGCGATCGCAATGCAAGAACAACCTGAAGCAGATCGGTCTGGCCCTGCACAACTATCACGACATCTTCAACGAGTTTCCTCCTGGGAACATGGACTACTCTGCCAACTGGAACAACAACATCGCGTTTACGGACGGGGGGCCTCAATGGGGCTGGTCGGCCTTCATCCTGCCTCAACTCGATCAGGCGCCACTTTTCTCGGCGCTGCAGCTCAATACCGCACGACTCAGTGAGTATGCGACGACCTATGCCAACCTGCGACCACTGACCCGGACCGTGTTGCGGGTCTATCGCTGCCCGTCGGATTCGAATTCGAAAGACACCCTGCAGGGGACCCCCGATGATCGCTATTTCAGCGGGACAGGCTGGCCAGCCGAGTACACCGCGACGTCGAACTATGTGGGGATTCATGGGAATCGCAATGCCCGGGCATGGAACTGGTGGACCAGCACAGGGGACCGTGTGGAAGAAGGAGTCTTTATCAACAACGAGGGGACCGAGATGTCCGACGTGTCCGATGGGTTAAGCAACACGATGATCGTGGGTGAGCGGCGATGGGGTTGCAATGCGGCTTCGTGGGTTGGCAATCGGAATCCCCCGGGAACGGGGATGTGGGGGCAGTACTACACCCTGGGACGCGCCGGCGATGCGACGACGTGTGGCGCATCGGCAACCGGCAATCCTGTTCCACTCAATACCCCGTTCACGACTCCGGCCCAGCGGCAGTCTCGCTGCTCTCAGGGGCTTAACAGTGAACACGTCGGTGGCGCTCACTTCCTGTTCGGCGATGGAACTGTGCGTTTTCTGAGTCAGAACATCGACTACAAGGATGGTGACGTCTGTGGACGGATCTGGACCAATCTGGGGGTCTACAACAAGTTGGCGATTAGGGATGACGGCCAGCCCGTCGGTGATTTCTGAGAACGATCCTGACCGCGTCGTTGAGGCAACTCGGGTCAGGGCGAGCCCCTGTTGAATCCGGTTGCACCCGGCCGACTCGGAATCGGCCGGTGCTGTATCGTCCAATCAAAACGTTTCAGGAGATCTGGTGTGATTCATCTTCGATTCAGAGGACTGGCCACGGCGCTGGTTCTGATCAATATCGCAGTTTCGGGTTGTGGTGGCGACGGGACCGCGCCTCCGTTGTCTCAGGTTTCCGGGATTGTGAAGCTCGATGGAGCCCCATTGGCGAAGGCGTCGGTGACGTTTCAACCGGTGGGGAAGGGCCGGCCTTCGTTTGGTATCACCGACGAGAACGGGCGGTATACGCTGAAGTTTTCAGAGCGAGCGACCGGCGCGATTTATGGCAGGCATCAAGTGCAGATTTCGACCTGGCAGGAAGGGTATGACAACAAGGGGAGCTGGATTCCATCGGTTCCGGAGCGAGTTCCAGCCAAGTACAACGAGGGGGCAAAAGATTCGCCTGAGATGGCGCGTGATGTGGCCGGGCGCAACTTGACGATCGATTTCAGCCTCGATTCAAATGCCGGTCCGATCACTCAACGGTACGAGCCATCTCCGGCACGGACGCAGTGAGTCGATTGGAAACGCAGCTTCACAGTCACGAAGGCCAGTCGATTGGATGTCAATTGTGATTCCCCAGTCCTCGATTCCTTGGAACGCTGGGATCAGTCAGTAAGTGGTAAGAAATGGGTTAAGTGATGAAATGAGAATGGGTTGCGTTCATGGGTTGCGATGCGCTCCATTGAAGATTCAGACGGTGTACCCGGAACGAAAGCAGGTTCGGAATTCCGTTGACCTGACTCGGCTCGTCAAGTATTATTACCGCCACTGTCGTGGTTATTCTTCAAGCTGCAGAAACGCTACACCCGATGAAGCTTTCACGGAAATCCGATTATGCCCTGCGTGCGCTGATGACGTTGGTGGAGCGTTTCGGTCGGGGGCCTGTTTCGATCCGGGAATTGGCCGAAAAGAACGATGTGCCGCGCGGATTCCTTGAGCACATCATGTTGGATTTGAAGTCTCAAGGGGTGGTGAAGAGCATTGCGGGGCGGATTGGTGGATTCATTCTGGCGCGTGAGCCGGATGAGATCACGATGGGGGAAATCGTTCGGCATTTCGACGGTTTGCTGGCGCCGATCGGCTGCGTGTCGATGGCGGGGTATGAACCTTGTTCGCAGGAATCCGTCTGCCGGTTTCGTCGGGTTTTGTTAGATATTCGGAATTACACGGCTCAGAAAATGGACCATGCCACGCTGGCCGAAGTGTTTGGGTCTGCGCCCGTTAGCACGGAAGAAGTCTTTTCGATGGTGTTCATCGGCGGTGACGGGATTTGAGTTTTTTTGTCTCGCTAAATATTAGCGATCAAAATAGTCATAGTTATTGGCCAAGGCCACAGTGATCGATCTGTTGGGGAAAGCGAAGCATGTCAGCACAATGGCTTTATCGGGTGTTCGATCAGGAGTTTGGGCCCGTCTCGATCGAAGAATTGCGGCAGCTGGCCGTCAATGGCATCGTCGCATCGGACAGCGAAGTTCGATCCACTGAGTCCGTGGACTGGGTGGTGGCAGGGACCATCAAAGAACTCGGCCTTCAGGGAGTTGCGGGAACGCCGGCGTCCCCTGCCGTGAGCAGAAGCGGTAGCGATCCGGATTTGAATGTGGCCAAGGGGGTCGACGACTGGTTCTATCTCGTTGGAGAGTTGGAATTCGGGCCAGTCACGTTTGATGAATTGCTGGAGCTGGCTCGGACAGAGCAGGTGGGCGCCGACGATTCCATCAAGCTCGGCGCGACAGGTAAGTGGCGTCGAGCGGGTTCCATTGGTCGCCTGATGGCCGTCCTTCCCTTTCAGGCGGCGAAATCGCGACCAGCTGCTGCGCGACCCGTGGCGGCGCCGGTTCCCCAGCGAGATTCCGTGGTTGTTTCTGCTGACTTGCAGAAATCACAGCCCGATCGCCATGTCGATTATCAACTGGCGTACGAACAGGCCAAGGAGAATATCGCCGGGCTGATCCTGTCTCAGGCCGAGGCCGCATTTGCCGCGGCCGAAGCTCAGGCGCGGGCCGAGTTTGCCTGGGCGCTGGCCCCCGGCGTCGATCGGCAGTGGTGGGGCTGGATGGGGGGGGTTGCCTTCGGTCCGGTGGAAATTGAGCAGGTGTTTGCCCTGGTTCGGAACGGCCAGGTGAAGCCCACCGACTTCGTGCGAAATGGACAGTTTGGTCAGTTCGTTCCTGCTTCAACGGTCCCCGGACTATTTAACGCGGTGGCGATCCTGGCGAAGGGCGAGGAGGCGTTGGCGCTCGCAAAAACCCAGGCCAAAGTCGCTGCAGAACTGGCTGTTCCTGTGGTTGCACCACCTGCGGTCGCTCCGATGCGACCTGCCGCCATCGCGACGCAGTCGGGCGAAACGCGACCGAACCAGGCACGGGGCAAGTCAGATCCTCAGGTGGCAGTTATTCCCGCTGCGAATGTTCGTCGGACACCCGCCACCGAGATCCCGATTTCGGGCGGCGCCAACCCTGCCCGGAAGGGCGAGTCTCCCGCTGAGGCCCCGACACCGGTTCAGGTCGCCGTGGCGGCTGCGGTTCCTGCTCCAGAGACCGATGAGGTGATCCTGGCGCGCGTTCGTCAGGCACTCGATTCTCGGAATATTCCTGGTTTCAACCGGATTGAACTCTCTGTTCGCGCAGGAGTGGTCTCCGCTCAGGGGAATCTCTCATCCGATGGGGAGCGCCTGCTGGCGGTTCGGCTCCTTGAGCAGTCCGATGGCGTTGTTCGAGTGGATCATCAGTTGGCTGTTACGGCTCCGGCCAGACCAGCGCCACAAAAGGCTCCGACGCGGGCCGCAGTGCCCTCCCGCAGTGGGCCCGGGGTGCTTTCCGAATGGATCGAAAGTCTGAAGGGAGAATACCGAAATCACGCGATTGCCTCGCTGGTCCTGGTCGGGGTGCTGGGATACCTGCTTTACCCACGAGGCCCGGTGCGGCCGGTGGCCGTTCATCCCGTGAAGGGGAAAGTCATCATGGACGGGCAGCCGCTGGCGAATGCGGCGATCGTGCTGCACCGCGTGGGAAATTCGAAGCTCCCTGCGAATCTGCACCCGCGCGGAAAGGCCTCGTCGGATGGGACATTCCAACTGGAGACGTTTGATCCGGCGGATGGAGCGCCTGATGGGGACTTCGTTGCGACCGTGTTTCTGACGGAAGAGACGGAAGTGGATGGCGAAAAGCAGGCGGGGCCCAATGTGCTGCCGACGGTTTACAGCAAGCCCGAAACATCGCCGCTGAAGCTCAAGATCACCTCTTCGACCAAAGAACTTCAACCATTGGAGTTGAAAAAGGGATGAACGACCGACTGCGAAACGAGACGAGGAACGGAATCATGAATCATCAGCGGCGAGACGCCGGAGCAGCGACCT
>Ga0265327_10002194_pt1 | contig 21435 bp, 15 predicted proteins | sample 41621metaG_FD_202089 | JGI IMG/M metagenome (GOLD analysis project Ga0265327, IMG submission 202089) | Rhizosphere microbial communities from Carex aquatilis grown in University of Washington, Seatle, WA, United States - 4-16-21 metaG | ecosystem: Host-associated > Plants > Roots > Rhizosphere...
GGCCCACGTAACCGGCTGGGGCCGTAGACCAATGGGGCCGCTGTTTAGCGTCAGCAAGATGGCGGTGCCATCAGGGCTTTGGCTTACTTTGCCGGTGTACGCAGGCGAAGCTGATGGCAGGCTGCCGAGCCTGAAATTGAAGTTGCCGCTCGTGAGCGTAATCGGGTTGGCCGATTTGATAATGGTGATGGTTGCAGGATAGCCCCCGAAGCCCGGCAACGCAGAGATATTGATAATGTTGCTGACGGTCATGGAGCCATCGGATTCCAAGGTGGTGGTATAGAACGCCGGCTGGATTCCTGTCTGGCCCAAAGTAATGCTCGTGTTGGTGATGTTTAAGTCGGTTAGTAGCGTGTTGCCAGTCACTCCCGATACATCAAAACTTGCGTTGGTGATTTGCAAGCTGGCACTGTTGGAAATGGTGCCACTGCCCGTCAGGGCGAGCACGCCCCGGTTTACGGTTGTGACGCCGGTATAACTGTTGGGCGCACTCAGGGTCAGGGTGCCGTTTCCGGTCTGGGTCAAGGTGCCGCCGCCCGTGATGGAGGTGGAGACGTTAATCCCATTTGCCCGGGAAAAAATCAATGAACCTTCATCGTCCACGGCCCCAAATGGCAAATTGCCGCCGCCATCGTTCAAGCCGATTTGCACCTTGGTGCCGCCGCCGACCGTCAGGCCGCCGGAAATGGCGCTGTTGGTATTATCCAAGATGAGCGTGCCGCCAGTGACGTTAACGCCGCCGCTGAAATCATCCCCGCCGGATTCTGTGAGCGTTACGCTTCCGGAACCCTGCATCAGCAGGCTGGTGATGCCGCTGATTTTGCCACTGCCATTGAACAGGTAATTCGTGTTGTAGTTAAGGAACGTCAAACTGCCGGGCGTATTGGTGGTAATCAAGGTGACCAAGCTGTTGGAGCAGGTGTCATCGAACTGGACCGTATCCGGATTTACATAAAACTGCGGAATCGACATGGTGGCTTGATCGATCCAATTCTTAGTTTTGTTGGTGTCCCAACTGCTCGTATAGATGGAATTGGTTTTGCCCACCCAAACCAACGCCGTGGATGACGGCGGCGTGATGGTGGCTGTAACCACGCCGCTGCCCACATTTACGGAGTTAAGGGTGTAACCAAACGGCACGGTAACATTTAAATTCGCCGGGTTCGGGTCCGCTCCCGCATAACTGATGAGAGTGAACGTAGCCTGGCTGCTCAAATTTGCAATTTTGTCGATGGCCAGCGTGATGTTGGGGCCGGCATTCAAGGCCGTGGATACGGAAATATCGGTGTAAGGTGAAGCGCCATTGGCGGACAAGTGGAACGTGGCATTGGAAGCGGTCAACGTGCCGATGGTAAGCGGCGTGGCACCGATGTTGACATTGGTCATCACGAGCGAACCGGAATTGGTCACCCACATGTAATTCGGATTGGAGATGCTGTTGGAGATGTTCAGCGTGCCGCTATTGATGACTATGTTGGTGGAGTTGGGAATGGCGCCTGAACCCATCAGCATGAGCGTGCCGTTCAACACGATTGTGTTGCTATGGTAAGTATTATTGCCCACCAACGCCCAGATGCCGGTGTTGGTCTTAATCAAATTACCCAAAATGGAGGTTGGAGTTTGCTCCGTAAAGGCACCCATGATGTTGACGCCGGTATTGGTGCCGCCCAGGAGCAGCATTCCATAGTTACCGCTATTATTCACGGTACAACCGCCAGTAATATTCAACGTGGCCGCCGGGGTGGTGGAATCGTTGATTACAGTTAATGCGCCGCTGGAGGCCAGACGCAACTGGCCGGTGATGGTTTCTTTATTGACCACGGAGCCGGTCATCCGGATGGTTGCGCCGGCGGCGTTGCCAGTCAAACTGACGCGCCAGGTGCCGCCGCTGGTGTTGATGGTATAGGCCGAGGCGTTGGCGGTGTCAAAAATGAACCCGCCCAGCACAAAGCCACTGGCGCAGTTGATGGTGGTTATCGAGCTGTTCGCATTAAAAGTGGCGATGTCTGCGCTGCTGGTGCCGGTGGTCGCGCCGGGGAACGTACCCGCGCCGGTGCTCCAATTGTTGGTAGTGGGGGCGGCGAGCCAATTGTTATTGGTGGGAAGTGCATTCCAACTGGCGCTGGCAGCCCGGCTGGATTGCAGGCAGCCCAAGGTGGCCAGCAGAACGGCCAGGCTCGAAATTCGAGCGCAAAGGCCTGGGACGGTTTGGATGGGATTGGTTTTCATGGTTTGTGGTTAATGCGTGCTGGTGTTCAACAAAAATTACCCGTTAAAAGTCGCGGGCTAAATCTGGAGACACGATGGGTCACGAGATCAGTTTGGTTTGGCTTGATAAAAAAACATAGCACCACCCTCCAAACTTTTACATAGAACGTATGTTCTATGCGGGTGGTTTTAGCCGGTTATTACGGCAGTTTCAGCAAGTAATATCCTTGTGGCCCAGCTCCGGCCTCGTTGGTGAAGTGGAAAACGCCGTTCGGATCAAACTGGTTGGTAGCCAATGGCTGCCACTGGTTGATTGGCAGGATCAAATTACTGGAAGTCAGGACGTAGTAATTGCTGCCTGCCATGCCACCCGTGCCGCTGAAAATGAGATTGTTCCCGGCCAAAACAATTTGGGCAATCGCCGGCGGCGGCAAAATATGAATCACTCCCACGGCAGTTAGCTGGGTATCGCCGGGACGGTACACCGCGGGCGGATTTGTCCTGATATCGGCGATGGTGTAGGTGATGGCATCGGCAAGATTCAGACTGTTGGTGTAATAAATAAAACTGCCGTCGCTGCTGACATTGTTGGTGCCCATGGCGCTGCTATTGGTGACGCCAACTAACTGAACCGGGTCGCCATCGGGGTCGCTCCATTGCGCCGCCAATGTCGAAAGGGGAATTTGCAGTTGGCCGTTCGCGGGCAGGTAAAAATAGGCATCGTTGGCCGACGGCGGGTTGTTGGGAACAAATGCAAGCCATATCGCGTTGGCGTTGGTTTGTACCGTGAAATAACCGCCGGCGAGATCGTTTTGAAAACCGCCGTTGTCCACGGTAAATTTATTCGCTGCAAAATTCGTAATGCCGCCATCTACGGTCGCAATCATCCAGCTCTGGCTCGAGGCGTTCCCGAAATCCGCCGTCCCGGGAAAATTATCATTGAGGTTCAAATCAATGGACCGGAGTTTAACGGTGAAGGGGTTGGCACTGGACGATTGCACGTTCAGCCCGTTGGTAATGACCAGCAAATCCCAGTTGGTGTCTGGAAACCCAACCGCGTCATTCATATCCACCGCATAGACACCATTGGAACCAAAAGTCATCGAGCCGTTGTTGGTAATGACCCCAACATTGCTGCCGCCTGGTGAAATGGTGCCACTGATGGTTGCATCGCCCTTGAGCAGGCCGAGACCGCTTAAGGTTTGGCCGGCTGCCAAGGTCAGGCGGCCGTCGCTCCGGCTGCTCACATCGAGAGTGGTGCTGGCTGCGAGGGTGATATTGGCGCTGTTGGAAATGGAACCATTGGCGGCCAGAGCCAGGGTGCCGTCGGTAATGGTTGTGTCGCCGGTGTAACTATTGGTGGCGGTCAGGGTCAAGGTGCCGCTATCGAGCTTGGTCAGACCGCCATCCGGGGCGCTACCCAAGGCCGGATCGTGTTGCAGGGGTTCGGCGATGGTGATGGTGTTGCCGCCATCATCAATAATAGCGCCGCCGGCCCGGACGAATGTTTTAATAGGCGTTACCGGCACGGCAGTGCTGCCTTGAAAAAAGATGGAAGCTGCGCCGGATTTGGCCACGAGCGTGCCGCCATTGAAATTAAATGTGGCCGAGGGGCTGCCGCCGGTTTGCTGGTTGGCACTGACATTGGTAACCGATGAAACAGACAAGGTGCCCCCATCAAGATTCACGATGCCAACACTGCTAACACTGTTGCCGTCGGCATTGCGTGAAATATCCAGCTTGCCGCAACTCACCAGCCCTGTGTTGGTAATCGTGAGCGTACCGGTGCCACGGCTCGCCACATAAAACGGACTGGTTGGGCTGAGGGCGGTTCCAATATTCATGACTCCGCCGCTGACGGTGACAAGCGAAACCTCACCCAGATTAGAGCCATTGGCCCCTTGGAATTGATTGCCAATCGTCAGCGTGCCGCCCGTTTGATTTACCATGCCCGTGGAATTGAGCGCGACGGCGGTGTTAAACCGGGCCGACGTCGTCAGCGAGCCGTTTACCATGTTGAAAATGCCTGCGCCACCAGACACGGTGCCAGCTTGATGGTCTTGAGTAATGCCGTTGACAGTCGTGCTGGTGAGGACGGGCGCGTTGTTTTCATCACCAAAGTTAAACGTGCCGCTGTTGACGGCAAAGATCCACGGCACTGTCATGGAGGTGGAAGTGTTATTATCCGTCAACGTCCAATTGGCCGAGCCGCTGTTGAGCAAGAGCAGGTTGGTGCCGCCGGGGTTAACGGTGCTTTTAAACAGGTTTTTAAGGGTGCCGGTGCCTGCGAGTATAATGCTGGTGGCCCCCGCCGTACCAAATGTATTGGTCAATCCGCCGCTAATGTTGAGCGCGTTGCTGGCTCCATTGAAGATGAGGTTGTTGCTGAAAATGATGCCGAGCGCAATGGTCTGTGGCACGGAAGAGTTATTGGTGATGCCACTCGCGAGCAGCAACGGATTGCCGTTCAGCATAAACGCCGCCGCGCCGGGATTGAAGACGAGGTTCGAATAAGTAATGCCTGCGGTGGTGTTGTTAGTATTGTTGGGGCGGAAAATGCCGCCGAACGCCAGCGAATTGCCCGGAACCGGGGCGGTGCTCCAGTTCGTGGAATCGTTCCAATAATTGCCAGCGCTGCTGCCGCCCGTCCACGTACACCAGCCGGGCGCGGAAGTTATGGCATTGATAATCAGCGTCACCGTGTTGGAGGCAAACTGCTGGAGTCCATCCGTGGCCGAAATAATCAGCGGATAGGTACCGGGCGAAACGCTGTTGGAAATCATCAAGCTGAGTACATTGGTGCCCGCTCCGGTGGTGGTGGTGGGAGTGAAGCTGGCATTGACGCCCACTGGCAGGCCGCTCAAGCCGAAAGTGATGGTACCAGTGCCGTTGGTGGCGATGATGACGTTGGTATAGTTGACACTGGTGCCGGTCAATGCAGATTGCACCGAAGGGGAGGTGAGCACGGCAAAATTTCCTACGGACACATTAAATATACGGCTATTGGTCCAGGTGCCATCGGTAACCGACACTGTAATCAGCGAAGTGCCGGTCTGGCCGCTTGCCGGTGTAACCGTAACGGTGCGATTGGTGCCGCTGCCGCCGAGGACTAGGTTCGCATTGGGTACTACAATTGGGTTGGAAGAAACGGCGGTTATTTGCAGCGCGGCCCCGGTGGTATTGCCAAGATTGCCAAAGTTAAAACTTAGCGGGCCGGAGTTGCCGCCCGGTGGAATGGCCTGGTTAGCAATCGCCGAAATTTGTTGCGCATAGGCGCTTTCGGCAATTTCAAATGCATTGCTGGTGGTGAACGTGCGCATCGGTGCGATTTGTTCCCCGCTGGTCAGGCCGTTGGTTATTTCCAAGAAATGGTCGTTCGTGAAACAAATGCTATAAAGTCCGTTGGTGTAAACCACCTGGTCAATCTTGAACAACTCACTGATGTTGGTGGTGCTACTGCCGGACAATGTGCCGTGAGTGAAGGAGAGATATTTGTTGCGCAAGGCCGTGCCCGTGGGCAGCGGAGTGGCGGTGGTAAATGCATCATAGGCCGCGCCGTCAAATTTTCGGGTGGCCCCGGCAATCAACCCCGAATAATAGGTGCTGGGCGTGGTCCATTCGCGGCCTGGGTATTTGAAGTCAGTCGCATTCATGGTCACCACCCGTGAATCAGCATTAGTGCGGTCGATTTCCAATCCCACCCGTCCCGCAAGACTGTATTGTCCATCCGCAGTGGAGACAGTGGCTGCGCCGGCGCTGGCACCGGCAACTTTCGTATTATGCAGATTCACGATATAGGTATCCACCCGGCCGTCTTTGAACGTGATTTGGAGCCCGCAGGATTCCAGGCTGCTGCCGCTCATGGGCAGGCGCTGTACGGAAACGATATTGCTGACCCCGACGTTGAACGGTTCGATGACACTGACATATAAATCGGACAATGTGCCCGAAGTGACGTGATGACGAATAATGGCGGATGGCCGCGAGATGTTCATGTAGTTAAAGAAATTGGTTGGCACCGTGTTATCGCGTGCGGGCACGGGTGTGGTGCCAAGATAGACGTTGTAGACGTTGGGATCGGCGGTCATCCACAGCCGGGTATCCCGTGCGGTGGCGCGGTTCGTATCGGTATAGGTCAGGTAGAAATTTCCGGGAGCGGTATTGCTGCTGATGCCGCGAAAGAAACCATAGTAAGGCGTGTCCGTGGCCAGGCTCCAGGTCTCGCTGCCTTCGAGCATGGGATACGGATTGTTATTCGTGACCAGCGGGAAACTGCACAGCGAATTTTGGTTCCACAAAATGGCACCGTGAAAGGTGTAGTCATGATTGGTGCCGCCGGTGACCCGAAAGACATCCACGAGGTACGGCTTGGTGATGTCCACCGAGTTAAACAACAGCAGCCGCTGAAAACGCGAGGCTTCGCCGGAATAATCGCGGTAGCCGTCAATTTCCGTCATGGCCAAACCGTTATTGCCCGGTTCGTACAACGATAGATTGGCATTCCCATACGTGGTGGCGTTGGGGAACGGTGTCAAATCTGTGCGATTAATGACGACCGCATTTTTCTCGAGTAGTTGTTCGCCCCAACTGCGGCCGATGGCCCCGTTGTAATAGCGAACGTTGCCGAGGTATTCATTGCCAAAGGCCCAGAGCGCATAGGCAGTGGTATCCGAGCGCATGTGATTGGCGTTGCCGGCATATTGCTGGTTCACCTGCACGGCGGTGCCGCTGGTGGTGCCCGCGCCCATCGAAACATGCCCGTAATTGCCCAGCACATAAGAATTGCCGCTGCTGCGCGTGGAAAAATAAGTATCGAAGGGAGTGTCGCCAAAAGACGGCAGTTCGCCGTTGGGCAGGGCGATGGAGGACAACTCGGACTGGCCGTATTGGAGCGAGGTGGCATAAACCACCGAACGATTGCTGATGGCCAGAAACTGGGCGTTGGTCGCGGGACGCGTCAGGAAATAATATTCGGTGTTTTGCGCAGCCGTCACGTTCGCATTCAAATAACCGATTGAATAACCCAAGCCCTGCTCCAACTGGCCGTCGCGATTGATATTGTCCGTGACGGTGGCCGCCAGATATTGGTCCATCCAGACGATGTAATCTGGACGGTTCAACACGCGTGCCACTTCCGGTAGCACATCGAAAGGCCCGGACAAGTTGCTGCCGATGGCCGAGGCCAGGGGCACGTTGTTCTCAAAAAAATCACCCTCAAAGAAAAAGATATTAGTGGTGATGAAATCCCGGACGTTGAAACCGAACTCCGTATTCATGTTTGTCAGCACCACGCTGTCGTAAATGGCATCAAACGCCTTGAGCGGCGTGTCATTCCATTCATGCGCGAGCCCATTATGGTCGCTGGCGCGTTGCACGCTGTTGAGGGGCACCTGAAAATTGGTGCCGCCGGGTTCAAACTGGCCGACGTTCCAGCCTGGGCCGGACATGATGTAATTCGGGTACCAGCGTCCCCAATCGAGCAACTCAACGGCAATGCGCCGTGCGTAGTTGTCGTTGCGCGTGGCCGGGCTGCCGCCGCTGCCAATGTATGCGCCGGATAAATTGCCCAAATCGGTGTCACGCTTGCCCTGCTGGTTATAGGAAATCAAATTAAACACCAGCGACTGGCCGCTGGTTTTGCCAGCCGGATAATAATACGGTGCAGTTACGGTGTTGCCGCTGATGACGAGGAGGTTGGTCGTCCGGAGGGGATATAACGAGGTGTTGGTGGCGGGAAAAACGATGCCGCTGGGAGTGCTCACGATTTGCGTGGGCGACGACTGGCTCCACGACCAACCGGTGTCGCCGGCCACAACCGCAGGAACAAAACCATAGCTGCTATTGCGCGGGGCATAGCGCGGGGTGAAGTCATTGGTATATTGCGATTCGGTCCACGTGCTCAACACGGTGTTAGCTGCGCTGCCGTTGTTGGAGCCGATCGATAAAATCGGGTGTGTGAGGCCATCCGCCGCCTCCACCTGCAGGGCCAAGCTTGAAAGGGCACTGGCAGCATAAAGTGCGCATAAGCGGGTTTTTATCCAGGTTCGCATTTTATTGGCCGGTTGGTGACAACGATTCCACCTGATAATACTGCTGGTTGTCGTTGGGATTTAAATTATTCGTGAAATTAAAATGTCCGGCTCCGTCAAAGGTGTTGGTGGCAAGGCGCAGCCATTGGTTAACGGGGAGCGACAAGTTGGTCGAGCCGAGCACGTAATAATTTCCCGCCGCTGTTCCGCCGCTGCCTGTGAAAATCAAGTTGGTGCCTTCCAGTACCAGATTGCCAACCAACGTGCCCATAACCACCGGGAGCACGGTCAACGTGACACTGGACTTGGCAGCATACGCCGACCCGCCGTTGGTGCCATTAACACTTAACGTATAATTGCCTGTGGGTGAATTGCTCGCCGTCTGAATGGTCAAGGTGGACATGCCTGCCTTGGTCAGCGAGGCCGGAATAAAACTTGCCATGGCTCCACCCGGCAAACCAGTGATGCCCAAAGTGGTGGTGCCGGTGTAGCTGCCGTTCGTCGTCATCGTCACCGTATAGTTGGTGCTGTTGCCGGCAAAAATAGAGGCCAACGATGGGGTGACGGACAACTGAAATCCTGGAACCAGTGACGTGGCCATTTGCGCGGAGTTTGAGCTTTGCCCAAATTGGTCCAACGCCGAGACCACATAGTAATACGTTGTGTCGCTGGTAACAGTGGTGTCGGTGTAATTGGTGGCAGATAAACTGGCGATGACCGTATAAGGCCCGCCGTTGGTTGTGGACCGTTTCAAATAGTAATTCGTGGCGGCGACTGAGGAAAACCACGTCAACGGAATCTGGGTCTTTGTCGGCGCGGCGGTCAACCCCGCCGGTGCGGCGGGTGGATTGGTGCCGGAATTAACCCATTCCTGGATGGTGTTGGTGATGTACGTGTCCATCTGGTAAGTCGGGCCGTGGCTCTGTTCATATACGCCGTCCTTGAAATAGAAGTCGCCCGCGCCATTGTCCTGCTGGGTCCAAACCAGTTGCCGGTTGACCCAGACGCGAATCGTTCCGGTCACCAAGTTATGGTCCACATTCAATTGAAACCATTGGTCCCCGAGATTGGTGGCCAGGGTTGTACCACTGTAATCATGCACCGAGCCGTTGTAATTGGTGAACCAAAACGCCATGAACGTGGTGGAACCATACGCGGTCGATTGCGCGTCCCCCGTATGAATTTGGAATACACAATAACTGTTCTCGTTGGCCGGGGCCATCATCACGGCCTGATACTGGATTTCGCCGTTGGTGTAATCGGGGTTAAAGCGTTGTTCGGTGCGCGGCTTGGTGGTGTTGCCCACGGCAAACGCGCCGTCATTGCTGTAAGTCAGGCAATGGTAAATGTTGTTGGTGAAGAAATACCGCATGTTTTCTGCGGCATTGGTCGGCCATTGAATCTTGAAATTCAACGTCAACGGTTTCCAGCCCGTGCCGCCGATTTGCGCGTGGGCTGGCCAAGCTGCCAGCAGGTTCAAAGCTATTGCCACCGCCGCGAAGATGGTGTTCCTGAGCGCGTTTCGGAGCTTTAAGCGCTGGCTGGTTGAGCTTGGTTTAGAGAAGCAGCCTGCCATGCGCAAACCGGGGAGTGAGGGTGTTACGGGTTGAGCGGCGTCAACCAATGTTGCGCTACCCAGAGACCGTCGGCACCAGTGGAACTGGGGGATAATCCCAGCACGGAATAATCATACGCGGCAATTCCGGATTGATTGGCCGATTTGCCACCAGCCATGACGGCTCCATCCGTCCACTTTCTAAACTCCGCATGGCCATCGGCAAAACCAAACGTGCCCACGTTGCCATGATAAGTGGCAAACAAATCCTCGAAATGGAAGGCGCTGGCACTCTGGTTGGCGTTACCGCCACTAGAGGCAAACGTGCCCGCGTTATAGCCGCGTGAATCGGCCTGTTCCACAAACACAAGGCAGTTGGCCGTCCGCGTAATGGTTGATAACTTTGTGAAGCCGCCGGTGCCGGAAACATTTTCCGTGACGGCATAACTGTCATAAGCCCAGCCCGTACCATTGGCCACCGAGCTGATGGTATTACGGAAACGCACGTCGCCCGGACAGTGATAAACGCCCGGATTAGGCGCGTATTGATAAAGTAAATTATTCGTCCGTAGATTATTTTGCACATCCAGCAAGGCCACATCCGGGTTCCCGCTCCAACTTCCAGGTGCGCCGCTATCCAAATTCCAAAAGCCGCCGGCACTTTTAAAACCGGTAGGAGGCGTATTGGCAATGAGCTTGTCACTGTTATCAGTGCAATACATGCTTAGTGCCAGGGTCATCTGTTTGTCGTTGCTTAGGCAGGATGCTTGCGTTGCTTTCATTTTTGCCCGTGCCAGCGCCGGCAACAACAGGGCCGCCAGGATGGCAATAATGGCGATCACCACCAGCAGTTCAATCAGGGTAAACCCGCGGTTATTTCCAGCGCGGAGGCGGCTGGACGACGAAAGTATTAAGGACTTGGTCATTATTGTGTCGGATGTGGATTCTGACTAAACCTATAATCATCATTGGTTTTACGCCATAGAACGTTTGTTCAACTGCGGGCAGATCTTTCCGGCGGCGATTGTGTAACTGTGAGAAATAAATCGTGCAGCGCTTCCGGCTTTGCGATTTAGGATTTGTTGCCTATCATGTGGGTCGTATGTCCGAAAACAATCGCGCCGATGGGCGCGCAGCCAATCAGTTGCGACCGTTACGGTTTCAAAACCATATCGCGCCGCATGCCGCCGGTTCCACGTTGATCGAGTGGGGTAACACCCGCGTGATTTGCGGTGTAACCGTGGAAGAATCCGTGCCGCGCTGGATGAAAGAGCAAAAAGTCGAGGGCGGCTGGATTACCGCCGAGTATTCGATGCTGCCTTATTCCACGCTGGACCGCAAACCGCGTGATATTTCCAAGGGCAAGCTGGACGGGCGTTCATCGGAAATCCAGCGCTTGATTGGCCGGGCCATTCGCGCGGCGGTGGACTTGCAAAAATTTGGAGCGCGGACGATTTGCGTGGATTGCGACGTATTGCAGGCCGACGGCGGCACCCGTACCGCTGCCATTACCGGTGCCTACGTGGCGCTTGCACTGGCAGTAAAGAAATTGATGGGGCAGGGCAAGATCGTGGAAAATCCGTTGCTCTCGCAGGTGGCCGCCGTCAGCGTAGGTGTCGTCAGTGGCACAGCTTTGTTGGATTTGTGTTATGTGGAGGACGTGGCCGCTGCGGTGGACATGAATCTGGTGATGAATGCGCGCGGTGAATTCATTGAATTGCAAGGCACCGGCGAGGAAGCCACGTTTACGGATGCGCAACTCGTTGAACTGCTGGCGCTGGGCCGGGCCGGTATCCGCGAATTGCTTGTGGCGCAACAAAATGCCATCGCGCAGGGTTAAGACCATGGCTGCTTCCTCGAAACTTCGGCGCAAGAAGCCGACGCCTCCCGCCACACGCCTGCTGTTGGTTCGCCATGGCGAGGTGGAATCGCGTTATCAAAAGAAATTCGGCGGCTGGATCGACATGAACCTCTCGCCGAACGGCAAGCGCCAGGCCAAAGTGCTCGCGGAATACCTGCGCCGCAAAACGATTGATGTCATTTACGCCAGCCCCATGAAACGGGTGCAGCAAACCCTGGCACCCACACTGAAACGGAATGGCCATACTCAGACGGTCATGGAGGCGCTGCGGGAAATTAATTTTGGCGACTGGAGCGGGCTGGGCTGGCAAGAAGTTGAGGAGCAGTTTAAATTTCGCTCGCACGAGTGGCTGGACCAGATTCATTATCAGGGCATCCCCAACGGCGAGAGCGGTGCCGATTTTCGCAAGCGGGTGGAACCGTGTTTGCGCGAGATAATCGCCAAACATCACGGGCAGAACATTGCCATCTTTTGCCACGGCGGAGTCATTCGTATGATCCTGGCCATTCTGCTCAAGCTGCCGCTGCCCAAGACCAATCATTTTGACATTGAATACGCCGGCATAACGCAGGTGGCGTTGCATCCGCACATGGTGGAAGTCGAGTTGATGAATTTTACGCCGTGGCGGGATTTGGTCGGGTAACTGACTCCTGACATTGCGTCAGCGGTGTCGTAAATATTTTATGAAATCATCCAAACCGCTTTGGCGGATCTCGGTGCTCACCACGGTGGAAGCCGAGGATGCCGTGAGCGAACTGCTGGCCACAATGTTGGGTGTTGCCGTTGCGGCTTATTTTAACCTGGAAACCCAAACCAGCCATGTGAGCGTTTTCATGGACCAAGGGAAGTTTGTGTCCAAGGTTGTACGGGATGAAATCGCCGCTGGTTTGAAACGCATCAAAGGATTTGGCCTGGATATTGGTCCGGGGGAAATTGAAATAGCCCGGGTTAAGCGCGAGGATTGGGCGGAATCATGGAAACGACATTTCAAGCCCATCATAATCAGGGTTCAACGCGGGCAAGTGGCTGGCAATCAAGGTAAAGCGGCGGCACGCCCGGCGGTTGTTCCCCAATATCGCTCCTTGTTGGTCAAGCCGAGCTGGAGCAAACGGCGGCCCGCGAAAAACCAGCCAGTCGTGATTCTGGACCCCGGCTTGAGCTTCGGAACCGGCCAGCATCCAACCACCTCCTTTTGTCTGCATGAAATTACCCGGTGTCTTGGTTATGGGACAAAACCGTCATTTTTGGACATTGGCACCGGTTCGGGAATCCTGGCCATTGCCGCCGCCAAGCTGGGCTATACACCGGTTCACGCCTTTGATTTTGACCCCGATGCGGTACGGGTGGCGCATGAAAACATCCGTAAAAACAAGGTGACCGGGCGTATCCAGTTGACGCGTGGAGACGTGACGAAGCTTTCCCTGCGGCCAGCCCGGCAGTATGACGTGGTTTGCGCGAACTTAATTTCCAATTTGCTAATTAATGAACGTTGTCGGATAGTCAAACGGATGAAGCCAGGTGGCACATTGGTTTTGGCGGGAATTCTGGCCAGTGAATTTGCCGAAGTAGAGCGGGCATTTGCCAGTTTAAAGCTAAAACTGCATTCCCGGCGGGTGGAAAAAGAGTGGTGTTCTGGCTCTTTTTGTTTTATTTGAAAAAAATTGAACAGTCTTCCGGCTGGGTTGGTCAGAGAAAGTGAAGATTCCAAGTAGTTTTTGGAATAAGCTGCTTGGCATCCTTTACGCTGTATGTGAAACCGAAAGGAAATTGCTATGATGAAGACACTAGAAGTGATGGGCGAAGCAATTCGCAACCCGAAGCATCCGTTCCGTAAGACTCAACATCATTCTAAAAAATCTCTCAAGAACCGCCATGAACGGCGCAAAATAAGGGAGTATCTACAACTCGGTGATTGGATGTCCGAGGAAATGGCTTAAAAAGACGGCGGCGATTTTCATCGCCGCCTTTTTCATTTCCGGCGGCCAAACTGGAATAGAACAAATCGGCAAATGTTGCCGGCATGGTTTTTTCGCCCTTAATAGTACCAATTACCAACAATCCATTCCGAAACTGACTACAGCATAGTCCCCGAAATCTCGCGGTTGGAGCGCGGATTGTCCTCAATCCGCAGCGCGTAAATTGGCCGTAGTGTTTGGCGTACCCAGCGCCTGTGCATGGCGACGTGCTGCGACTTGGGACAAGTCGCGGTCCGAAAGGGTGGCTACAGTCTTTGTTAAACGGCCCTAGTTTCTTTTGGTTGTGCCATTTGCCAAAGAGGTTTCGGCAGGTGCGGAGAAGTGACCGCTGTGAGACATAGGTGGGCGGGATGCCCTTGAATTCTGCTTTCTCGCGACGCGGGCTTCAGTTCATTGTTTGGGGGCGAAGCAAATGGGATAGAAATGCCTCTTCTGTTTGCTGGAGGGGGCTTGTGAGTCGGCAGAACGAGCGCCGGCGGCGAAGGCGGACAACTTGGCTTGGCGGAAATAAAAATGCCGCCCGGCCATGATTTAGCCGGGCGGCAGGAAAACGATTACTTCATCAAGAGCATCTGGCGGGCGCGCTTGATGGCCGTGGTCATACGGCGCTGATAATGCGCGGGCAGGCCAGTGTACTTGCGGGGCAGAATGCGGCCTTGATCGGTCACGAACTGCTTGAGCAGGTTGACGTTCTTGTAGTCAAGCGCGTCAATCGTGAAGTCAATCTTCGGCTTCGGCCGCGGCGTGCGGGCTTCGCGAGTGCGGTTGCCGCGCTTGTCAGACTTTTCGGTATTGGTTTTGCGTGGCATAAATTATTTGATTTCCTTGTGCAACGTGTGGCGGCGGAGAGCGGGATTGTACTTCTTAACTTCCAGCTTGTCCGTTTTCAGCTTCTTGTTGCGGGTGGTGGTGTAGCGCGAGGGCGATTTGCCTTCTTTACGCGCCTCGGTGCATTCGATGGTGATGACTTCTCGCGACATAAATTATTCCTTTTCTTTGGGCTTGGTCTCTTCGCCTTCCTCGGTTTCTTCCGCTTCACCTTCCGTGGCAGAACCGGCGGAATCAATCGAGCCGAGCTGCCCGAGCCGGCGTGATTTCAGGGCGCCTTCGCGTTCCAACTGGGCCTGGGCCTCCACCGTGAAACGCGTCCAAGGAATGGCTTCCAGACGGGCGCGGGGGATGGGCTTGGCTGTCAGTTCGCAAATACCATACGTCTTGCGCTCAATGCGCTTGAGGGCTTCCTCAATCTCGTAAACCGCGTCCTGGTCCGAAGACAACAGGCTCAGCGCGAAATCACGGTCAAAATTATCAGTGCCGGAATCGGCCATGTGCAGGCTGTAACCGGCGAGTTCCTGGGCGGATTCCTTGGCCAGACCATTCATCTGGCGGACAAGTTGTTCACGCAATTCCAGCAGGTGCTGGTAAAACTTCTGCCATTCCGGCTTCACTTTTTTTGCGTCCGGGCCGAAACTGCCCTTGGACACGGGACGGCCCAGAATGGCCGACGCAGTGGCGACGGTCGACTTGCCGCGGGGGGCGGCTTTCTTAATTTCTTTTTTCTTGCCTATCACAACTTAAAATCAGTTCCGGACAAGGACAATCCTTGACCATTAATTACGTCATTCAAAGGGGCGGGAAGGTAGCAAAGCGGGACAAATTTGCCACTAAAATTTTCAATTATTTTTAAAGGCCAAAACCCGGCCACGCAAGCGGCGCTGATGAAACCGGTTAATAACTCTTAAATTCCTCAAAATAGCCCATTTTACCCCCTGTTTCACCCATCATAACCGAAACGCCGGCGGCTGGCGACTCATTATGCCTTTTTAATAATACACGCATACGCGTTGTGATTATGGATGCTTTCAAAATTCTCCGCCTCCACTTTATACCAGGTCACCAGCGGATGCGCATTCAACCGCAAGGCCACATTCCGCACCAAATCTTCCACGAACACCGGGTTTTCATAGGCGCGCTCGGTCACGGCTTTTTCGTCCTGCCGCTTCAGCAGGGCAAACAATTCCGAACTCGCCGACGCCTCCACCATTTCGATGACTTCCTCAATCCAGACAATTTTCTTGAACCGCAACGCCACCGTCACCTCGCCGCGCTGATTGTGCGCACCGTACCTGGCAATGGCCTTGGAACACGGACACAACGTCGTTACGTTTACCTTCACCGTCAGCACAAAATCCGTTTCCGGGCCGCAACCCGAGGCGTCAAAGCGCGCGATATAATCCATAAGACTGGATTTGCGCGAGACGGGCGAACGCTTGGCCATGAAATAGGGAAACTCGATTTCGAGGTGCGACGTGGCCGAGTTCAATTTCTTTTGCAGCGAACGCAAAATATCCGTGATGTTCTCCACGTGAACAATATTGCCGTGGGCATTGAGCACTTCCACGAAGCGGCTCATGTGGGTGCCCTTGAATTCCTTGGGCAAATCCACAAACATGCCGATGGTTGCCACCGTGTCCTGCACCTTGCGGGTGCGGTCCTGCACCTGGATGGGAAACCGCAGGCCGCGCACGCCCACCTTGTCGATCGGCAACTCGCGGTCATCGCGATGACTCTGCATGTCATGCAATTCCTCGGTCGCCTGCTTTTTGCTGCTTCGAGACATGCCCAAGACTTTAGCAGTTTTACGCGATTTGGCAAAAAGGTTCGTGCAGGCAGCCGCCTGCGTTGACTTGGCCCGGCAAATTTGAGATAAACCCGCCGCCGCCATCGGGCGATTTTTCAATGCCAACCGGGTTTTCAATACGAACATGGGCCGCAGCGTTTGCGCTTTTGCTGGCGTATGTCAGTTCCTTCGCCGGCACCTTTCGCGTGGCCACCTACAACGTGGACAATTATCTGGAGCAACCCACGCAAACGCGGACGCACGCCAAGACCGCTGAAGCAAAAGCCAAAATTCGCGAGACCATTAAGGTTATGAATCCTGATGTGCTCGCGCTGGAAGAAATGGGCGATACCAATGCGCTGCTCGAACTTCAGGCTTCGCTCCGGGCTGACGGCCAGGATTTTCCTTATTGGGAGCACATCCAAGGTTTCGATACGAACATCCACGTGGCGATATTGAGCAAATTGCCCGTGGTCGCGCGCCGTCCGCACACGAACGACTTCTTCCTGCTGGATGGCCGGCGTCTCCCCGTGCTGCGCGGTTTTGCGGAGGTGGATGTCCGGGCGGCAACCAATTTTACCGTCACCCTGCTGGTGGCGCATTTGAAGTCGCGCCTGAAAGCCGCCGCCGCAGACGAAGCCGAGGAACGGCTGGGCGAGGCGAAGGTGTTGCGCGGTATCATTGACGCGCGTCTCGCGCATGACCCGGAGGCGAGGTTCATTGTTCTTGGTGATTTCAACGACACCAAAGACACCGCGCCCATCAAGGAAATCATCGGACGCGGCAAAACCAAATTGTTCGACACGCGTCCGGCTGAGTGCAATGGCGATACCGTGCCCGCCGAGCCGCCCTATTATGAGCCGCGCGATGTGGCGTGGACGTATTATTATGGCAAGGACGATACCTATTCCCGTATTGATTACATCTTTGCCAGCCCGGCAATGAAGCGACACTGGCTGGCGAATGAGACCTATGTTCCCTTCGTGGCCAACTGGGGTGCTGGGTCGGACCACCGCCCGGTGGTGGCAGGTTTTACCACCGTAGGCAACTGACTACGGCACGAATACGAGCCGGTAGAAGCATTGGCCCACGTCGTTCGGTGAATTGGTGTCGATGAATGTGGTCACATTCGTGGTGGCGGTGATGAGATCAAAGCTTTGCCAGTTCCCCTCCACGAGATTGGTCGAGTATTGCACTTGATAGTTCAGGCCGCCCACGGACGGCCACGTCATTTGAAATCCGTTGGTGCTCACGCAGCAACTGCTCAGCGTCACTGGCGGCATGGGCAGCACGCTCACGTCATCGAAGCCAAAATAATTATAATCATTCTCGGCGGCGAACGTTAGCGTGTCGTTGGTGCTCACGGCGGTCACGAGGAAGACCAGATTCGTCCACGCCAACACCGGCGGGTTTGTGAGGCTCATATAATCCGTGCCGTTCCAACTGGCATCGAATAATTGTGTGCCGCCGGACTGCGGGTTGCTTAACCAACAGGACACCACATATTGCTGGCCCGGCGTGGTCATCAAGGTCTGGCTCAGGGTTGCTTCATAGCCGCCTTCGCCCAGGAAGGCACCAAAATAGCCCGAGTGCGACAGGCCCGGAAAATTCCAGTCAGTGGCCACCACATTGCAAATCGTATTGCCAATAATTGTATCGCCTGCCAGTGTCCAGCCGGTGAAATCGCCGGTCTCAAAGCCGCCGTTGTCCACCAGGTTTTGCCGGACCTCGACTTGAATGACCGCATTATGCACCGTGGATAAATCCGTATTTGTAAACGACAGCGTCGAGGGGTAAAGGCCCGGCGACAACGTATCGCTACCCAACAATTGCACCGTCACGCTGGTGGAATTGCTAGGCGCAAGCGTTCCGTTGGTTACCGAGACTTGCAACCATGCTGGCAGCGAACCCAGCGCCCAGTCCACGGCAATGGGGCCCGTATTGGTGAGCGTAAACGTCCAGTTTGTTTGCGGGCAAACATAGCCGTTTAAACCGCTGGTGGAAAACGCCACCGGCGATAATACGGCGAACGTATCCTGCGTTTGCGTTAGCAGCACGTTGATGAGATTGGTGCCCGCCGGTGTGCCCCAGCCCGTGGCCAGGTCGTAACCCGGCACCGCGTTAAACTCCGTGGGGCTTGCCGCGTTGGTGTTGTTGCCAATGACAATGTCATGGAACATCGCGGGGTAATTGCTGCCCTGGCAGAAGGTATAGAGGGCGGGGTTTAGGAAACCCACTTGCGGCAGGCTTTGCGACGCGGCCTGCTGGTTAATCAAGGCTGCTATGCCGGCCCATAACGGCGCGGCGCAACTCGTGCCCGCCTCAGTCCATTCCTGGTTGTTGTAAATTAGATAAACTTGGTCCGCCGTCAGCGAGACATCCGGAATATTCCGGAACATCATGGAACCGCCCGTGGTGCTCGAGATGACGCCCTGTTGCCAGTCGGGCATCCAGACGAGCGGGCTGATGCCGCCGCCGCTGCCCTGGCCGTTGGCCCAATTCCAGACCGCTTCCGCCGAGTAATCTCCATTCGTATCGGTATCCAGATACGTGCCGCCCACGCTCGTCACGTACGGGCTCCCGCAGGGGAACGGCACCAAGTTGGTGTAAGCTGTCAAATCACCACTGGCGCAAAAGAATGACTGGCCCTGTACCGCCATTTTTAGCAAATATTGGTCGCCCGCCGGGTCTTCCGGGCCGGCGCTCCAGGAACAACTCACCTGGGCCGCAAAATTATCATTCGCAATCTGGCTCAACATATCCGCCCAGCTACCGCCGGGCGATTCGTACACAAAGATATTTGAAACGCCCGGTGCCATGGCCATGACCATCTCAATATCCAGCGTCACTTCCACGCTGCCTCCGCCGGGGTAAGGCACGCCGCCGTCCACATTCTCCACGATCACCTGTGGCATCGAATTGGTCAGGCCGATGATGTTCGCGTAATTCGTAATATCTTGCGGGTTAAAGCCGTCGAATTGCACCAGCGCCACACTTTGACCTGCGCCCGTCAACGTGGTGCCTGGCAGGTATGCCTGCCGAAAATCATTGCCCATGTACGTGCCATACGGACTCGAACCGCCGTTGGGCGTGAATTGAAATACCGACGAGGAGGCCGGTTGCGAAATGACGTTGGGATGCGGCCGCGAATAATTATCCAGCCCGCTCACATGGAGCAGGGGCACGCGCGCATCTACCGTTGGCTCGGTGGTCGGCGCAAAGAAATTGCGTTGCTCCGAGGGATGCCGGTACGAATGCAGTGTTACGTGCAATGCCCGTTCCACATCTGTCACCCGGCCAGACACATTCACCAGCAAGCGGCCTGAATTGGTGGCCGTGATGGTGAGATGATTGGTTTTGGCAAATTGGATAACCGCCGCATAATCTTCCGGCGTAGGCCCGAAACGGGCCGTGAACTCTTTCGGCGTTAGAAAATGATGATACTCCGGGCTGCCCGGCGTGTAGAGCGCTTTGAGCAGGTTGGTCAGCGCGGGGGCATTACGCAACGGCAGGCACAAAGCCAGTTTCAACTGGTTTGTACCCGGCAAAGCGCCCAACGATGCGATGTTTCCACGTGCTACGACTGCTGGAACATGTCCCGGAGCCAGCCGCTTGCCGGTGGCATACAGCGGCAAAGCCGGGATCAGCACAAACAGCAAAAGTACGAGCCGGAAACGCCACCGAGACACAATTCTCATCAATGGATATGCCGGCATGCGTTGCGATATAAATTGCCACAGGTAATGCTCTTTGTCAGGGTTTTTCATGCACCTCTATAAGCTGCTGCCCGTGAGTTGTTTCGAGATGAAGTTTGCAGCGCGGGCCATGACGGACTAAATTTTCTCCATGAAAACGAATCGTTTGCTGGCAGGTTTGCTCGGATTGGTCGTCACCCTGTTCATTGCGGGCTGTGTCACCCAGCGTATCGATTGGAATGGCCGCGTCGGTGCCTACACTTATGATCAGGCGGTCAAGGATTTTGGGCCGCCGGACAAACAGGCGCGCTTGACCGATGGCCAGATTGTTGCCGAATGGATCACCCGTTACTCCAATGGCAGTACTACGATTGTGAGTCCTGGCTTTTATGGTTATCCCGGCGGCGGCGGAATTATCCAGACCACACCGGACTATTACGAGAGCAAGCTGCGCCTCATATTCACCACCAATTACGTCCTCACTGCCTGGTCCAAACATTAAAGCCGGACGGCTGCACCCGGTTGGCTGCTTCAAACCGGCTTGATTCACACTGAATTGGACGCAATTGGTGGGCGCAAGGATGCATCCTGCAGAACCTTTTTTTCTGCCCCTTTGTCCAAACGACACCTTGGGTTTGCCCATCCGGGGTGGAGCATTTTTGCTTACTTTGGCTTCCTGTTTCATAACTTTCCCTATAACTCATTCATTTCAAAGAATTCGCCGGGCCTAAAATACGCTAAATCTGCCCATTAATTGTAAAAATTCTGTGAATAAATTCGGTTAAAACGGATTGGATTTACACCCCCAACCAATGCTAAATTATTGGGTAATAAGGAAAAGGAGGTTGGATTTGCATGATAATAAAACAGCTTAAAATTTTGAGCGCCGCCATGCTCATGGTGGGGACGGCTGGATTGTTGATCATCCTGTTTGCCACCCGCGCATCGGCCATCACCCGTTCACCAAACACTTTGCCGCCCGTCCCCGCGCTGGTATCCGTTCCGCCGGTGATTTCCCCCGGAATTTTGCCCGCGCAACCCGTGGCGGTGGCAACTGTGATTTCCCGGCCTGCGGTTGTCGCCACTGCCCCGGCAACGACTCCTGCTATTGCCGCCGACTATGCGCCGACCAAGCTTGACGGTCGTCACCAGTACGCCTTGGGCATGCTTGAGACCGGCAATGACGATGGCGAAATTGGCGGGGCCGGCGAAGTCAGCCGCTACCAAATCATGCCTGCCGTCTGGCAGCATTACAGTGATTCCCGGAACTATCGCAACCCCGTCGTCTCGCTCGCTGTGGCCCGGCAACATTGGGCCGTCCTGTTTAGCACTTTTAAGCGGCAGGCGCACCGCGAACCCACGGATTGTCGGAACTTAATGAGAATGTCCCCATTTGAACTTAATGGAAATGTCCCTGTGTAGGGGGTTGGCGAGCGCCATCCTGCCGGGGACATGGAGACATTGACAATGAGTCGGCCAGAACGGAAACGG
>Ga0265327_10002195_pt1 | contig 21429 bp, 15 predicted proteins | sample 41621metaG_FD_202089 | JGI IMG/M metagenome (GOLD analysis project Ga0265327, IMG submission 202089) | Rhizosphere microbial communities from Carex aquatilis grown in University of Washington, Seatle, WA, United States - 4-16-21 metaG | ecosystem: Host-associated > Plants > Roots > Rhizosphere...
CGCAAAAAAAGGAGCGTTTGTAAATATTCCTTTTGGTGGACAAGTACACGGTTTCAAAAATAAATCCGGAGCAGTAGCTCATTTGATCTGCACCGTCGTGCCTGCTGGACTTGACAGTTTTTTTAAAGAAATTGGAAAGCCAATTGACGCGGGAATTTTTTTGCCACCAGCCCCACCTAGCCCTGAACAAATGGAGAAAATAAAAATACTGGGAGAAAAATACGGACAGGAATTTTATCCCCCGGATTATCTGGATTGATTTTTCTTATGTAACCCTTCATAAAAGGGGCTGTCTCAAAAGGCAGTCTCTTCTTGTTTGATTTAAAATTGAATTAGGTTTTGCAACCAGGCGAAAGCTTCCACGATCTATTCCAAAATTCTTATCATCTCCGCATTTCCATAACTATGCGCAAAATCAAGAGCGGTTCTTCCACCTTTATCTTTTATTTTTTTATCAGCGCCATTTTTCAAAAGTAAATTTGTCAGCTCAAGGTTCTGTCCTTGAACTGCCAAAATTAAAGCCGTAGTGCCAATAGAATTACAGAGATTTACATCTGCACCTTTACCTATCAATAAAACCGCCAACTCTGAATTCCTTTGAAAACAGGCGGCCATCAGGGCCGTACCCTCGTCCGAAACAAAATTAATATTCGCTTTGTGATCAAGGAGATATTGAGTCGACTCGTTCTGACTGCGGTAAACGGCAATGATCAAAGCGCTATAGCCTGCCTCGTTCGCCGAGTTTACCGTGTCAGGACGAATTTTAATAAGTGCTTCCATTTGTTTTATATTTCCTTTTCTGGCACACTCAAAAATATCCTGAGCCTGAAGTTCAAAACAGATAATCATCATTACTAAAAACATACAAACAGAAACACTTTTCATCGCCGCTTTCCTCCAAATATATAGATCTAGTTCATTTTACTGATCCGGGTCAGCACGCTTCCACTGGCAGATTTGATCTCTACAAAATAAATACCATCGGGTTCTTTGGAAAGATCGATGCTTGCATTCTTCTCTTTTACATGTGAAATGCTCTGTACCTGCCTGCCTGAGGGATCACGCACTGTTATACTCAAAATACTCTCATCGCTGTTAATAGCAATAAGTGCATTGGTGGGATTCGGATAGATCTTTATATTTCTTTTATTTGCAAGTCCATTTTTCAGGTGCAGACATTCAGACACGTTAAATATCCTGATACTTATATTACTGCAAGTATTGTTATCTGTGTACACATACCCAACAGTGAAGGTACCAGCTCCACTGACTTGCGGATTAAAAAGATTTCCACTAACCGCTGTGCCCGTATAACTGCCACCCGCCGGTAATCCGCCGCTGAGTAAAATCGTTTCATCCCCTTTACATAAATCAGAAATCGAATCCATTGAAACAACCGGGAGAGGATTCACGAGTACATGAATGGTTTGGGAAGGCGGTGAAACACATCCGTTTTGGGTTTGTGTTACACTATAATTGCCACTTGCGCTCACCGAAATACTTTGGGTTGTAGCACCAGTAGACCAGTTGTTGCCGCTGGCCGAAGAGGAGCTCAACACAAGTGCTGCACCTGCGCAAAAAGTAGCAGAACCGGAGGCATTAATTACAGGAGCTGGCGGAACAGGATTCACGGTAATGGTCATCAGCGCAGTGGTAGCCATAGCAGGACTGGCGCAACTAAGATCGGAAGTCATCACGCACGTCACCGTGCTGCCATTCGTAAATGTAGAGGAAGAAAAAACCGCACCATTGCTTCCTGAATTAATGCCATTCACTTGCCACTGATAACTCGGTAGTGTTCCTCCGTTTGAAGGAAGTGCCGACAGGGATAACAGATGACCGACACAAGACGGATTGCTTCCGGAAATTACCGAAAGCCCTACAGAAGGTGCAAGGATCGCACTTACCGTCATGGTAATGGGTGTACTGTTTGCTGTAAGGCTGGTCGTACAAGCCGAATTGGAGGTAAGAAGAACTTTAACAACATCTCCGTTCGCGAAAGTGTTGGATACGTATGAATAAGAATTAACCCCCACATTCACGTTGTTCACTTGCCACTGGTAGATCGGGGACGCGCCACCATTACCAGCGTTTGCAGTAAACGTAACATTTTGTCCGTTGCAAATAGGATTTCCTCCTGAAGCAATGGCCGCAGCTATGGAAGCCGGACTCGTTGGTATAACGGTCATCACCATGGCGGAAGAAGACGCGCTTACGGGCACCGCGCAAACCGAACCGGCCGGAATGATGACGCACGTGACGCTGGCATTATTCGCAAGTGTATTGGATGTATAGGTAGGGCCGGTATTTCCGGTGCCGGATCCATTCACCCACCACTGAATGAGCGGTGAGCTACCCGTGTTGGAAGAGTTGGTTGAGAACTGCACAACGCTTCCTGCACACATGGGATTTGATCCGGATAAAAGTACCAGGGAAGCGGTAGGCACAACAGTAGGCAAAACAGTGATGTAATTCACCTGGCTGACACTACTAGTACCTACAGTATTTGATACACTGAGCACTGCTGAGTAAGTGCCTACAGCGGCATACGTAACAGTCACAATAGCATTGGTGCCACTCACGGTAGCAGGATTGCCGCCTGGAAAATTCCAGGTGAAAGAAGTGGCTCCTCCTGTTGACGTGTTTGAATACGTAATGGCTTTTCCCTGACATATGGCCGTGCTACTGGTAGTGAAAGCCGCTGTAGGTTGACTTTGCCAGATCATATTCATGCCATAAGCCCTGTCACTTACACCATGTTGGGTGATAGTATAAATGGCCGTTGTTGCATGCGCCCAAATCACATCAAGGGCGGTTGCACTGTATTGAATGGCGACGTCATTTACATCGTTGGTATTCAATGTACGCGTAGCAACCACCGTACGTGCTAAACCAGTTACGTTGCTGGAAATAATAGTCCAGTCTTGCTGGCTATCGTTAGCGGTAGAGCCACTTCCATTCATGTAATCTTTCCAGCCAAGGGGATGCGGAGCAAAACTCTGTCCCTGAGAATAGATCAGCACATCGGCTCCAAACATCATGGTTGTTCCGAAACCCAATGCAATCCATCTGTCAGCGGGACCCGTAAAAGTAAAGGTGACCGTATTGGTATTCATACTGGCCCCAAAAAACATGCCCGATCCGGTGGGAGCGCCGCTAGCGGTTGGTAATTCCCCATAAGGGATCACTTTGATTTGCGAATTATAACGCTGGTATGCCAGCAATAAAAAGCAGGTAATAAAAAGGTTTTGTAATTTCATATCATGTGTGTGTGGTTTTGTTTAGCTAATATATAATAATTATTGAATGTTCAAACAGAGACATTAAGGAATGTTGTTAAAAGTTAGAATAAGAAGACGGCTAAACAAATGCTGCTATAACAGCCATTTAGGCCAATAAAACTGGGCTATTATGAATATGTAATTAGTACAATTTCGGATTTGAGAATTATTCGAAAGAAAATTCTGTAATAGCATCTAAGATTTTAAGAAGATTTTGCAATGGCCCTTATGCCATTTCTAAAATCTCCCAGGTGTGATCGCTTAATAATCTTACAGCACTGATGAATTCAAGTACTGTAGGTTTTTTTCTTCCCCACTCGTTCGGGGCAATAATCATGAGCCTGTGCAGATCTTCTTTTTTATACAAATAATAAATCTGTCCTACAAAAGGTTCAAAGGACATTTCCGCGGTGTAAATTTTTTCACTCACTTCCACTCTTTTTCTTAATTCATTTGCCTGGTGTGCCAGTAATTCAGCTTGTTTCTGAATCTGTATTAATTGTCTGTTGGTTTGTTCATGCATGGCAGAAAGAGCCCTGGACTTCAGCTTCCCTACATCCTCGGGTCGTACGTTAATACTGCCAACAGTGTGTGCATAAGGTAGTAGTCCGGGATTTTCGGCCACTTTATCTTTGTCTATAGGATTAATCATTCTGTCTATTAAGATTCTCTATCTTTAAACAAAACCGGGCTTATTTTGTTTAAACAAATAGATTGATCCCCCTTTATGCTACATACGCTTCAAACCACACAAATTTTAAAAACAGATCTCGACTCCTTGTGGGATTTTATGAGCTCTCCTTTGAACCTTGCAAAGATTACTCCTTCATACATGGGCTTTAACATTATTACGGGTTTAGAGGAAAACAAAATACATGCGGGGCAAATTATCGAATATCACATAAAACCCATAGCCGGAATAAAAATGCACTGGGTGACAGAAATCACGCACGTAAAAGACAAAGAATATTTTGTAGATGAACAACGTTTTGGTCCCTATGCTTTCTGGCACCACAAACACATTTTAAAAACAGTGCCCGAAGGCGTTGAAATGACTGATGTTTTGCACTATAAAGTTCCATTTGGTTTTTTAGGAAAAATCGCAGATGCTTTTTTTATAAAGAAAAAGATAAAAGAAATTTTTGATTTCCGTTATCGTAAACTGGAGGAACTATTTAATAACTGAGTTCTCAATTATCTGTTTGTATTGTTACCTTTAAAACTTAAACCATTTTTATGGAGAAACAAAATTACGCTAATCACATTCGCTGGTACCCTTGGCATCACTATGTTTTCTATCCAATCGTAACAGCCTTAATCACTATTACGTTAATTTTTGGCATCAAAGACGAAGCCAACCGTATGCTCTGGATGATGTTTTCTGTCATTATTGCATTGATAACAGGCCTGTCATTAATGTTACGTCAGCATTATGCCCTGATAAATCAAAACCGCATTGTACGATTAGAATTGAGATTTCGGTATTATGTTTTAACGGATAAACGTTTCGAAGTGGTGGAAAATAAATTATCATCCGGGCAAATTTACGCTCTGCGTTTCGCGCCAGATGAAGAACTTCCGGGATTAGTAGAACGGGCTTTAAAAGAAAATTTATCCGGTGATGAAATAAAACGTGCTATAAAAAATTGGTTGCCGGATGAAATGCGGGTTTAACAAATAGGTGATTTTTTTCGCAAGGCGCAAAGTTCGCACTGTAAAAAAAATAGAACTTTTTTTGACTCAAATTTCTCATACAACTTAAAGATTTTAATCGCTTTTTGAGTATCCGTTTATGCAATGTAACCAACTTCCACCGCAAGGAAATAGCTAAGAAGAAATTGTATAGTCTCAGTGCACTAGGATTAATTTATCCCTTTTAAAAACATGTCCCTTTTGTGACGCGGTGAAATAATATATACCCTCAGGCAATTCATCTATATTAATTTCAGCCTCAGGTTCATTGCCTGGTATAGTTTTTGAAAAAACGGTGGAACCTGCTATTGAAAAAATAGTGAATTCCAAGGGAAGAACTTCATCTGCAGAATTAGTTCGTATAATAATCTTGCCGCTTGTCGGATTTGGAAAAATGTTTAACCTAGCAAATTCATTTTCCTTCAACCCAACATCAACTTGAACGCATTTTATGCTGGTGGAAAAACTTTGATTCGCTGATGAAGGTCTGTTATGTGAAACAACTCCACCACTTGTTGCACTGATGGTAATAGTGGAGGCTACAAAAGTAACAGGATAGGAGGTCACAGTATCAGGACTTATACAGTTTGCGCCAATACCCAGGCTATTCGTCCTAATAACGCCAATATCAGTCGTCGCTCCTCCACCTATACAAACAAGACTTCCGTCATTCAACTCAACAATATCTGTAGCAAATAATTTTAATCTTTTTGCCCACTTAGGCACACAAGCCGAGTCGATACGGATAATACACCTTGCTGTGTCGTGACCTCCGGTCAGAATATAATCCTTGTTTGCGGTTCTGCGAATCCTTGTATGTTGTGGATTGTAAGGTATATTATAATAAGGCTCGCCAGGAAACTGTTTATCAAAGCATTTGGCCCACAGAATATTGCCCGAAAAATCTGTTTGCAGAAGGGCAACATCACCAGTATGTATATAGCAAAGGTAACCAGCCTCATTGATAATTACATCCATTCCCCTTCCTGTTTCGGGTTTTTGGCAAGTATATTTTTTTGCCCATGAAACACTTCCTGTTTTTGTTAATTTATAAAGGACTGTTGACCCGTTCGATCGATCAAACCCTGTAACAATAAAGCCAGTATCCTGAGTTTGTTTTATAGATGTAGTTATATGGGGAAAACTTACAATATTATATTGTTTAAACCATTCAATAAATCCTTGCTTATTTAGCTTAGCAGCGAAACTGGAGTTTGAAGGATTGACCCAAGCACGAGAAACTCCACAAATGGCGTAGCCTGAGTCAAGCGTTTGTATTACACAGCACGCCTCCATAAAAGCAGCTCCGGCCGGACTGAACAGCCGGCACCACAAAGTATCGCCATTTGTCGGCTTTATCTTGCACACCAAAGCACCTGCTGTACCCAATGCGTCATTATAACCCCTTCCGGCTACTACGATCGAACTGTCAAATGAAACGACAAGATCATTAGTCAAAAATTCGGGTTCCGAATTCACGGTAACATCATACCTCTTGCTCCATAACATGTTTGCGTTTGCGTTTATGCTTAAAAAACTGCCTTCATTGTTTCCAATTAAAATAAAACCATTTTCCTTTGTGCTCGCAAAAGTTTGCAGACGAAAATCTGGCCCGGCAAGCACTTTTGAATAAGAGGAGTTTTGTCCATTGACGACATTGGGTAAAGTCAGCACGACTGGCAAAATTATTGCAAGCAGAACATTCTTACGCTTTAGATTTTTCATTCTGAAAATAAAGATAATAATTAAAAGCGTATGCGGAAAAAGAGAAGAAAAAGCAGGACTCAAATTTCTGCCTTCATTCCCACCCCTTTTTTGTACCCGAATGGAATTCGAATCCTCAGACTCATAGAGATCGTATAAATTTATTTCAAAAATATTCAGTCATATTTATCAGGGGATAAAATAAAACGCCCTATTAAAAACAGGTTACCGGGTGAAATGCGGGTCTGATGTACCACTACGACACTGAGGACACAAGGTTCACGAAGAAGTAAATCGAATATTAAAATAACTTGTGTTTCTTAGTGATCTTAGTGCCTTAGTGGTTTTTTTTCGCATCTTTACTTCCAATGCCGATCAGTAAATTAAATATTGAAGAATTTCTTTTCTTTGCTCAAAGTAATACAGTGCTCGATGTGCGTAGCCCCGGTGAATACGAGCATGCACATATTCCCGGCGCGTTATCATTCCCCATCTTCAACAACGAGGAACGGAAAATAATTGGTACAGCATACAAACAAGAGAGTCGGGAAAAAGCGATAAAAATCGGCTTAGATTCTTTTGGAAAAAACATGGTTCGCATGGTGGAAGAAGCAGAAAAGATTTCAGCACAAAGAAAAGATGCTTCCCGTGAAGTCGGAATTCATTGTTGGCGCGGGGGTATGCGCAGCGCAACTATGGCCTGGTTACTCGATCTGTATGGATTTAAAGTGTATTTGCTCACTGGCGGTTATAAAGCTTACCGTCACTGGGTTTTGAAGCAGTTTGAGAAAAAATACAAACTTCTAATAGTAGGGGGTTATTCCGGTGGCGATAAAACAGGAGTATTACAGGAATTGAAAAAATTAAAAGAACCTGTTATTGATCTGGAAGCTCTTGCTTCGCATAAAGGCTCTGCCTTTGGGAGTTTAGGAATGGGTGCACAACCCAGCCAGGAACATTTTGAAAATGTATTGGCCAATGAATTATACAAACAATCTTCTTCTTATCAAGATAAACCCATCTGGATAGAAGGCGAAAGTCAGCGTCTCGGCGATATTAACATTCCTTTTGTGTTTTATACAAACATGCGCACGCAGTCGCTTTTCTTTTTAGACATTCCTTTTCAACACCGCGTTACACATATTATTAAAGACTACGGCAAGTTTGAAAAAGAAAAAATTATTAATGGGATTGTGCGGATTAAAAAAAAATTAGGCGGACTCGAAACCAAAACGGCTATCAACGCTTTATTAGAAGACGATCTCAGCGCTTGTTTTTCTATCCTTCTAAAATATTACGACAAATTATATTTAAAAAGCACTTACAGCAAAGAAGAGGCAGACAGGAATATAACAATAGTTACAAGCGATTCTACCGATGTAAAAACCAATACAGAAAAACTTATTCAACATGTCCGCAACGGAAAATACTAAACAAGCTCTAACGCAATTCGCGCATGGAGCAGGCTGTGGTTGCAAATTAGCCCCACAGGTTTTACAGGAAATATTAAAGGGAGAGGTAAAGCAAACAGAGGATAAGAATCTTTTGGTTGGAAACAGTAGCAATGACGACGCTGCAGTTTATGATCTTGGAAATGGAAAAGCATTAATATCCACCACCGATTTTTTTATGCCCATTGTTGACGATGCTTTTGATTTTGGTCGTGTGGCCGCTGCCAATGCTATCAGCGACGTGTATGCGATGGGCGGGAAACCCACACTTGCGTTGGCAATTTTAGGCTGGCCAATCAATAAACTATCCACTTTACTTGCTAAACAAGTTGTTGATGGCGCCCGAACGATATGTAACGAAGCAGGAATTCCCTTAGCCGGCGGGCACAGCATTGATACTTTAGAGCCCATGTTTGGTTTATCGGTGAATGGATTGATCGCTATTGAAAATTTAAAAAAGAATAATACCGCAGAGGAAGGCGATTTTATTTTTCTCACAAAGCCCATTGGCACAGGCATATTATCTACCGCTCAAAAAAGAAATGTTCTCAAAGAAAACGATAAGGAAATTTTATTAGCTCAACTCACACAATTAAATTCCATTGGAGAAAAATTAGGAAAAATAAAAGGAGTAATTGCCATGACCGACGTAACTGGTTTTGGCTTATTAGGGCATCTAATTGAAATGGCCGAAGGAAGCGGCCTGACGGCAGTCTTAAATTATTCGTCCGTTCCAAAAATACGCTCCTTAGCCGATTACATAAGTCAGTCCATAGTTCCAGACGCCACTTACCGCAACTGGAATGCTTACCAGGCAAAAGTAGTTTTCGGAGAAGGAGTGAATGTTGCAGAAGCCTTTTCAGTTCTACCAGATCCGCAAACAAATGGCGGATTGATGTTCACGGTAAATAAAAAAGATTTAGACGAAGTAAGCAGTTTGCTCGTCGAAAACGGCTTGCAGAATCATTTGCAGCCAATCGGTCAAATGATAAAAAAAGAGGAAAAAGTAATTCGGGTTGAGAATTAAATAATTTTATCTTTGTGTTATGACAATTGCTGTATACGCGCGTTCAAACAAAGCGAATGACACCGCATATATCGAACTGATGTACCACTACCTGAAAGCAGAAGGGGTGGAAATGATTATCTATGAGCCTTATTACAAATTCTTAAAAGAAAAAGCAGGTTTAAAAGTAGAACTCGAAACCTTTTCTTCTTCCGAACAACTTATTGCGAAAGGTTATTATCTGATTTGCCTGGGTGGCGATGGCACCATGCTGGAAACTGTTACCCTGGTAAAAAAATCAGGGATTCCAATTTTAGGAGTGAATACGGGCAGACTTGGATTTCTATCTCAAGTAAATAAAGACGATCTGCAAAAAGCACTTACCCTTTTATTACGCGAAAAATTTACTCTTGATAAAAGAGAGTTGATTGAAATAGGTGGCTGCAACAATTGCTTTAAAGACGAAAGCTACGCTTTGAACGAATTTACAATTCATAAAAAAGACAGTAGTTCCATGATAAATATTGACACCTACATTGACGGTATTTTTCTGAACACGTATTTTGCAGATGGACTCATTGTCTCCACGCCAACAGGTTCTACTGCCTACTCTTTAAGTTGTGGCGGACCTATTATGATGCCCGATTCAGATAATTTTATTATTACCCCTATTGCCCCGCATAATTTAACAGTTCGTCCAATTGTGATTTCCAATAATAAAGAAATTCGTTTTACCGTAAGTGGCCGTAACGACGATTTTAATGTGTCGCTCGATTCCCGAAATGCCCAAATACCTATGGGTTCAGAGATTAAAATAAAGAAAGCCAACTTCAGAATCAATCTTATTAACCTCGAGGGCCAGAATTTCTTTACCACCCTGCGCAACAAGATGATGTGGGGAATTGACCGAAGGCAATAAGCCAAATCCATTTGCTAAATATATTGTACCACTTACTAAAAGGGGGGTGAAAATCTACAATAAATTCACTATTTTTGAAATATAGCCAATTTCGAAAATGAAAAACTCACACTTTTTTTTAAGCGCTTTAGTCTTGTTCTTGAGCATAACTTTATTTTCTCAAAATTCAGATAACACGTTCTGGTCTCCGGTAACTGAATCTTCTATCCGTCTTACAGGTGTTAGACAAATCATCCCGCAAAAATTCCGCACTTTTTCTTTAACTGGAAGTAATCTGAAAAACATACTCTTCCGGGCTCCTCACGAAAAAGCGGTACAGATTGATCAAAGCACTTGTATTATTACACTTCCCTTGCCGAATGGTACTTTTCAGAAATTCAGAATTGTGGAAAGTCCGGTTATGGCTGATGAGCTTGCTGCTGCTTTCCCTGATATGAAAACCTTTAGTGTAAAAGGGATTGATGATCCCTGTGCAAACGGAAAATTAGATTGGAATGAGTTCGGATTTCATGGAATGGTTCAAAGCACAAAGGGTGATTTTTTTATTGATCCCTATTGTGTGAGTAATATCAAAGATTACATCAGTTATTATACCGCTGATTTTGTAAAAGAAGAATCACAAAGAATTACCGAAGGAACCCTTAATTTAGAAGGCGGACAAAAAAAGCCGGGAATTCCTTTCAAAGTAGAAGCCCAAGGCTCAAAAACGACTGCCGGTGCTATTTGCGTTGGCGCTCATCTGCGCACCTACCGCCTTGCCATTGCCTGTACAGGGGAATATGCAGTTGCTGCTACCGGGTTTCAAGTGCCTACCCTTGCTCAAACGTTAGCCAAAATTGTAACGAGCATAAATCGTGTAGATGGAGTATATGAAAAAGAAGTGTCGGTTAGAATGGTTTTGATACCGACAGAAACGATGGTCATATTTATGGTTCCTACTACCGATCCATTTAACGGAAATAATAATGCCAACACGTTGATAAACGAAAGTCAAACGGTGATCACTAACACGATAGGCTCCGCAAATTTTGACATTGGTCACACCTTCAGTACCGGTGGCGGCGGACTTGCTTATTTAGGTGTTGTTTGCACAAATAGTAGTAAGGCCCGCGGTATCACAGGTAGTGGTAGTCCAGTAGGAGATCCTTACGACATTGATTATGTGGCACATGAAATGGGACATCAATTCAGCGGCAATCACACTTTTAATGCAGTTACCGGAAGTTGCTCCGGCAACAGGAACGCATCAACCTCTGTAGAACCGGGGAGTGGTGTAACCATCATGGCTTACGCAGGAATATGCGCTCCCAATGACCTTGCCAATCACAGCATCGCTTATTTTCATGGCATCAGTTATGATGAGATCACAAATTACACCAATAACGGAGCTGGCAACAATTGCCCGGTAACGACAACCACTGGCAACAATCCGCCCGCTGTAAACGCACTATCAAATTATACCGTTCCGGTATCGACCGCTTTTTATTTAACTGGTAGCGCCACTGATCCTGACAATGATAAACTTTATTATTCGTGGGAAGAAACTGATCCGGGTGCCGGGGCCGGTGGAAGCTGGAATGCAGGTACTGCCCCTTATTTCCGTTCCTATAATCCTGATACTACCGGAACGCGTTATTTTCCAAAAAAATCGGTAGTCATAAGTGGAAATTACACAAGTACAATTGGAGAATATCTTCCTCAAACCCCCCAGGTACTTAAATTCCGGTTAACAGCCAGAGATAATAAAATGGGCGGCGGCGGTGTATGTTCTGCTAACAACTTTGTTACCATCGACGCTTCCGGACCTTTTACTCTTACTTACCCGAGTGCTAGTGGTATTACCTGGCTTGTAAACACGCAACAAAATGTTACCTGGGATGTTAACGGTACAGATCAGGCTCCCGTTAACTGCGATTCAGTGAGAATATGGATTTCTTACGATGGAGGTAATTCGTATGCCGTACTTTTATATTCTACATTAAACGATGGCCTTGAGACGATTACGGTTCCGTCATTAGCAACTACAACCACTACCTGCCGTATTAGGGTAGAAAGTGCAGGAAATATTTTTTACGACATCAGTAACAGTAATTTCACAATCGCAACGAGTTCTGTAACGAGTACTGTTGGCATACAACAAGTGTCGCAAAGTAATCCGGTAGGGCTGATGGTTTGGCCTAATCCTTTTTCCAACCAAATAAATTTTGTAGTCGGCAATTTAAATAGCAAAACTCCAACGCTGATAAACGTTGTGGATATGCTGGGAAAAACTGTTTTACAATACAGTTATTCCAATAAATCTGAGTTAAAAGAAATGCTTGATCTTTCTTCGCTAAACAATGGTGTATATTTTATCAAAGTAATCAACGACAATAACCAATCTGTTCACAGGGTAGTGAAAGACTGATAAATCTATCGAAGGGAAGATGTTGAACATTTTCTGAATTGCTGCATCTTCCCTTTAATTTCAAATCTCTCTTAAATAATAATTTTTTCTCCTAGCAATTTTACTTTACATTTATGGAGGAGTCTGTTTAAATTTATATTGTAAAATTGTTTATAGCTTATTTTTGAGGGCGGCAAATGCTCAGTGAGCATTTGAGCGGGCCTTAAACGAGGAGGCAAATTTTGCAGGCATAATAAACCTATTACGTCGAAAAATTTAACGATGTTGCAGCCAAAAAGAAGCATAAACAAATTATTAGATAAATTTTAAACAGGCTCTGCATGTATAGAAGGTTGTTCATCGTATTTTTGATTTTTTTAAGCCACAGTCTTAGATCGCAGGACGGCTATTCGAAAAAACAATTACTTGATCTTCTGAAAAATCCTGTAGCTGATTCAATTCGCATTGATGCCTATAACGAATTAATTTGGCCGGTTTACAGTTATGACAAACCCGATTCTTCCATTTATTATGCCAACAAAGCGATAGAGCTTTCTACCGAAATTAACGATATCAAACGGCTAAGTGTTGCTCATCGGCGTGTGGGAATAACCTATACAAACATCGGTGATATTAAAACTTCAATCGATCACCAGCAAATGAGTTACGATCTATCTGAAATAATAAATTATAAGAAAGGTATGCAACTCGCTTTAAACAATATTGGTGTGGCTTACCTGAATCATGATTTATTAAACAAAGCCCTGCCTTATTTTTTGAGAAGCTTAAAAATAGTGGAGGAAACAAATAATTTTTCAAGTGTAGGAAGCCTTTACTTTAATTGCGCACAAATTTACAGCCGGATTGGCGATACCCGTAAATCAAATGAATTTTTGTACAAGGCTAAAAAATATTCAGAGCTCAAGCACGATACCGACCTGCTTGTAATTTCCAATTGCCGTTTAAGTGCGGGATACAGGAATCTGAGCCGGATCGACTCTGCCATTTATTTTTCGGTACAAGCCAAAAAATACTTAAATGATCAAAGTAGTACAAACGCAAAATTTAATTATTACTTAAATGAAGGCCTTCTTTATTCTTATATGGGTGAGCATAAAAGGGCATTGGATGCTTTCTTAACTACAAAGCCTTTTGCCACGGTAGCAAGTGATGAAATTACTATGTACATTAATATTGCCGAGGAATATAAAAAACTTGGAGATAACGAAAACGCACTCTTCTATTTCAATGAAGCGTTTAAACGCAGTGAAAAAACAAAAAGCTATAACAATCTTTCGTATTTGAGTTATGCCATTGCAAAAATTTATGAAACTAAAAAAAACTATCCAAAATTTTCGGAGATGATCATGCTCCATTTAAATTATAAAGATTCTGACGAAAAATACGTAAAAGTGCAGCAAATTCAGCAACAGCAGCTGGAGTTTGATTATACGCGCAAACAGGTAGCCGACAGCTTACGATTTGTACACAAAGAAAATTTAAAAAACATAGAGCTGGAAGTAGCGGAGGCAAAACTAACGAAAGAAAAATATTTCCTGATCATGCTGATCGTTATATTAGTGGTTATTGTTTTGTTTTCTGTTTTTATTTTCAACCGTTTTATGCTCACCAACAAACAAAAAAAAATAATTGAAGGGCAAAAACAAATTGTAGAGTTAAAGAACCAGGAGATCCTCGATTCCATTAATTATGCGAAACGTTTACAGGCTGCGATTTTACCACAACTCCCCGATATTAAAAAAGAGTTGAACCTGGATATTTTTTATTTACCGAAAGATATTATTGGCGGGGATTTTTATTTTTTCGAAAAATATAATGGGCATGCTTTTTTTGCTGTTTGTGATTGCACCGGACATGGCATCCCTGGGGCATTGATGTCAGTGGTATGCCACCATGCCTTGCAAAAATCCATTAAAGAGTTTGGACTAACGGATCCGGGATTGATTCTTACCAAAACAAGACAGATTGTTATTGAAAGTCTGAATGCTGAGAACCAGAATATAAAAGATGGGATGGATTGTTCTCTGATTGTGATAAACGATCGTTCCAAAAAAATACAATGGGCAGGAGCAAACAATCATGTGTGGATCTTTAACAACAGCGAACTCATAGAAATAAAAGCAGATAAACAACCCGTTGCATTTTATGAAAACTCAAAAGAATTTAAAACGCATGAGTTGGATATAAAACCTAACTCCTTTGTGTACCTGTTCACAGATGGCTATGGTGACCAGTTTGGCGGCATCAAGGGAAAGAAATTCAAAAATAAATCACTGAAAGAATTTTTAGTTTCCGTTTCTGAGCATAACGTAGAAAAACAAGTAGAATTATTGCAACAAAATTTCTTAAGCTGGAAAAATGAACTTGACCAGGTGGATGATGTAGCGATAACAGTTATCCGTTTTTAAAATTCCGACACAAATAAAAAGATAGAGAAAGAATATCTTCCCTGTAATATCAAAATTAAACCTTACAATCGCTGCTTCACCGCTTCAAATAAGACAATTCCCGTAGCAACAGAAACATTGAGAGAAGCAATTTTTCCAATCATGGGAATTTTAACCTGCATATCGCTGCGTTTCAAGTATTCGTTACTAATACCGTCTTCTTCGCTTCCCATAATAATGGCTGTAGGCTTTGTGAAATCGGCAGCGTAAATTAAATTGTCTGTCTTTTCGTGACAAGAAATTACCTGCAGCCCTGCTTCTTTTAAATATTCGAGCGTTGTTTTTAAATTATCTTCCCTGCAAACTTTTAAACGATGCAAAGCTCCGGCGCTTGTTTTTATGGCATCTCCATTTATTTGTGCAGCACCGCGACTTGGAATAATGATAAAATCAACTCCCGCGCATTCAGCTCCCCTGGCTATGGCGCCGAAATTTCGTACATCCGTAATCCGGTCAAGTATCAATACTAAAGGGATTCTTCCTTTTTCAAAAACTTTTGTTAACAGTTCTTCGGTGTCGTAGTAATTAATTTCAGTAAGATACGCTACAACACCCTGATGATTTTTATCGGTGATGCGTTTTAGTTTTTCAGGCGGTACAATTTGAATAGGAACGGCTTGTCCCTTCAAGGCTTGTCGTAGCTGGTGATACAATTCGTTGGATAACCCTTTTTGAATAAATATCTTTTCGATGTCTTTTCCTGCTTCCACTGCTTCAATAACAGCGCGCGTACCAAATATTAAGTTGTCTACTTCCATTAAAAACAAAGTACATCAAATTTTAGGCATTATACAAGTTCTGTACCCTGTAAATTGTAACTTGTACGTTGTAACATGTACAATGTGTCCCGGTTCTTGCATCTTGGTTCTTGCCTCCTGGCTCTTGCATCTTGTTTCCTGCCTCTCTAAAAGCGTTTTGTTAAGTTCTCCGTATCTTGTATCTTTGCCTTAAATTTAGAAAGATGGACACGCTGTACCGTAAAGTTGAAGAAGCATTGGATACGATTCGCCCCTACCTGGAAGCGGATGGTGGCAATGTGGAGATTGTGGAGATAACTTCTGACCAAACGTTGAGGATCGAATTAAAAGGAGCATGCAAAACGTGTACGATGAGTCACATGACCATGAAATCAGGCATTGAAGAAACTATACGCCGGGCTGTTCCCGAAATTAAAAACATTATATCCGTAAATTAATTTTAAAAAATCTCTCTCTGTTTCTCAACAGATAAACATTTAAGCTTTTATGAAATTAACACAGAAACTGAGTCAAAGTAAAAAAACTCTTTTTTCAATAGAAATTTTGCCGCCTTTAAAGGGCAAAAGCATACAAAGTATTTTTGATGGAATAGATCCTTTGATGGAATTTAAACCTGCCTTCGTGGACGTAACCTATCACCGCGAGGAATATATTTATAAAAAACGCGAAGGCGGTTATCTTGAAAAGGTGAGTATCCGAAAGCGTCCGGGAACGGTTGGTATTTGTGCTGCCATCATGAATAAATACAACGTAGAAGCGGTACCTCATATTATTTGCGGAGGATTTACAAAGGAAGAAACTGAAAATGCATTGATCGATCTGCAATTTCTGGGAATTGATAATGTGTTGGCGCTACGCGGAGACAGTATTAAAACAGAACCCGCCTTTGTTCCTGAACCGGGTGGCCATCCTTATGGTTTGGATTTAGTAAAACAAATTGCAGAAATGAATCATGCAAATTACCTGGATGAGGAAATGAAAAATGCAGCGCCAACAAATTTTTGCATTGGTATCGCAGCTTATCCCGAAAAACATTTTGAAGCACCAAACATGACCAGCGACTTAAAATACCTGAAAGCCAAAGTAGATGCGGGCGCCGAATACATAGTGACCCAGATGTTTTTTGATAATTCTAAATATTTTGATTTCGTTGATCTTTGCCGTAAGAGCGGAATTACAGTTCCAATTATTCCGGGACTAAAAATATTAAGTAGTAAAAAACAGATTACCACGCTTCCTAAAATTTTTCATATCGATATTCCACAACCTTTTTATGAGGAATTAGAAAAGTGTAATGACGATAAGCAAATTAAAGAAGTGGGAATTAATTGGTGTATTGAACAGAGCAAAGAGTTAGTAAAAGCCAATGTTCCTTGTTTACACTTTTATACAATGGGCGCTTCGGAAGCGACCAAAGCCGTGGCAAAGGCCGTTTTTTAGCCTTTTAATTTTTTCTCATTATTTTATTCTTCAAAAAAAAGAACTACAGCATGGACTATAATTTTTATACCGGCGAAGTTCTTTTGATCGATAAACCCTATACCTGGAGTAGTTTTCAGGCCGTTAACAAACTTAAACATGCTATCAAGCACCATCCGTCCTTTTTAGTGGATGGTATAAAAATAAAGCCAAAAATCGGTCACGCAGGCACTTTAGATCCATTAGCTACAGGATTACTCATCGTTTGCACCGGAAAAAAAACCAAGACGATTAATGATTTAATGGGCATGGAAAAAGAGTACACCGGCACTTTTTTATTGGGAGCTACCACGCCTTGTTATGATCTGGAAAAGCCCGTAGATCATACTTACCCTACTGAACACATTACCACAGAAGCGATTTTACAAACTGCAAAACAATTCACAGGGTTGCAACAACAAGTGCCGCCTTTGTTTAGTGCCGTGATGGTAGACGGTAAACGCGCTTACGAATTAGCCAGGGCAGGTGTGGAAACGGAATTAAAATCACGCGAAATAGAGATAAGGGAATTTGAAATTACTGCTCTACGTTTTCCGGAAATAGATTTTAGAATAGTTTGTAGTAAGGGAACTTACATCCGCAGCATTGCCCGCGACTTTGGGCTGGCACTAAATAGTGGAGCCCATCTCACAAAACTCTGCCGCACGCGTATAGGAAATTTTGAATTAAAGAATGCCGTGACACCTCAACAGTTTTCGGAAAATCTTTTTAGATAAATCAACGTACCAAACTTATATTTCCCTGTTTGTTGTAAGTTCTGCCATCTTTACCACTGGCTTTAAGAGTATATAAATACACGCCGTCAGCAACATCTTTTCCATATTGATTTTTTCCATCCCACGCAATATTTCCGGTTTCGCTTGAAATCTCATAAACCCTATGCCCCCAGCGGTCAACGATAACAATGTTAATTTTATCGAGATTGGTTGCTTTTACAAAAAATAAGTCGTTACTCCCATCACCGTTAGGAGTAAAAATGTTTGGAATAACAAGGTCAGAAGGGATTTCTACCTGGATAAAAACAGAGGTACTATCCATGCACTTTCCTTTGTTTGCAAACAGGGTTACTTTATATGTTCCCGGCTGGTTATATACCACGGGCGCTACCGTATTTTGTTTCGTGGAATATTGACTGCTTCCGTTGCCGAAATTCCAATAGGAACTAATATTGTTGGTTGAAGTTAATAGAGAAGAAGAAGCCGATGTGTTTGTAAAGCTTACTGCAAAAGGGGCGTATCCCGACACCTGGTCAGCGAGAAAGGATGCGTGAAGTGTTCCGTTAATAACATCCAACATTGCGCTCGACACGCATCCATTAAGCGTATTGGTGATTATTACCATGTACTGACCTTCACTATTAACAGAAATCGTTGGTGTGTTTAGTATACTCGTTATGGCGCCCGCTGCGGGAGTCCATTCGTATGAGAGTCCCGTTTTACTTGACAGAATAGTCGCATAAACAGGTATGCTATTCAAACCACAATCTAAAATAAATGGCTCTTCAGATTTTTCCACATCCGGATATTCCCTTAAATCATCAATGGTTTTAGTAGCAGTTGAAAAACAACCGTTGTTCAGATCTTGCGCAATCAGTGTGTATGTGCCGGGAAATCCAGCAACGTAAGTAGTACTATATTGTTGCTCTACCTGTGGACTTGGACCCTTCCAAGAGTATGCAACTACCGCCAGAACCGGAGTAAAGAAAGGGGGAATCCCTGTAGAACTCTGGTTGGTTAAAACAAGAGTTGAGGTTGAACAGGTAATTTTAGTATCGCCACTTATTTGAGCGATGGGGTTAAAAAGATTTTGCTCCAAGCTAATAACTGTGCTGCTTCTACACGTGTTAATATCATTTGTGGCAGTTAAAGTATAATTGCCAACCAACGTATTTGTTGTTTGTGCCGTATTAGCGTTCACTGCAAGTGTGCTTGCCTGGATGTTACCAACCGCCCCGGGAATTGACCAGACAAAAGAAGTATTGGAAGTATTACTCATCCCCCCTAAAACAATACCTGGCACAAAACAGGTTAATCTTATTTGCGGAACATCGACCTGTATATCCGGCGCTAATGTGTTTTGTAAGACAGATATCTGCGTCTTACTTTCACAAAGGCTTGTGTTATCTCTGGTGACTACCGTGTATGTTCCAGGGACACTCACAGTATACGTGGAGGAATTACCGGTGCCGAAACTGACAGCGGGGCCAGGACCGAGAAGGGTGTATGAAACAGCGCCACCAGCTGTTGGAGTTGTTTGAGCGTTTAAAATATTTATAATGGCAAGACTGGTTGAATTGCAACCTAAGGTGAAATTTTGCGGGCTACTTACTGTGAAAGTTGGAAAGCCGGAATTGGATGTTACCGTAAAAGTTTTGCTAACAAAACACCCGTTGGTAGCGTTAACCGTTATGTGCGTGTAGGTTCCGGGAAGTCCGGGTGGAAAGAAAGCAGGGTTTGTGTTCATCGTCAATGTTGCGCCACCGGGTGCAAGCCAGTATTGTGTTATGTTTACGGAAGGATTTGACAAAGCCGTAACCGTTATGACTGAAGTAACGGAGCAGGTTATATTTTGAAGCAAGGGTGCCACAGTTGAAGTGGGAACGGCAACGTTTTGACTGATTACAAAAGTGTGAGAACCTATACATCCTGAGCTGGGGTCTGTGCCGTATACTACCCAATTCCCCGTATTTCCGAGGGTAAAAGAAGCAGAGCTGCCCGTTAGAGTGGCCGTATTACCAAACCAGGTGTACACATAGTTGGCCGGAATCGGATTCAAAGTCACCACAGGATTATAACAGGTAACAACAAATGGACCGGCAACACTAAATGAAGCACTGCTTGGAATGGGATTGATAGTAAAAATGGTGGATGTTATGCAACCACTATTTGTTGTAACGGTGGCAGCATAAACTCCCGGGGCAATTCCACCCGTAGCACTGGTTTGTGTGGGACTTAAAATGCTATTCGGTGTGGGAGACCAATTAATAGAATAACTGGTGCTGGATGCCGTGGCAGGCATAAAACTTAAACCCAGATTAAAAGCATTGTTAGAATTTGTGCAGCTAGCCTGTGTAAGTGTTGGCGCGACCACTGGTGCTGGCGCCACTGCAACGGTAGAAATACCCGTATTGGTAACTATTGAACTAAAGCTGGTTGTGCCCGTAATATAAACCGTGTAGGTAGTGGTTACAGATGGAGAGACGGTGAAGACGGGCGTTGTAGAGACAAGTCCTCCGGGTTGAATGGAAAAAGAGGGATTGGTAAGTGTATTTACATTCACGATGTTTATGGTTGCAATAGCGCCGTAACAAATGGATGTATTCATTAATAAAGGATTGCAGTTAACCTGGAAATCGATTTTAAATACAACAATGTCGCAAGCGTTAGAAAGTTTTGTGGGTGAAAAAGCTCCTGGCAGAGTGGGAAAGGCGGCACTGCAGGAACACACGGCCTGATAGACTTTTCCGGTGGGATCAAAGCGGCTTGTTCCTCCATCCACATGATCTCCATTTAAACCGAAAAAGGATCCATAAAGTAAACTGGTTGCGTTCTGGCTGAGCGCCATAATGTGAAAACAACTTCCAGAAGTAGTAAATTGTGTTGCAGTGGTTGTTACCGGATAACCGTTATTAGAACCCCAACCGGCTAGATATACATTCTGACATACATCCACAAGAAGTGCAGAAGGTGAAAAATTAGAATGCGTGCCATTTCCAACAACGGTTGCATAAATAATGCTGCTTAAGGAGGCGTTTAATTTGTTAAGATAATTTATACTTCCTGCATTAGAGTATACTCCCGTGGTGATGGGCATGACACCATCTGAAATGCCATAAACGTAAATTTCATTATTGATGTCTATATCCACAAAGTAAGCAATGTCCTTTGTGGAAGTGCCGATAAATGTTGAATTTATAAGTGTTGTTCCGGCTGAATTTAATCTCGTTAGATAACCGTCATAAAGGCCACCCATGTATGTGGCATGCAAAGCTCCTGCTACGGTGGGAAAACCCGATCCTTTTGTAAGGCCTACCACATAAATCTCACCACTGCTGTTTAAACGAATGCCGCAACCTGTCTCATCCAACGTGCCTCCAAGATAAGTGGCCCAGATAAGGGACGTAAGTCCGTTATTCATTTTCAGTACTACGGCATCCTGTAAACCGTTATAGGTCATATCGTAAGCCCCCGCGGTTACCGGAAAGTCATTGGATGCGGTCGTAGCGGTAATAAAAACATCGCCGGAAGCACTGATAACGATTTCACCCCGGTAAGTATCGCCGTAA